>Ga0179591_1187815_pt1 | contig 16345 bp, 19 predicted proteins | sample CZOMad2_1_08_16f_FD_182891 | JGI IMG/M metagenome (GOLD analysis project Ga0179591, IMG submission 182891) | Vadose zone soil fungal communities from Angelo Coast Range Reserve, California, USA - CZOMad2_1_08_16fungal (PacBio error correction) | ecosystem: Environmental > Terrestrial > Soil >...
AAAGAAGGAGCGGGCCTACTTAGCTCTCAATGATCATCTCTCAAATAGCGAAAATGACCAGGGAGAATGGGGCCCTTTTCTAATAGGGAGGGCCAAAGGAACGCGGGCCAAGCAGATTACGTTGCAGGAACCTGGTCCTGCGTAAAGGAGAAGAATGCGCACGTTGAGAAAAGAGAGGAATAAAAAGAATAAGCATATCCACTACTATCGGACAGCAAGGTGGGAAAGAAAAGACGCAAGAAAAGGAAACGGTTAGTGAAGAGTAAGGTTGGTCGGAAGGGAAAAAGGGTCTTAAGGCCTAGGGAGAGGGACGAGTTTCGCTTTGAATCGGAGAAAGAAAGGCCGAGGGGAACCGTCCTGTCTTTTTTGCAGGGGGGGGGGCCCCAGCCTAAATTGACGAGAGGCCGAGGGAAAAGCAGGCTCCGGGAAATTGGGGAGAACGGGAGTAGTCGGGAAAAGGCGGTGTCTCCGAGGAAAAAAAGACACTCGGGCCGGTTCCTCCCGAGGAAGACGCGGTCCTGAAAAGTCTGGCCTGAACAGGGTCATAGAAGAATCGACTCGGGGAACTTGAACTCTTATAAGGAAAAGAAATTTCAGATGGGAAAAAAGACTTTCCGTGTATTGAAAGGAAAAGGAATCGGAAGAAAAAAATACCGCCACCACACCATGGGGTGACCTGGCGGAGGGAGGGTCTATTGGTCAGGGGGGGAAATACATACAGTGCGTGGCGGAGAAGGGAGCAAGGGCATTCCAACAGGGTCCTTGGGGTAAAGTTAGTGGGGAGCTCGGAGAGAAAAGAGTTCTTGCAAACCCTCTGTAAAAAGGCAAGCATTTAAAACGAGGCTGGGTCAATCGCAAGCCATGTCAAGCCCATAATCCACGGCTGTTGAAAGAAATCAAGCGGTCTGGAAGAATTCGATAGGAGTCTATAAAGGAAACTGGACAGTCGTAACGTTGCAAAAAAAAGACGGCGGCAATAAATGTTTCTGATGCCGGGGGATAAAAAAGGGGGGGACACATGGGGGAGGGGATAAGGAGGGGAACGAAGAGAGGGGGAGAAGAGTCCCGTGGACCGACTATGTGAAGGAAACGAAAAAGGGCGCTTCATAGGACATCGTCTCCTACTGGAAGTGCGCGAGAGACGACTTAGAAAGGGGTTAAGTGACACCGTAGGGCTTAAGTTATGGACGGAAGGGGGCCGTTCACCGTGGGGCACAAGAGTTCTTCACAAGAGAAGAGAGGATGGGAGCGCAAGTCAGGGAGTAGGGAGTAACTACTACGTGTTGGCCCGGCTTGAATCCATTCGAAGGAGGGGGCGCTGGGAATTCTCTTCGGGGGAGTAAAAAATAAGGAGAACATCTCAGACTATAAGTTGGAATCATAACCTTAAAAAAGAAGTGGAGGCGAGGGAAAGAAAACAACAACGGGGGGGGTCCAATATAGATAATGCCAAACTTTGGGACAAAGGAAGAAGAGTTATCAGGTACTGTCGTCTAGATGGGAAAGGCAAAAGTAGACACCAGTCCTTTTTCGGGATCGAGGCGAAGGAATGGGCGGGAAAGACAGTAAAAACACAAGAGAGGCTTTGAGAAGAGAATGAAGAACGACCACCTAAGAATCTTCACCATCACGGAGGGAAGGGGGAGTGCGTCCTCTTTCTGCAGGGGAAAACCGGCCTGCGCCTGGCCATCCACTTTCCGCTACGGCAAGCTAAAAAATACACTGGCCAGAGGGGACAGGGAGAGTGAGCTTCTAGGAAGGAAGGCGACTATTGACCGGGGGGGGAAGGCAGAGGACAGACCCTTCTTAACTCGTCTGAAAGGAAGAGACCTTAAACCTCCGAGGCTTAACCAACTAAGGAAGGGTAAACCAAACCCTATTAAAGGAAGGTGGAAAGATAAGGGGGATTGAAACGACGGGCGTAGGCTGGGGAAAGAAGAACTCGGAAGCCCAGAAGGCCGTCAGGCCAGAAATAAAGGGGGAGACCTGCCTTTCTCAGTGACACAATGGTTGAAAGACAGTGGGGGTATTTTCAAGAAAAAAGCGATTACCATGTACGGGGGGGAAACAGAGGAAGAAGAGGTGTGCCGAACACCGAGCCACGAAAGGAATCTCAGAAGAGAAGATAAGCCCACTTTTTTGAAAATGAATAAGGAGGGCACCTGAGGAACCACCGACGCTGAACATTCGACCAAAGAAAAAGAGAAGAAAAGTCAAATGGGGTGTTGGACATTATTTTCAGGCAGGGAAGATAGGAACGGCAACAGTCCTCACATTTCGGACATAGAAAGGAAGGGAGTGGTGGAAAAAGGCATGAGTTCAAGCAAGTGTGAGGGTGAAGAGAAGCAGCCGTGCCCGCTGACAGAATGGAGGAAAGATGGAAGTTTTACTCTGGTCTGGGCCAACGGGGAGAAAAAGCTCGGGGCAGGGAGGGGGAAAGATCGGGGGGGAAAAGACTCAGCGGCAGAGGTCAAAATACCCGGAGCCGCACGTGCCTTGAGAGGAAGCAAAAACTAAATCCTGAACCAGAAGGATGGCAGGGGGAACCTTTCCAAGGAAAAAAAGGGTTAGGTCGCAATACAGGGGGACGGGCGAGTTTAAAAGGAAAAGCAGAAGTTTTACCAGGAGCGAGAAGAATAAGCCCCCTTTGAAGTTTATGTGACGTACGGTAAAGGAGAGGGGGAATTGAAAAAAAGCTCTTATTTTATAGAACATATTCTCTCAGGCTGTAATAGGGGGGGGAAGAGAGGGAGACGGAAAAACCTCCGCCTTAACCTTTCATTAAGAAGAGGGGAAGAGGGGAAAGGGACCGCCTTGCTCCACGGTAGAATGCGAGCCGTTACCGTTTCCGCGCTTGGGTGTGGGGGGGGGGGGGGGGGGGGGGTTGGGGGGGGGGGTGTGAGAAAGAGTCATTAGTCCTGGCCATCGATCAGGAAGACTAATAAAGAGTGGAGGGACTTCCAAAAAAGAGAAGAGATAGAGAAATGTTCAATAAAGAAGGATAATGGAGAGTAGCTGTCAAGAAAAGAGAAGAGATTTCAAGCGGAAGAAAATCCCTTTCTGATTGGGGAAAAATCGGACGGACGGCAGGGGTCAAAGGAATAATTGCAAAGCCTATGAGGAATAACCTTTCCTGATGAAACTTTAGAGAGGAAACACGTGTCTCCAATACCCAAAAAGGAAAGTTTAGACACGAGAGCGGGAAAGGAAAGTTGGTTGAAAGATCCCATCGGAAAAGGGGGTAGGAGAGAGAGAGGATTCTAATCGTAACTGCCGCCAAGAGGGACTGAGGATAAAGGGATTCGCTTGGGGAGAGTTGAACATGAACCCGGCAGCTGGACCCGGACATTTTCTGTGGGAGGGGGACAAATCTGAAAGGTCAGATGCAAAGGAAAAACGCTCTCTTCCTCCAAGGGGAAGGGGACCGTCCGACGGGCCATCGGTGTCGACTCTGCCCAAACGAGTACCTAAGATCGAGAAGGGGAAAACAGCATGAAGCTGACTCAATGCGGAACGGAGATCACTTACACACAGATGGCTAAATAATACAGAGAAAAAGAACTCCGTCATACGTGTTGAAAGAGAAAGATGAAAGATGCACTGAATTAGGAGAGAACGAAAGACCTTTCACCAAACCATGTACTGGGCGCGTCGGGAGGAAAGGGGGGTCAGAGTCAGCGGAAGGGCGTTCGCGCCGTGTGCACGAGGAAGAGCAGGGAGCGGCTTCCGGGGGGAAAAAGAGAGGGGAGAAAGCGTTTAGTCTTTTTCATTGAAAAACATTTGTAGACAAGAGCGGTCCTCGGCAGTTGTAAGATCAGGCGGGAGAAGAAAGAATCCGGCGGGGACGGGTAACGGAGCCATGCGTTCTTTGGACGGAGGAGAGATGCCGGCCGGGATCCTTCCTGCTGTCCTTCTAATTGGAGAGGGGGGAAGACATACGTACCTTCCGGGGGGCATTACCTTTGGAGAGGAAGGGAAAAACACTTTTTCTAGTTCACAAGGTGGAAAGGCATTGCAGTCTTTACGACTCGCGGGGGCAGGGAGAAACAAGTACAGTTCCGCCGTGGAAAGAGAGAGAAGAAGGAGGAGGATCATCTCGACGTACTTCAAGAAACAGCAGGGGTCTGTCCGCTCTATACGTGGGAGGGGGAGAGAAAAGGAAAAAGGACCTCTGGACAGTCTCATGCAGGGGTGAAAACGGCAGAGGGCTGCAAACTCTCCAAGCGCGAGTGGGAAGAGGAGAAGTTATTAGAGTCTTTCAAACGTACTGGTGGAACGGCTGGAAGACCATAGGGCAAAAGAGGGAAGAGAAAAAAGTTGTAGTAATCGGGAATTTCAATGGAACCCGATCTAGAAGAAAGAGGGACACGACCACGTTGGAAGAGGGAAGCCAACTGTGGGCATCTAGATAAAAAGTAACGCTAACTATACGGCTACGCGGAAGGAGAAAAATATAGCATGGGCATCCATTAAGGGGAGGGTGTAGGTTCGCGCAAGATCACCAGGTAGCTTGTCGAGGGGATTCGTAGAAAAGGAAGAACGCGCACCCTTACTCTCCCCTTCACAATTCATTCATTTGGTCGTTTGCAGGGGAGGCAGAATGTAAAGAGAGCAGTGAAGGAACGTCGGCGTGCCCTAAGAAGAAGAAAGGTTGCTCTCCTTTTGAAGGTCTTTTTTAATTCCCGAGTCCAAGGATGTGCAATTCCGCGTGGGGAAAGGGGAAAATGCCCACATGTCCAGCACGGTCAACGAAGGCAGCGGAACTAGAAAAAAGAGGGGAAAAGAAAATCGGAAAGATGAGACGAAAGAAGAAAGGGCCGTTAAAAAAACGAGGGGTGGAGAACAAAATCGTAGCAGTCTGTCCCCGACTAAGAAGAAAAAAGTAGTCGACCTACGTTCCGGAACCAGAAAACAGACGACCAGAAGAAAATGGGAGCTCCATTCTCAGCACACAGGTTCCTGAAACTGAAAGGAGGGGGTTGCAAGCGACCTCGAAAATTCCACATCCTTTACGGACAGAACTCAAAAGAAAAAACTGGGAGCAAGTTGTAAAATTTGGTCCACGTAAAGGGGAGTTCTGTGGCAAAAAAAAGACGATGACAAGTCAAGGCCCATCTCTTGTCCGACAGGGGTTCCGATAAAAAGGAACCTCTCCCGGGCAAATCCTATCGCAGATCAAGGTGAAACTCAACTGGAAAAGGGTTGCGAAGAAGCATTTCTGTCTGAAACCGAAAGGAGCAAACGACATCTCTGTACCGTTCGACCAAGATTAACATGACTCAGGGAATTCAATGGTTTTGGAATTATTGCAGGGCGTCTATAAAATTCCGTGCACAACTTCATCAAGTCCTCCTCAATACACGATATTCCTTGATTTGGGGGAGAATATTTACCGGGGGGAGGGACTGTGGCTGGCAGTCATACTGAAAGAGAAAGGCTGAGGGCGCCAGCTGCGAGGGAAGAACTCTTGCTGGGCGATGCGACACGAAAAACGCTTAGTCTGTGACTCTAGAGGTTCAGAAGACGTTTAGATCTGACACCTTTCGGGGAAGGGAAGATCCCTCGACGGAATCCAGGGGCCGGAGGGGCCGTTACTGTAAAGAAGAAAGGAATAAGGATAAGGAGACTCGTAAGAAGGGAGGAAGTGGAAGAGAACCCGTTATGACCATTCTCTCAAGCCCCCTTTCGAGATGAGAAGCGACCAACGTTGCAATTTCAAAAAGTACTTGGGTGAAAAATCATTTGAGGTCGTCGGGATCTTTTAGAAAGGGAAAGATCGACATCTCCGGAAAAGGTGGAGAAAAAAGGGGAAAAGGACTGTCCACTGGGAAGCAGCAGCCCTGTGTTCCACCTGCGCCGGACGTAAAGTACACTGTATCCGGAGCGGATGAAGGGACCAGAGTTTTATGGGAAGAGAATCAAAGAAAAAACAAACCCTTAGAGGAAGGAACTAGATAGTATGGCATAAAGAGGGGAGGGGTTCTCTATGCTCTCGGTCCTTACAGGGGGAAGAGGGCGCTACCGGTCCCAGTCGAGGGAGGAGACCCTTCGCTTCTGCCAAGGAGACAGAAAGGGCAAAGACATCTGATTGGAAATACTTTCCGGGCACCGAGGAAGAACAGCCTTCCACATTGAGACAAACACTAAAGGGAGCATCCTGGGGGAATCCACGACGGATCTGGAAACCTGAAGGGGGAGAAGATACTACATCAAGACCTGTTAGAGATACTTGAGGAACGAGTTCTCATAATTAACGGAAGCGCTCGGAGACTAACAAGGAGAGATTCTAAAGTTGGGTCATCGCAAAAAAAAAATGGTAACCTGCCATTTAGGGGTGGAACTGGGAAAGGGAAACAACTGATTTGACCTCGCTCCCAGGACTTAACGTCGCGCGGAAGACAAGAGCCGAACGAGCCACGTAAAAAAAAAATAAGTCTCCCCATAAAGCCAAAAAGTAAAAAAAAAGTCCTTCCAGAGGCTCACGAATGAAAAAAAAAAGGGCACACAATTTCTGAACTCTCTAAAAACTTCCCTAGATCGTGGACTAAAAGGGAAAGGGAGGTGTTCTGACGGAATTCTGAGCACCTGAACATACGCTGTAGAACAAGGAAAAACGTCAGGTTCTACTTTTTTCTAATGTACCCCTTGAGGAGAAAGGGAAACAGGCCCGGTTATCAAAAGGGGCGTCAGGGGGGTAACGTGCTGAAAGACGGAGAGGGGGTAAGGGGATCTTTTTCTTTACCAACGAAAAGTCGCAAAACCCTCACCTTTACTCCCAGAATTCTTCCAGACTAACTCCACTAAGGAGTGCCAAGGTTACCTCTCAAAAAAAGGGGGGACGTACACTTTCAAGATCTTCGTCCTGAATAAGGGGAAGGCTGGTCATGCTAGGTCCGGTTGGAACAACCAAAAGACTCGCGAAAGGGGCAGTGGTTGTCAGCCTTCTGCAAAAAAGGAAGAAAAAAAAAGGCTTTCTGACTTTTTCCGTGGAGGGCACTGGCCTTCGGTGACTAATCAGGGTCGGTTTATCTTAGGAGGGAGGGGGGAAAAAGGGTTCTCAGACCGGGGATCGCTTCAAGGAAGAAGAAGTCCTTTCCATTACTAGATAGGGCCGATATTTCCGAGTCAGGGGTCTAAATTGAAAGAGTAGCTTAACGGGTAGGGCCTAGCAGCGGTAATTCACCCTGAGCAAGAGAGAAAAAAAAACTGAGTCTGGCCAGCTGCGACTCAATACGGAGCGGTCATCAAGCGTGGTTGCCGAGAAAAGGGGAAAAAAGTGCTATCCATACTCCCTCCCCTGACTTATTTGTCTTCGGATCGTAGTGCAGGGAAAGTCCCGAGTCGCACTAGCATAGAAAGAGAGGGGAAAAAGTTTATCATCTAATTAAACCAAGGGGGTTCTCTATCAACAAAAAGTATTATGGGGAGAGAGATCCCACGGGTAAGAAAGGCTGAGAACAGAATTTGGAATATGTTACGGCGCTCTCGTTTCAAAGGAACGCAATGAAAGGAGAGAACCAAGGTCCTGTTATTTCTCGCGGCTAAGATGGGGGAAACGGGGCACCACTCCTTAGTCCCTATACTACAGGAAAGTGAGGAATATGCCCATCGTCGGAGAATCCTGGGCAAAATTAGTCATTTTAACCTTCCTACAGGAAAAAGCCAATGACGTGCATCGACAAAAAGTCTCAAGAGGGCCAGAGGAGAAAAAGAAGGTTATCGCGAAGGGAGGGGAGAACAGTTTCCTTACTTAATATTCCCGGAGGGGGGGAGAACCCTTACTGAAACGAGAGAAAAAGCCCACGACGCCGATCAACGGAAAGGGGGGAAGAAACGACGCCATGCACCACGGTACCAAGAGGAAGACGTGGCGGCAAGTCTCATCCACATTTACAGTCTCCGTCTCGGAGGAGGGGGGGGTCAAAAAGATAACTAGAATTCCATAAGTTCCGTTCGTCCCTGCCGCAAGGTAGATAAAAACCTGGGATTCCGCAGGACCTTTTGGGCCAACACTTGAGTTATGACTACAAAGGGGAAGGAGTAACAAGAACATCTCTTTCACCGACAGCTTTGGGAAACACCCGCGAAGAAAAAATTCGGCGCACACATAGCACCTCCCCCCGGAAGACCCCTCTGTGAGGGAAAAAGAAGTGACCCACGTCTCGCAAAAAGACCCCAGCGCAAAGGAAATTACAGAAGCAACGTAGACACTACAAGGACGCTCATTGGGGGAGAGTTTAAAATGCTACTAGAATTAAGGAAGAGAAGAAAAAGCAACACTAAGATGAAGGAGTGTGAGGACCGAGGGAGAATATTTTGCGGGGGTACTTAGCGGCAGGCCCGTGGGAGAGGAAGATCAAGGTACCTTTTCGTACCCGGCCCGAGGATCAGTTGAGCAGCGACACCTCTGGCCTAGTAGAGAATCGGACAGGTCGGACGCAAAAACTAGTCAACCCGGGGTGCTGGTACCTTTCGCGGGGGGAAAAAAATGGAAATGCGTCCGGGAATGGTATGCGTGCCCGGATTTCTCCCCTAATTCAAGACAAATGGCTCCGACCTTTTCTATTCCTCAGGGAAGAGGCGGGAGGGGGCAGGCAGCTGCAACTGCATCAATTATGAGCAAGAGAAGAAAAAAATATGATGCGGATACGTTCCAACGGCAGGTCACCAGCTCGTCAGTGGAAAAGAGACGTTCTGTATTTGTAGACGGGGCGCATGGAAAGGACCGGGAAAGAAATTCATTCACGTCCAGCTGAGGGAAAAGGGGGACTTGCCGAAGATGACTGACCTTTTGTCCACATGATCCCGTGCAAGGGAACGCGAGGGGAAACGGAAGGGATCTTGAAAAGGAGCAAGTCCGAGGAACTCAGGAGTTATTCCATCGAGAACAAAAAGATAAAAAAGGAATAGATGGCATAACTCCGGAGTAGTGAAAACAGTTAAAGAACCAGCTTGCTCTAAAGGCCGGCACTCTTTCAATCTCTGAAACCGGGGAAAAAAGGGGCGCCTGTTGTGGAAAAAAGGGGGACATCGTCTTCAATTGAAGACAAAAAGGCCATCCGTATTACGTTCTGAACGGACCAATTCGGGATCACAGGTTATCTTCAAACTGCGCAAGTTCAGAAAAAAAAGAACACCGACAAGATGGATCACTACGAGGAGGGAAAAAGATTGGCAACGAAGCAGAAGAAAAGTTGGGCTGATAGAAGGGCGGCTGAATAGAGATAACTCAACGCCGCGCTCGTTACGCTTGAAAACTATCAAAAAGGAGACACTTTTTAATCAGAGGCCCGCAAGGAACGTGAACCGAAGTTCGGTTTTCGGAAGTTAAACACACAGGGAAGAAAGAGACACGGTCTTACCTATCAAATTCTGGCAAGACCGGGAAGAGGGCCGGGAAAAACGAAGAAAGGGGGGAAAGAGGCCCCAATAGTACCAGGCACCGTGCCGTTCGATCAAGAAATGAAAAGAGGGACTCACTTCTGAAGGAGACTAAGGGAGCGCCACAAGCGGCTGAAACTTCTAAAACTCCAGGGAAGAGCTGGTGTCCGAAAAGAAAGAAAGACTGAAATTCCAGTTCTGAAACAGGAATTCTAAGAAAAAAAAACCTTTCACCAACCCATTTTAAGGGGCAGAACTTGGGAGTTGGTGTCGAATGGCAGCTAAGGGAGGGAGGCAGTGGAAAAAGCAATACCTTGAGTCGCAACATGGGAGTCCTGGGTTCACTTCTTAGGACTTAAGGGTTAATTTTCTCTTGGGGGCGGAAAAAAGCTGTCATGTCACAGAGTCTGTCAAAGCTACGGGTCAGGGGGAAGGGGACATCTTGTCCAAAATAAATCCAAGGAGGAAAAATTGAAAGGGAGAATCTTTTCTGTCAGACGTCATAGCTGAAGGAACGATGCTGGCCTTACGAGGTCCGGTTGACAAGGAAAGGAGGGTAAGTCACGGGAGTGGGAGTGTGGGATCAGGAGAAGGTTCTCTGGGTCAAAGGGCGGGGCCGGGCAAAGATTTTAACGGACTCGCTGGTTATCGGAGGGGGGACCGAACTTAAAATATTGGAGAAGCGCCGTAGAGGCATCACTTCCAGCGGAGAAGGGGAAGGCCGTAGCGATCAAGGACGACTTTTCACGCGCTACTTGGGGGGGGGGGGGAAGGCCGACGCTGTGTAGACCGTGATGGAAAATGAAAAGGACCTTGTCACACCTTAGAAAGAAAGGAAGGGAGAGAACTCGCGCTGGACTTCATGCCAAGGTCTTCCGAGGGAAGGCACTCCGAATGGTGGGGAAAAAAGTCCTGTTCCGCGTGATAAAAAGCTAGGGACCTACCACGTCCGGTGGGGCGCTGCGGCGTTGGGACGTTTCCCAGATATCTGAGGAGAATAGACAGAGGTCCTGTTTATCTCAGAAAAGAATGGAAACGGTTTCATAGATAGACAAAAAAGGAGTGTAGGATATAGCTGCCACGTGTTCATAGCGCTGTCAAAAGGAAGTGGAATGTGAAGACGTCACTAAGGAAAACAACGTCCACGCATCCTCGATAAAAAAGGAATTTGGAGTCTCGATGCTAGGGATGCTGCCAAAAGAAAAAAAAAGAAAGCCAGACGACGAGACACAGTTGCAGAATTCATCTTCCCAGCGCTCTTATAAGGGGGGGAGAAGGCTGCGCATTGGTAAAAAAAGCTCATTTCAGCAAGGTAGAGGAGACGGATCAATCCACTACCACGTAGCAGAGGCTCGGAAGAGAAAGGGAATAGGAAATTAAATTCGACTAGGCCTGTCATATCCGAGGAGCAACCCTTCTGGAACTCGTACTTGAAAAAGAAAACTAGATTCAGTCCTTCATTCCGACAACTGTTCAGAAAAAGGGGTAGCCAGCTAGAAAACTTTACGAAAGAACAGGGCGGAGGGCTTGTTTGTACAAAAACCCCGTAACCTTGTGTGCCAGCGCCTTCTACGGAGATGAAGGGACGGAAAAAAACGCCATGTCTCATTGGAAATTGGGTACCACGGAGTGGGGCGGGGTGTCCATACATCCGGGGTACCCCACGATACCCGTCACGCGAAAAAGGAGAGGGAAAGCATACGGTTTTTTCCAGCAACAGAGGCACAAGGGAGAGGGAGAATAACCTTTCCCACCAGGGAGAAAAAGTTGTTGGTCCTGCCTCCTGGCTGCGCCAAGGAGCGCACTAAGAAGAAAAAAGGAAAAGGAAAGAATCTCAAGTCAATTTTGTTGACATTTATGGTTTACAAAGCTCGAATTCCGTTCAGAACTGAATACATAAAAAAACAGAGACAGGTATACGAAATATGCACCACCCAGAGCCCCCGGGGGGGGGGGGGTTTGGAGAAACTATTTCCTAAGAAGTGGCGGTAAGTGGCAGTCTCCGGGGAAGCCCAGGAGTGGACCTGGGCTTACCTTCCCGTCAGTGGGGAAAGAGGGGGGGAAGGGCAGACACCGGCGATTGACTTAGAGAGGCAAGGGAGGATCCCGCTCGGTACAGAGAAACATGTCTCAGGAAGCTTTAAGAGGAAAAGGCCAAAAGGAATACGGCAGGTGGGAAAGACATGAAAAGACGCAGGGAGTGGCTCCATGCAGAGCTCTAATGAAGGGATAGTTCACACAAGTAAATACAAAGTGGTCACGTAGTCTCAGAAAGTTATGAGAAAGAAAAGAGATCCAAGACCCCGGGCCTTTAGGCGAAGGGGGCCAAGAGGCTAGGAAAAGAAGGTGGATCACCAGGAGGGAGAGGATTAGGGGTCATTTTTAGAACGAAGGGAGCTAAGTGTCAAACAAGTTCATGAACGTAAAAAGAAGGAAAGAGCGTTGCCATCGTTCTGGCTTGGAACCGAAGGCAAAAGGGGACACCCGAGGCAAAACCGGTACCGTGAAAAAAGAACGAGAGAAAAGAAAGAGGCCGCACATTCTGGCGAAGAAAGAGCGGGGGATGGCCTCTTCTCTGACTCAAACACAACGAGGAGGAAAGAATAAACCGTTCCTTGTCGCCGTTAAAGGCAGAAAGAAGGCCTCCGTTCAATCGCTAAGGGGGATAACGGAGCAGGGGGACCACCTGGTACTCCAGACTCGGCGTAACCGGGAAGAAGAAATAAATATGAGTTCGAACCTGCCTGGCGAAAATGTAAATAACGAGAGATGCTACAAGATCTCCAGACAAGAAGGGGTATCCCTAAGGGGTTGAAAAGAGGGTTTGGAAAAAGAAGAAACAGAGAACGTGGAGGGTATGGTATAAACGGTCTTAGAAGATGGAACGTACCGCGAAATAAAAGGACACTATAACACGAGGAGCGTCCTCTGTCTCAGAAGCACAAGTACTGTAGAAGATTGGTACATTGATGTAAGACCAGCATCAAGGTCCGAGCTAACAGGACTTCACCGACGCTCAGACGCTTAATCCGAAAGCCAGACCTCAACGTTGGAAGGACGCGTAGTAACTAGACCACTAGGAGGGAGAGAGTCCCGCAACATGCTAAAAGCGAGAAGCTGCCCTTCCTCTCCGGAAACGCCTCAGAGGGTCCTTAAAGATGTCTAAAACTCCCTGGCAGATCTTGTGGGGGGGGGGAGAAGCACCCTACGGTACTGATGGTCCCTAGGGCACGGAATTATAGCGACGCGCAAATACCTTAAAAAGAAACCAATGGGGGGAAAAAGTGCTCTTCTTGTTTAACTTGGGTAGAGGGGAAGGAAATCCGGGCGCAGAAAGAGGGGTGCCCAAGCAACGTCTCACAGCTCAAGGAGGAATCCTGTTGGAACTGGAAAAGGGGCAGAAGGGGTGTTTCGGTGTCAAAGGAACACTCGGATATCTGGGAAAGCGGACGAAGGGACAAACATTTCTTCCCAAGACGGGGAGCGGTGGACAATAATATGAGGGACATGAGGTCGTTGGCAGACTTCAGAGGAGAGGAGGGTGGCCTCCTGGAGAGTCGGCAGCGTAGGGTCTCTTTTGTAAAAGAGAGTACCTAGCGTACACGGGCAGTAGGGAGGGAAACTGCTCTCCCGGGGAAGTGCACAGGGGGAGTCCTGTCCGGCGGGGAGGAAGGAAAGGGGTTTAACGGCTTCTGTCACTACTATTCAACGCCGGTGAAAAAAGAGGGGGAGAACGTCAAGGAACAACTTCACACTAACTTCCTGTCTTCGAAACGGAAGAAAACTTCCTGCGGCGAAGAAGGGTGCGGGGGTCAGTGCCAAGTCGCGGACCGTTTGGAAAATAGAGGACTTTCACCATGAAGAACACGAGGGAGAACCGCATCTCGTGAAGGCTGACGGCAGAAAGTGTCTTCGAGGCTCTTTCAAGACGACGGGGGTGACCGGCTTTGAAAAAAAGGAAACAATAGGTACCTACCCCGGCCTGTGTGGTAAGGAGAGAGAGCCTAGCTAAACGACATCTCCCACATAACGTTTAAGAGAGGCCTAAAGGGGGAAATCGTAACAAAGAAAAGGATGGATGAGGAAGAAAAAAAAAAAAGGTGTAGAAAGACAACGGGATCGGGGAGTTCAATAAAAAAAAGGAAACTTGAAGCACTCTGGCGAACTACCAACAGGAAGTGTAGTGAGAAACGAAGCCACATGCCCAGTTCCACACACTTCTACTAAAAATAAAAAAAAGAAAAATATCCTTAAGAGAAAGAGGGGAAAACATCTTTCTCAGTTGAACAAAAAGGAATGGAACCAAAGGGAAACGGCGATATCCACGACCCCATTAGCCGCGGGCATATCGGAAAAAGAACGAAGGACTTATTCTACGATGCCGTGAAAGCATAGAAAGGGACACGAGTCTGGAACTTCGAGGCCAAACGCACTATAAAACGGGTGGAACAGCCTGACACCGACCACTTGAACCAAGAAAACGGAGAAGGAACAAGAAAAACCTTACTGAAAGATGAAAAAGTTGTTTTCAAAAACCTTACCTCAAGGGCCAGAAGAAAAAAGAATATGATCCCGACCAGAACTGGCGAGGGAAAACTTGTAAAAGGAGGGTCTGGGCCGCACGCAGGATAAAATCCAGGGCCAGCAATCTACCGACCGGGGGTGGGGGAAACCCCCCCTATAAAAAGGTCCCAGAAAGAAAAAATCGCCAGTTCCCAAAGGAAGAAACTTTAGGAATGGAGAAAAGGGCGGCTTCACCAGGAATCACAGCCCCGCGCGGACATTCAGACAAACAAAGAAACAAGGTGGGGTTGACAGTTATTGTGGGGAGGGAAGGGCTCGAAAGCAGACCGGAATAATCAGTATCGCACTTTGAAGACAAAAAGAAAGGGACTTTTAAAAAAAGGAAGGAAAGAGGTTGGGGGAGCTGTGCAGGCCGGAAGTCAGAGGGGGAAGGCCTGGGCTGCGAGAACACGGGGCTAGTGTACGACGGTTCTTGGGCCGCCTTCGACAAAAAAAACCGAGAGAGGGAAAAAAAAAAAAAAGAGAAATTCCGGAGAGGCAAAAAACACCTAGGTACAGACGGGGAGGAAATTTCTTCGGGGGATGAAAGAAATAAAGGGTCAAAATAAGGAAAAGATTCCGGGAAGGGCAGGAAAGAGTCAAGAAAAACGCTGACTACTGGGGATGGAAGGGAAAAAGATCAGCTGCTTTGTACGCGGCTAAAACATGAAAGGGGGACCGCCCCCGCTTGATGAGGGGGGCCAAAAAAGGGGAATCTCTTCGTGGTTCACCAGGATGCGCTCGAGGTCTGTAAAAGAAAGGCTCATGGACGCGGAAAAGAACGAGAAGGGAGTGAAGAACTTCCATCGGAGTGTCCAAGATGGTGACGGTCCGTTGCCGCCGAGGCAAGAAAGAGGGGGGGACCTGCCTCAAATGAAAGGTCGAAGGAAGTCCGTTATAAGGCCCGAGGAAAAATAATATCCATTCTTTATGCCAAATCTCTCTAAAAAAAAAAAGGAAAAAAAGGGGAGAAATATAGGAGATTTCATAACGCCTGATTCCTGGTCGCCAAAAAAGCAAAGGAAAGACGAGGCAATATCGACCGTTCCCTGGAGAAGGGGGGCCCACAAGTCTCCTAGGCGGCCAGACGTCCGAAATGGTGAAAAAAGAGGGAATGAACAGTTAATTCTTACCACGGTATCTTAAACAAGAAGCTGCGAAAAGAGGAAAAGACCGATCTCAATCCTGGGATACACAAGAAAGGGAACCACAAAGTTTTTGGCAACTATCGCATACGGGGGCAGAGAAATAATGGTAAGAGAAAGGGTACTGCAAGCGTCTCGGGAAACAGAGAAACAGAGATCGTTTGCATCGCAAAGCCCGTTCCTAATGGACCAGGGGGCCTTGTATTGGGGGGGGAGGGGAGGGGCTCCCCTCCTAAATGGGCAAGCGAACCAAAAATTACCGATCGCGCGGCCTCCCTGAGTAAGAGCCGAAAAGCCATCTTTTTCGTCGCGGAACAGAAAAGAAAGAACGGGCACGGAAAAAATTCCGGGCGACGAGCCGAAAACTCCGTACCCGCACATCTGGCCTGGAACTCAGATAAAAAAAAGCAAAGTGTCTGAAGTTCAGTACTGATCAAAGATTAAGACCCTCCTCAAAACCGGTCAAAAGAGAACCATTGCTAGGGACGCTTGTGTCGACTTTGGGGAGACTGAATCAAAAAGGGGGGCGGCGTCTCCGTGTTGCCGAAAAAAAAGCAAAAAAGGGAAGGTAACTTCTAAGGATAGAGAAAGAGGGGTGGGTCGGGTGCTGGCCCCAAGCTTGGCTCATAGCTGTCCTCGACATTCATCGGGAAAAGGATTTCTGTGCCCAAACTCTATAAGGAAAGGAAAAGAGTTTCCATGGACTCCTGCGGATTGGGGGGGGGCGACTGAATCGGGCGTCCTTTCCGCACAATGGAAGTCGTGACTGTTTGGGAAAAAAGAAACAAGCTGGCCCTTGCAGTACCGGGGTCTGAAAGTCGCTCAACGGGCTCTGGTACCGGGTAAAAGGCGGTACTGCGGTTACGAAGATCAGAGTTGACACGGCTTCGGGACCGGGAGTTGGGCAAAGGGTCTCAACAAGGGAGTCACTTCCATCTTATAAAGGAAGTGGAAACTTCGCGCTCATGAAGTAAGGAAAAAGGGGGGAAAGTATTTGGCAGCTTCCGGGGAGAGAAAAAAAAAGGGAGCCTTCTCTCCGGACAGGAGGGAGAGCGAGTGCGGCTGCAAATCCCTCTCTATGAAGAAGGGGGGTGGGCTCAGTGCCGGCGGACAAAGCACTACGTTTTTTCCGAGGAAAAAGAAAAGCAAAACACAGCCTACAGCGGCCTGGTGAAAAGAACTGCGGTGGCTTTTAAATTCCAGAGAGTCGTACTAACAGAAGGGCTCATTGTATCATCGCCACTGACAGCGGGGAG
>Ga0179591_1352230_pt1 | contig 16344 bp, 21 predicted proteins | sample CZOMad2_1_08_16f_FD_182891 | JGI IMG/M metagenome (GOLD analysis project Ga0179591, IMG submission 182891) | Vadose zone soil fungal communities from Angelo Coast Range Reserve, California, USA - CZOMad2_1_08_16fungal (PacBio error correction) | ecosystem: Environmental > Terrestrial > Soil >...
AGAAATCGGGCGAAAGGGTTTTTCATTTGGGGACTGAAGTGGCGGAATGCGGCCTGGATCAGAGGGTTTGAGCCTGAATATAGGAAAAAGAAAAGGGCTCACGCAAGGACAAAGCCGGAAGGTGGGCTTTGGAGAAAACTCTGCCGTATTGGCGGGGATAGTTTTTTAGTTTTTGGGTGGTCAAAAAAGGCGAAAAAAACCAGAAGCCTTCAACCCCGGAAAGACACCTATGGGGGTCCCAACCAGTAAAATCGAGAAAAGAGAAAGCGGTCCCTGAAAGAGCAGCGGATGGGAAATAGCCATCTAAACAAACTCCGGACGCATACGGAAAGAAAAGGTGTGACCATTTGAAAAGCCCTTGAATAAAGTGGCGGGGTGCTCTATCATTCACCGTCAAACAGGGCCAGACCGCGGGGAAAGACATCCAGAAAAGGGGACCTGGACCACAATCCGGGAAGTCGTATCAATGTAACGAGGCGGGAAAAAAAATCAAGGCGGAAAACTAGGGGGTGCGAAACTGAAGTCAAGGAATCCTATCTCTTTGAAAAAAGAGCTCCGGAAGCGGAAAAGACTAAGAAAGCTGGAAAAACCGGAAAACACGGAAGAGAAAGCGATCATGCTGAAGAAAAAAAGAGAGGGCGCACACGAAAAATAAGCGCTAAACCAGCTACTGGGACGGAGGGAAAAACCATCCGTCAAAAAAAACCTGAGAAAGATCCAGGCTTGTAGACCTCTCCGCCCAAGAAAAGGGAAAAGCGATGAATCGGGACGATGGAAAGGGAAGAAGTTCTTTTTGGTGGTGTATGAGATGGCCTTGCGCAAGGGGGTGGACTGGCGTGGGGGGCGCTGTGTGATTACAGGGGAAAGAGTTATTTTTGAAAACGACTGAAAAAAAAAAGAGGTGGAGACAAAAGATGGTGAACGTCCTACTCTCGGTAAGAACAAAGGTGGAGCCGTATTTGCCTAACGCAGCGACTTCAAAAGGCTCGCGAGGGGGGAAGAGGAGGGGACGTTTAATTCAAATAAAGGCACCGGGAAGACAAAAACCAGTGATAACAAGGAAAAGGGAAAAACGTATTGGGGGGTCAGGAAATAGGTTGGGGGGTTTTTGGAGTGAATTCGTAAACTGGGAAGGAGACCGGGGGAAAGGGGAGGATGCACTAGGGAGTGGGGGATAGGGGAGAGTCAAGCCAGGGAGATGAATCACAATAAATAAAAAGGGCACAACCGGAGGAACCCAGGGGGAAAAATACGGTCGGAAAGCGGTCAGGGCTCGAAAGGAAGATTAGTGAGGAAAAAAAAGTGACATAAACAAATTTGGAAGGGCAGAGACGCGTAGTCCGGAGGGCGGAGGCAATGAAGGAGCAAACCACTCCCAAAAACAGGCAACCAAAAAAGATTCTGTATCGCACGGGTGCGCAGGCCGTGGAGAAATTTTAAGAGAAAAGCCTTCGCACGATCTCGGGGGGGAAATGCGCCACCGTAGAAGAAGGATGACGCGTGACGACCGAAAGATGAAGTCATCATCAAAAAAGCAGCGGGGAACCAGTCTCCAAAGGGGGGAGGAGGGGGGGAAAGAAAAGAATAAGACGCCGAAGCGATCCAGTCGGCCGTTGAAAAGTGAAAAATAAAGGGACGGTACAGGAAAAACCCAAAGGGGAAATCAACGCCAAAGGCAGGGGGGGAGCCGGGGGTTAGAATTCGCCGGGGGGATGTTTGGGGAAAAAAAAGGAAAGGGCGCGTCCGATCATCTGAAAAGCACTTAGAAGCCGCCAGACGTGAGCACTCCTTCACAATACTATGGTACCAAAACCAAGAGAGGAAGTGGACCGGAAAAGAAGCCGAAAAAAAAAGAAAGCAAACAAAATGAAAAACAGTGAGTAACAGATCTCGAAAAAATTCCTCTCACACCGCGGAGAGAAGGGGGATGAACTGGGAATGATCAAAAAAGGACAGACGAGTTGCAAGGTGGGAAGTAATGGGTTGGACCGGAATTGATGTATGGTGGGCCACGAGAGAAAAACCCAAAGCGGGGGAGAGATTATCTAAAAAAAGTGCTGCCTCGAATGCAGTGGGGGAAAGAAGAAAGGAAAAAAAGTGAGGGAAAAAAAAAGATAAAACAAGAGGGGAGGCACCATAGTCCGGGAAAAGGGACGGACACCAGGTGGAGGAGCTTCATGCTCAAGGTTCCGCGTAAGGTGAAAGCCCAGTCAACAAGCAGAAAAAAAGCCCCACACGATATCGGAATGTGCCGATGTTACACCGTACCCACCCCACACCCCAAACCCCCCCCCAAAAGAAAAGGGTTTTGCAGAAAAAAAAAACCCTTTTTCGGTTGGGGGCGACGGTCCCGATCTCAGTAGGAGAGGGGAGTGGGGGCAACTCAGGCAGGGGTCTGCTCGGAAGGGCTGGGGACGGACTTAATATCGTATGTCGTTAATCAGGGAGAACGCAAAAAAAGGAATGAAAGAGGGGGGGGGGGAAGATCCCATCTTTTACGAAAGCACCGGAGCGGGGGGGGGAGCCCAGGGATTCTGGGAAAAAAAAAAGATATTCCCTCCGCAAGTGGAGCGACAAGCAACTTCAGGAGGTTCATCTGTTAAAAAATTTTTGCTCCGCAGGAAAGGAAGAGATCGGGGAAAAAAGGGAGAAACCGCCTGAAGAGAAAAAACGGAACGGCAAACTTTTATAGGGAAGGAGAGACGTCGCCTTAGATTGATTTTTTATTACCAAGAGGATTCATTCTGAGAAAAAAGGGTGGGGAGAAAGGGGGGAAGAGGTCAACAACAAGAATGAGGTCCCTGACGCTGAGGGGGGGTTCACGTCAAGAGGGCACCCAGCAGATCTTCTATTATGAAAGGCGTCCCTGGGGAAAAAGGAGTTTAAAAGGGGCCTGTGAGGAGGGAGAGACACTATCCTGACTAAAACGCCAGCTGGATTAAAAAGAAAGTGTGGGTAGAGTTCCGCCCCCCGAAGGCACTAGTGTAGAGGAAGGGAGAGCGAATCGCAAGTGCGCCGCAGGGCAAGGGATTCAACAAACAACATGGGGGAGGAAAGAAGAAAGTGTCTCGGAAAAATTCCTTGTTACTACCAAAACAAGAGAAAAAGGCTACGGGAAAAACTTTAGAAAAACGCTAACATTCTCGGGGAGTACCCCGAACCCTCAAATTCTTTGGATGAAAAAAAAGATTTCCACAGGAGGAAGAACCTAAGGAAAGAAAGCACCCCCAAAGACCGAACAAAAATTTGTCTATCAGTTAAACTATGATGGAGTCAAGGGTACGAAAAGAGGAAGGGGGGGGGTTGCTAAAAGAAAGTGATTAACATCAGCGAGGAGAAAAGGATGTAAGAAGATGCCTTCTACAACATCCGAGAGTCGAATGAATAATTGAAGGGGGAGACCAACTGAAAGCAAAAGAGCATCGCTGGACCGTAAAGAAAAAACTATAAGGGGGAACGCTTGCGGAGGGAAAGAAGTCTAACTGAAAAGAGAGCGCGAACGAAATGAAAAGGATCGAACAACTTATGGAAAGAAAGTTTGGACCAGCCTAAAGGGGGGGAGAAGAATGAAAAGAGATGACAATTTGGTCCCCAGATGGAAAAAAGATAATTGCGACCCAAAAAAAGTCCGCGGGAAAGTAAGGATGGGATAGTCCACTCCTCCAAAGGGAAAAAGCACCAGACTTAGAAGGAATCAGCGGGAGGCAAAGTTCGCGAGTAAATGCAGAACACATCATCCGCGGTTCGTGGTCAGGGGGAAATGCGATAGAGGGTGAACTGAGAAACTATCATCAAGGCAAACCAGGGAATGGGGGTTCTTAAAGGGCCGGAACGAAGCCTTGGAAAGAAGGGCGCTCTTGAGGGGGGGGCATTTGTCTGGAGGAACAACCTGTTGGGGGGAAAGTTGGCAGGGGCACTGGGAAAAACGAGGAGGACTTTCCAAAAAAGCAGCGGCGAAAGGGGTGCGTACTTGAAGGCCGTGACGCGGGTGCCGGAAAGAGGGGGGGGTATCTATGGCCGGAAGCAAGGGAAAAAAAATCATTGGGGAGGCGACGCAGGGCATCATCTAAAAAGGGGCCGTCGGCCTTCAAATCGGGAGTCAGATCTGTTTTCCGGCGGTGTAAAAGACCCACGGGGGTGGGGAAGGGGGGACCATACTCACGAGGGATGCCTGGAGGGGGGGGAATAACAAGAGGGGGGGGAGAGCGCTATTCGGAGAATCGAAATCAACGGGGGCTCAAAAACTGTTAGAGGGAAAGTGATGCGTAAGGACGGTACTCAACCGAGAGATCAAGTTTGGGGAAAAAATACGGCGGGAGGCTTCGGTGTTGAGAAAGGGAAACGCGAAAAAAAGGGGAGGGGAATCACTTGGTTTTGGAAAAAAGAGCGGGGGGGGAGGGGGGGTGAAGGGGGAGGGGTAAGTCGCCGTTTTCAATCCGGAGACTCGAGGTTCTTACTAAGGGGTGGAAACACATCAAAAAGCCCTGCGGGGGAAAAGCAAACCGCAAAAAAGGGACCTCTGTGTCCTTTGAGGGGAAAAAGTAGGGGGAGGTGCCAGAAGGTACAAACTTCAAGGGGGCAACGTTCTAAAAAAGGACTTGAGATAGACAAGCGTTAAGCGGGGATTACCACAATTGGCTTCCTAAGTGGAGTGAAAAGAAAAAAAAAGGGGGGGGTTAGGGGGGGAACGCTGAAATGGCATCCCTCCCCTATGAAACTAAGAGTGGGCCGGCTGCGAAGGGCAGACCCCTTCAACTTTCCCTGAGAAAAATAAGCTCGACGCATACCTTACTCGCAAGGAGGGGGGGAAATGATGTGGGGGGGAATTTTGGACAAAAGTTCCACGGCACCTAAAGGGGGACGAAGCGAAGCGTGTTGGGAAGGGTTTTTTTTGGGGGGGGGGCGTGTGTGGTGAAGAAAAAAGTGAAGAAGAAAAAATGACATACTGCAAGAGGAGAATCTGGGTCTATGCACTGGTGGCGGGGAAAAAAAGGCATCTTCCAGGCACGAGCTCTGACGAAAGAAAGGGAAGAAAATGTGGTTAGGGGGGGAAGGTTTTAAGGAGGAAAAAAATCGTCGAGGATATAAAACGAAAAACAATCCAAGGAAATCCAGCCATCAAAGGAGGTCTAATTCCAGGGGGGGAAAAAAGGGCTACTTAAGCGACTACTGCAGCTAAACCAAACACAAACGAAAAAAAATGAAAAAGGGGGTTCCCTTCCGTGGTTTATCAGGTTATTTGGGGGGGAAAACACACCGATTAAAACGGCGCAAACTATTGGGAGGAAAGGAAGGAATAAAAACACCAAAAGGAAAAAAAGGTCGTGATTTGCTGTGCAAGTAGGGGGCGATAGCAATCTACTAAGAGGGGGACAAAAACAGACTGATACCTAGAAAAAAAGCCGCCATCTTGGGTGTTCATCCAGATGGGGGAAGGGGAGGGGCATGACAAACTGACCAACACTTAAATCAAGGGGGGGACACAGGAAAAGGACCCATCCTGCGAAAGGAAATGCCCGGGTGCTAAATCGGGAAGGGGGGGGGGACTGTAATCGTCAAAGAGAAGTCAAAGAAAAGAGCTTTTTCAAGGGGGGGGTGAAAAAGAGGAATCGGAAACGGGATCTGAGAGAAAAGGGGTTTGGTGACGAAAGGGAGGGTGTCCATTAGGGGATGGGAACAACCAAGAAAAGGAGGGAGGGAGCCTTCACAAAGGGACGCCAGAACCGAAATCTCAGCCGGAAAAAAAAGAGAGTCCGGGCCGAACAGTGGTTCCGGGGGGAGGGTTCTTAAGTAAGGGGTAGCTGCAGTGAGAGAAAATGTCCGTTCACGCGAAGAAAGGAACACGAACGGGCAGCCTCACGCATAGTTGAGAGGGGGGAACGGGAAAGAAAGAAAAATTATTTAAGTACCGGCCCTTGTGGGGAACAGGTCCCAGAGAAGGTCCCCCAGGAGGTCTGGGCCAGAGGGGGGGGAAGAGAAAGAAATCGGGACACGTTATCAGAGAGAAGGGGGGACACAACCTAAATTGTGAATATGAGAAAGGAGTTGCGGAAAAAGAATTGAGGGAAGTCCTCGGACTTCAAAAAAAAAAAAAAAAAAAAGGGACCGTCTTGAAGTTTTTACGGTGGCGATGGGACTGAACATAGGAAAACGGAGGAGGGGGAAAAAAAGGGGGGAGTCTTGGAAGGGTCCGCAGAGAATACCAAAATAAATCCAAATACGCAAGGGGGGACAAATAAAAAAACCCACACGAGGCTAATCAAAGGAGGAGTTTTACTGGTTCCCTTTGGAAGGGGGGGCTTGGGGAGTTAGAGGGTTTCAGGCCACATCTACATCCCGCCCGGAGGGGCACTAACCCTTATAGGGGGGAACCTCGCAAATAGGGTAATAGGATGTCCCAGAAAGTGGGAAAAAAATCTCTCTCAAAAAAAAAAACAACAGCCACACGGAAGGGGGGATGTCAAAGGGGGGCAAGGGGGGCAAAGGAATTTGAGGCCTAGGCAGATTTCTCGAGGGTTTGAGGGGGAGAAAAAAGGGTGCGCGGCGGAAAGGGCTCAGAAGAATGGGTGGGATCCGGGGGAATCGATATCATAAAGCCCGAAACCAAGATAAACCTGCCGGTCGTTTGGGGGGGATTCTTGCGCGCGGGTCGTTTGCGGGAGGGAACGGGTTTGGGGTCCAAAAAAACGCAGTCCGAAAGGAACCAATCCAGAAAAAAGAGACCGGAACCTATGGGCCACACCATTAAGAGCACACCCCCGGTAAAAAAGGTCTGGGGGGGAGAGACTTATCGCAAGAAAAAGACCGGACGAGGACTTGGACCCAAGGATTCCCCCGGGACAGGGAAACATAAAGGCTTGCATAGAGGGGTTGAAGGGGGGATCACGTCACAAAAGCCCTGCCCAGAACCGCAGGGGGGATCACAAGAGAGAGCGGACCTGGGACCACGCCGAAAAGGCGTATCGAAAAAAGGGGAGAAACAGAAAACGGCCGACAACCATGGGCGTGCGCACCAGGTTCCTGAGGGCGTGCCGGAAATCACTGCCGAAACTAATACTAAGAAGCGCCCGAAAAGGGAAGGAGTAATCGGGTTATCCGATGGAGGGCACACCGCCCGTAAGCTCTGATGGGACAGTAAAAGTGGTGAAAAAGAAAATCGTCACAAGAACACTCCGGGAGAAAAGCAAAAAAAGAAGTGTTCTACGATTAAGGGAAGGCCATTCAAAGGGGGAAAGCACAGAAATGAGCGTGGTTCGATCAAAAGTTGACGAGAGGTTTGGCGGGCCGGAGGGATTCGCCGGATGGAAAGTGGTTTGCTTCTGTGTGAAAGGCAGGGGACAGTTGTGCCGTCAAAACAAGCAAACAAACCAACCCAGGAGGGAACGGGAGACAAAGTGGTCACGGCTGGAAAAAAAGGATTAAGCAATCAAGGGGTAGGGGAAGCAAGGGAAGGACAGCGCTGCAGAGCTACTATTGGGGGGAAAAAAAAATGTGAACTATATTCAAATCTATCTTCAGAAGGAAAAAAAAAAAAAAAAGAACACGGAATGAAAAGACCGGATTGGGGGGAAGTGAGACCGCGTTTGGGGGTGGGTGGTGGGGGAGGGGTAGACGGGGAGAGAAAAAGAAATTAGAAAGAAGTCCTAAGGAATTACGGGAAGGTTGGGAGTTGGGATCCAGCTCACGAAAGGGAAGAGAAACGCACAAGAACACCGGTCCCCTATAAGGTAAGTTTCCTAGGAAAGGCGACTAATAAGAAAAAGAGATTTATAGAAAATGTGCAAAAAAAGGCAATTGCTAATTAGAGGGAGGGGGGGGTCAAGGGGGGGACTTAGTGAAAAAGAAAAACACAAGCCCAAAAACCCTGAAACAAAAAACCGCTCTTAGAGGGGGGGGGCAATTTGTTCGGATGGGCCAAACTCCTTTTACATGAAGAAGAAGAACTTCGCGAAAGAGGGAAACGCCGGTAAGGAATTGACGCGTGAAGAGAGGGAAAGATTAATTCATCATCGGGAAGGGGAAGAAGCGTTAAACCGCAACCGAAAAAAAGGTTTTTCCCCTCAATGTGGCAGCCCAAAAGAGAAAGAACGTAACAAATCCTCAGGAAGAGTAGCACGTTAAAATAACTGAAGGGAAAAAAAGACAAGGCCAATAAAGAGAAAAAAGCCAAATCAACGCAAGGAGGGGGGACAAGTTTGAGGGGGGGGGTTGGAAAGGAAGGAAAAAAAGTCGAGGTAAGGTTGATGTGGTTGCCAACCATAAGGGGGAGAAAAGGCGGCAGAATCATCGCGTCTGAGAAGGGGCGACTCCGCCAGAAGAAAAATAAGTAAAGGAAACCGCAATGGGAAAAAATCAATATGGCAGAAAAAGAGGCCATGCCGTTATAATAAAAAGAAAGGGGAAGGGAAAAGAAAAGGAAAAAAAAAAAATGATACAAAAAATCGTGTGAACACCTGGGATCGCTGACTCCGAAACTCCTAAAAAAGTAAGGGTTTATTTAAAGGAGATTGATGATCAGAGCTGCTAACAGGGGGAAAAGGGTTAGGGAAGGGTGGGACGGGAACTTTATTAGGAAAGGACCCACGGGATAAAACCCAGAGCGGGAGGGAGATCGCTAAGCCGGAAGGAGGGGAACGCTGTGGCCTTGCTCTCTTAAAGGGGGGGAAAAGGTAAAGAGGAAAACAAAAAAGTCTCGGCCATAGTCCACGTAAGCAATACTAACCGGTTTAAGGAAAAGGACGCAATGGGGGCCTCGGGGGGGACAGTGCATACCTCCCAGAGGAAAAAGAAACTAAGGGGCCCCACTACTCTCAAAAAGTGTTAGGTAAAAATCACACTGGGTTAGAAAAACGAAACAGTGATTGTGGGCGCCCTTTTTGAAGGATGAAAAAAAGAGTCAGTCCCAAGAGGAGAGTTTGGGGGGGGGGCAATCCACTACGGGAAGTTGTATCTTCGAGGGGGGGGAGGGCTAATAGAGGAGTTTGTCAGGGGGGAGAAATCTTCAAAGGAAAGGGGGGTCGCGGGTCCGAGAGACGTTTGAATTTCCAGAGGGGAAAACCACACCGCGAGTGAATTAGAAAAGGGATAAGGAAAGAGGAGGGGCCAATAAATGGAAGAAGTTGGTGAAAATCTGCAAGGGGGGGAAAAAAAAACAACGTTCCTCGGAAGGTTGGGGGGGGAGAATGTCCGGCAGAAGGCGCCGAGGGGAAAGAAGTTATACGTCCGAGGACAGCGGGACCTGGAGGGGTTTTGGAAAAAAAAGGGGGGCGCCACGGAAGCGAGAGGAAGTATTAGGTGGTTGGGGAGTATTAATCAGGGGGGTTTGTAATCCTTTCAATAAAACAAGACATACGAACCCGACGAGGCAAGGGTAACCCACGGGAAGGGGGGCACCGCCCTCATCGGGATGAGCACGAGGGTACCTTATAAAAGTTGTTCGGTCTGGGGAAGAAATGAACTCCGAGAAAAACGCTAATGAAGGGAAACCCTACCTTTTGGGGAAGGAAAACCAAAAATGCGCCAAGGTCCTTATTTTTAGATAAGGACAGCGATCGAGAAGGGAAAAATTCCGACGCAGGAGAAGATGATATCAAAAAAAAAAATGAGATGATTAAAGGGAGGAGCGGACTGAAGGGGTTAACTCTCCGTGCGCAAGAGGTCGTGCGAGAAAAAAAAAATCAACTTCCGGAATAAGGCACCGCGGGGGGATCGGGGGGGGGGGACGGAACTGAACCAAAGGTGGTTCACTTTAAGAGGAAGGCGCGCGGGGGAAATCGTGCCCGAGAAAGACACGAACAATAGGTCCGGTGCAGAGTCTGCTGAGCCGGAAGGAGTCCGATGCCAGAAAAAAAAAAGGGTTCTCACTACAAGGGAGGAACAAGAGAAAGGGAAGGACGGAACAGACGATGTCCGGGTTTCCCTATGACCGTCGCAAGATGAGCATCGAAAGCCAAGGTGGGGAAGAAAACCGCAACTTCATCAACACACGAAGGGGCGCAGATACAAGTTAAGAAAGTGGAGGGGTTCCGCCTGTAAGAGGAGACGTCTTACCTTAAAAAGGGAGGGAGAGGGGGGAAAAGTGAGGGGGACCTTCCTTACTAAGAGCAAACAAAAAAAAAAGGAATAAAACGTGGGGGAGGGAAAAAAGCCGAAGTGGCTGGGAGGCTTACTGAAAAAGAAAATCGGAAACCATTTTCCACAGGTGTTCACACTTAGGAAGACATATCCCCGCAAAGCTGTTCTGGGGGGGGGAAAAGAGGGTGGGGAAAGGGACGCTCATCATGGCCGCGAAAAGGGAGAAATATAACTGAATGCAAAAAGTTACGGATATGGACCAATATAGGAATATTTACAATTCATAGAACACCACAGGGCTCTCCTAAGGTCGAATGGACGCTGGCCGAACGCTGGAGTGATGAGTCAAAAAACATCAGAGTTAGGGTTTCTTGGTCTCAAGTCAAGGGGGAAGTTAAAGTTAAAGAAAACGGGCAAGGAAGACCAGGGCAGGCCTGTGCCGGTCCCTGGGCTTTTCGGGAAGGGGGTGGGGTGGCAATACGAAAAGGGGGATGAAAGCCTAAAAAAAAGCCGCAGAGTACTTAAAGGGGGAACTAGAAATCATTTGGGGGGGGGGGGGGGGCAACCCCCCCCTTGGTTTGGCTCATTATGGCTTATCATTTGGGGGGGGAGGGCGATCTGTCGGGACTTGCAAGCAATTGATAAAGGCTTCGCGAGGTTCGGTCAATCACTTCTGTAAGGGGGTTCTAAAGGAAGGGACCCATAAGCAAAAAAAGGGCTTTCAACCATGGGGTTTGAAAAAGAAAGGCATGCATCTTGTCGCCGAATCGGGTGGCAAGGAATAGCATCACTAGAAAAGACGGAAGGGGGAATCAAACTGAGGTTAAAGAGTTGGAAGAAGGGGACAGGACGCGGGAACGGAAAGGAAGGAAAGTCATTTGGTTGCCAAGGGGGAAGGTCTGCGGGTTGGTTCTGCAAAACGGCCGGGAAGGAGAGGATATTGGGGGGGGGAAAAGGCGGTGTTGTTATTGGGGGGGGGGAGACAGCGCGGGGGGGAATTGAGTCAAACAAAGGGAAATACAAGAAGGGGGAAGCTCAACTGGCCACAAAAAGCTATTGTTGCCAACATCACCTGACCTCGCGCCGGCGGAAGGGAAAAAACCACAAGGCCGCAAAACGGCGGGGGGCGTGATGGGGGGAAAGACCGGTGATGGGAAAAAAGGTACCTTCAGGCAACATTCATTGGGGGGGGAAAATGGTAACCTAGGACGGAAACCGAATGGAATAAGTGCTATCTGTTTAAGTTGGAAACTTTGGCCCTGAAAAAAAAGTTCCGTTTAGTCTGGTTCTGGGCATTTAACAGGGGGGTCCAAGGGATGGATTACTACCTCTTTGGGAAGGAGGTGCTTCTCCTCAAAAAACGCCGTCCAATCCTCGGGAGGAGCTAACATACCTAACAGGGGAAAAAATCCGGGGGCGGAAGGGGTTCTGCATATTAAATAGTGGGGGGCCCAAAGAAAAGGACACGCCTCAAAGAAAAGATCAGAGCGTTGGGGGGACATTGTTTGGGGGGGGGGAGGGTGTTGGGGGGGAGGGAGGGCCCATGTGAAAGAACTGCAAAGGGGAGGAAAAAAAGGAGAAAGGGGAAAAACTGTGGTTTGGGGAACTGGTGGGCGGGCGAAAAGTCTTCAGCGGAAAAGGAAGAGCGCGAAGCTGACGCGACAAAAGGGGGAAAATGGTACTTTTTTTCCGGGGGGGAGGGAGAGTCGCAGGGCGTCTTGGAACAAAACGAAGGACAACACTCCGTAGGGGAAGCCAGGAGAGGGTCTAATTCTGGGGGGGGTTCCTCCAAGAAAGGACCTAAGGGAATCTAACGCAAAAAAGAACACCAGGGGGATGACACGAAAAAAAATAATCCGGATTTCATTCCGGGGGGGGGGAGAGGGTTTTGGGGGGAAAGGAAAAAACTAAAAAAAAAAGACGAACACAATAAACATTAAAAAAGGGTAAAAAAAAACGAACCGGGGAGGGACTCCGATTGGGGGGGAAAAAAAGAACGGAGAACCTCCTTGTGAAAATCAAAGGGAGGGAGCCAGCAAAAATTGTTTTGGAAGTGGTGCCGTCGAAAAGGAGGGGGGGAGAATAACGGGGGGGGGGCCTTGCCGCCTTTACCGAGACCCAAGAGGGGGGGGGGGGCCAGATATCGTTTGAAAGGGAAGGGGGAGGGAAGGGGCAAAACAAAAAATCGTAAAGTAAATACTTAAACAAAAAAAAAAGCAAAAAATATCCAAACACTAAGTGATAGAGTAAATTCCATCAAAAGGAAAACAAAACGAAAGAAAGGGAAATTCTTTCCCAACTAACACTCAGAAGAAGTCAATCAATCCTAGACTCTTGGAAAAAAAGGTTTTAATGGCAAGGCGGCCTAGACCATAGAGGGAAAAAAGGGGGAGGTTTTTTTCACAGGGTGATGTTTGAAAAGGGGGACCAGCATCAGGGTCTGCGTCTTTTGCAAGAGGGTGAACCTCCAAGAAACGCGTCCTCCTGCGGAGAGATCCTTAAGGGAACATCTTTCGAGTAGTCGGCAGGTGAGAGCCCTTTTCCGGGGAAAGGAAGGGAAAAGGGGGGAAGGTACCGGATTAATCACTCCCCCCCAAGGGAGAAAAGGGTCGGGGGTAAGATAAACTTAAAGAGGGGTGTGGAAAGTATAGATTTCCAAAAGTCATCCGGGGGAAAGAAAAAACATCTTTGAAGGGGTGAAAATACCGAGCAAATGACAACTATTACAAAAGGGGGAAAAATGTTGAAAAACGAATCATTGTGGGGGTATTCGGTCCGGTTGTCTGGAAGGGAGGAATCGCAAGGGGGGACTCTCTTAGACCGAGAAAAAAAAAAGGTGCGATGGGAGCTGGTTTACCATATGAAGGCTGAGGCTGTTTCCCCCAAGGAAGGGAGGCACTGTGAAGAGAAGGCTAACTACTCCAAAGACATAGGCTCAAAGGGAAAAAACTAATCCGGAGGGAAAGGAATTTTGGGGTGCAAAAGGGGAATTGCAGTGGGTTTCTGAAAAGAGAATAAGGGCCCCTTCAAAGATCGGTATAACCAATCTCCTCAGGACCACTTCCTGGGGGAAGGGTTAAACACCGAGGAACCGCCTATGGAGCTGATAATCCTCTGGGGGGAAAAAGGGGTACCACCGGGAAGGGGAGAAAGAACCCCGACAACACAACGAGAGGGGGAGAGGATATGCTTTGCAAAAAGGAACGGGGAGGGAATCAGAGGGGGAAAGAAGGGTGTTTCATTTCTAAGGGGGGGGGGGGGAATCAGGGGGCTCACGAGAATGGGGGGGGGCCTGATTCTTTATCAGAGCATCACTCAATGGAAGGAGGAAACTGACGGGGTCTGGGGAGGTTGGCTCCTTCTTCGGAGGGGAGGGGAGTAGTTGGGGGGGTTTGTCGAAAAAAGCGCAACGTTCAGAAGAAGAAAGAAAGAAGATCAAACACCATCACAAGAAAGGAACAAAAGAGAAAACCTAGAGGAGAAGAAGCATCGCGAAAACTTCCGGACCATACTTGAAAAGGAAGGGGGGGGGGGTGGAATTGGGGTTTGAGGGGGGGGGAGCTCGTTCTAAAAGGGGGAGAGGGATCTTCACCGTCAAAGGAAACTGGGAAGACAAAGGAACCTGGGGGGACCCACAAGAGGGGGAAAATTCCGTATCTGGGGGAGGGGGGGCAGTGAACGACTTCTAATATGGACGAAACGTAGTCGTCCCAGGGGAGAAGGCTCCGGAAAACCCGGCTCACATGCGCTACTTCAGGGGGAAAAGAAACAACAAACGGACACAAAAGGGCCGCTTACTAGGGAAGGCTGAGATGGGGCCGACACCGAAAAAAAAGGGGGAAGTGCCCCTGGGTAAGTCCCATCTACTGGGAGGAGAGGGTCACAATCCTAGAAATGATCCGCTGTCAAAAGGGGGGACCTCTCCGCCCAGGGCAGATGACGAAGGAAGGAGTCGGGGACGATTCCGAACGAAAAGTCTTTTGGTGGGAAGTAAGGGGGCTCGTACATTTTAAAAAAAAAGAAAAGGGGTTGGGGGACTGCTTTTTTTGGAAAAAAGGGGATTAATGGGGGGACAGGTTAGTGGGGAAAGGCCGGCAGCACGACTTCAAAAAGGATATCTTAGAAAAGGGAACACTAGAGAGGGAATCGCATCAATGGGGGGAAAGTCCCCCAGCGGGAAGGGGAAAGAGGGACGCGCCGACGATTGAGGGGAAGAGGTACGCCCGGGGGGACAAATACGGCAGCACTGGAAACCTCTGGGGAAGAATGACAGGGGGGGATGTGTAACAAGTTTAAGTCCGCGGGGGTTTTTTTTGAGGGAAGTAGTAAGAATTAAAAAAAAAAAGAGGCGTGGCAGGGGGGGGCCTTCGTTATTGTTGAAAAAGGGGGAGGGGTTGGAATCAAGGAGGAGAAAAAAGACTATCAAAGAAAGGCACACTGATAAAACAATGTGAGGGGGGAAAGAGGGATCAGGCTCGCGAAGACGTAATATTCATATGGGGAAAGAAACCAGTGGGTCAAATTCTCATAAGAGGAAGTAGTCAGGAAAAACCGAAGAAAAAAAACACCCGCAACAACCCCCTGCACCACCCAGGGCCGGCACGGGAAGGGGTTGGCGAAACCCGGTAAAAAGAGGGTAATATCAAAAAGAAAAAGCGCAGGGGGGGGCAAGCGCCGTGGAAAAGTGAAACAAGTGACAGCGTCTCGAAAGAAGAATGTCTCGAGTCTGAAAATAACGCGTACCGGAAAAACGGAAAAAAAAGCCGTCTCACACGATTCGTGCATCCACCTAAGGAAGGGAACAAAGCTCGCTATCTCATGAGGGCCCACGGGGGAGAGGACTGACGTGGGGGGAGGAAAAGTGTACGTGCCCAGAAGAAAAAGCAAATCAAATGGCAGTTTTCTGCAGTGACTTCACAAAAAAGGATGAAGGGGTTTGTTTCAAAAAACCATCGTACTCCCAAGAAAAAGAAAAGCGGGGGTCGGGGGAAAGTTCCTCTACTTTCCGCCAAAAAGGGGATGCACTAAAAGGAAACAATACCGCTATTTACAACAAGGGAAGCCATGTCGCAAGAAAAAAAAGTAGAAGAACCGGAAAGGGGGCCCGACGCCGAGCGAACAGGAAGCTTCATTGCCGTGAGAAAAAACACAAAAAAAAGAAAGCACGCCTCAAATCATACCGCGTTAACGTACGTGATTATGGTCCGCACCTGAAAGGAAAGGGAAAGGTTGCCCGTGGGTGCAATTTTTAAAAACACCGGAATGAGAAATTGCACAAAACGGTATCACACCGCCGAGAGATCGGGGAAGAATTCGCGAAGAAAAAAAGTGAAAAGGCACAGTGGAAAATAATGAAAGAAACTCCAGCCCATGCAAGGAAACACGTCCCATATTCTTAAAAGGGGGATTTCCGGCCGGAGAAAAAAAAGAAGTCGAAGTCAGCAAAAGAAGGAGTCATAAAAAACCGGAAACCGGAAAAAAGAGCGCCCTGGAAACGTTTGTGCGGGAAACGCAAGAAAAAGTGCCTTTGGAAACGCCAAGGAATTGGGCGACGTTCACCGGAAGGCAGCGATCAGTCACCGCGGAGAAAGGGGGGGGGTGTGTGCTCATCATGCCATGGGAGGGAGGGGAGGAAATCGCGCGAAGAAGGGGGGTCGTTTGCCGCAAAAATGATGGGGTCGCGGAGCAGGGGGGTTTGGGGCCCGAACCATCATTTACTAACAGAAAAAGGGGAGTGGGGAGGTCGAAGTGACCATCTTGGCCAGGCAGCCGCCAGGTAAAAACCACAGGAGCTTGTCCAACGGCGAGGGAATTGGGTGGGAAATGCGGCGGGAAAAAAGGGCGAGTCTCCGAATGGCGGTACTTAAGAGGGGAGCACAGCAGGAAGGCAAATTATATTTTCGCTTGGAGGAGCGCCGGCAGGAAGGGGAGGGGAATGGGGGTGGGGGGGACAAAGGGGGGGTAATTATTCAGGAGCAGAATGTTGGTAGAAGGCATCGTTCACAACACAGAGGGTCCTGTACGATGCAGGGGGGAACTCCCTTTATTATCAAACGGAGATGCTGCGGGAAAAAAAAAACAGAAATTCGTTACCGGTAAAGGGTGAGGGGTGAAGGGAAGAACGGTCACGAAGCTTGAAAGACGCTTGGGGAAGAGAAATCAGTCAGAAAAGGGGGGTGGGGGGTTCGAGGGCCCCCGAAGTTCACGGGAAGGGGTGGGTCTAAGTTTGGATTCCTTCCCTATCTAGGGAAGGTTAAAACCGGAGGGGAA
>Ga0179591_1232675_pt1 | contig 16339 bp, 21 predicted proteins | sample CZOMad2_1_08_16f_FD_182891 | JGI IMG/M metagenome (GOLD analysis project Ga0179591, IMG submission 182891) | Vadose zone soil fungal communities from Angelo Coast Range Reserve, California, USA - CZOMad2_1_08_16fungal (PacBio error correction) | ecosystem: Environmental > Terrestrial > Soil >...
CTGGAAGAAGACATCGTGCAACAACTAGTGAAATCGAAAAAAAAAAAAAAAAAAAAAAAAAAACAACTAAAAAAAAAAAAGAAAGAACGACGAAGAAAAAGGGGGGGGGAACGAGGGAAAAAAACAGGGCAGAAAGAGAAATATATATACTAACTTACAAAGGCGCTAAAGTGAGGACCGCCACGGGTTACCAGGCAGGGGTGGGAAAGGTCGAATGGAGGACAGCAACAAAAACTTCAGGAGGAAAGGAGCCTACCCCGGGGTAAAACGTGAGAGCAGAAACGTGTCAAACAGGTCAGGAGCGTCCAGGACAAACCACATGCTCATAATAACACAAGCTAAAAGAGTGGACAAAACAAAACAAAGAAAAGGGATAAACCAAAATACGGCGGTGAAGTGGTACAGGGGCAAAAACAAAAAAAAAGGGAAAGAAACAGACCAATACCCATGTTAACCTGCCGAGCGGGCGCCTGTGGAATACACGGGAAGCTCAATGATTAAGAAAAGGAGGTGAGGTCGCAGTGAATGTGGAAGAAAGGAGAGAAGATAAACCTAAGGCTAAAAAGAAAAGGCAGACAATAAACACGGGCCCGTACGACGGAAACGGACCGATTCTCAAAGAATAACATGGGGCTGATACAACGCCTGATCAGCATGCCAATAAACAAAACCAGAAGGACCGCAAGGGGTTGAAGAAAAAGGGAACATACAACACCAAAACAAAAGTATAGGCAAGAGGGGAGATAGAGATGCAAACGACCTAGCCACCTGTGAATATACTGTTGCACTGATGGGGGTGGGTAGGGTGCAGATGGCCCACTTAGGGTCAGGGGGGCAGAGAAGCTTAGGTGGGGAGACCGGGCTTGGGTTTGGAAGCCTGGTTTTGCGGGGGGGCTCAAGGGGCGGTCTGTCATGTGTAGGGGGGGGAACGGGCATACCAAAAAGTACAACAAAGGGCAACAACTAAATTAGTTCGCCTGCGGGGAACGTAAGGTATAGTAACAAAAGGTGCACGACGGAAAAGAGAGCAACAGATAAGCATAAAGCCTCGAGGGAAAGTCGTGTGGGAGTCAATAAAAGAATCGGTAATGGCGCAAAAAAAAAAAAGTGGGACTCCCACCCACGATTACGTGGCCCTGCGCAGGTACCTGGGGATTGGGCACAAAGGTATCTACCCGAAACCGGCGATTATGGACTAAAGTAAAGTAAGAAATTCAGACTTTTGGGTAGATTGGAATGGCAGAAAAACGGTGAACCTTTGAGTATACGGGGGGTAATTAGGCCGGATGAAGTCGTCGGGGGTCACGAAAAACTGATAAGAAACACAAACGGGGCCCGGCGCGCTGAAAACAAAAAAACCAGGGGAAACTACTGGTCAGTGTAAAAAAATAAACAAGATCGCCATATCACCGGTCCGCCGAACCTGGGAAGTACAAAACAACAAATGCGCGTTTTAGGAAAAAACAACGCACGGGAGACGCAGGAAGCTGACGAGATAGAAGCCCGGAATGCGAAGGCGAAAACACCCGACGGGGGAGGGGTTGTCTCATAAGAAAGAGGGGAAAGGGCGGGTGGTTGAGAACGTCGCGACGGAATAGAACAATCGGGGGCCAGTCGTTGATAAGGTGCCGGGAACAGAGTTTAGACGGGGCATGTCTATTTTTGGGAGAATCAAAGTTCTTAACAGTGCCTGAATCAACCTAAAAGACAGTGGAACAGGGGACTCAGCCAAGTAGAAATAAGCGTTGAAGTGGTAAGCACACTAAAAAGGGAAAAAAATCAGAGGTGGAATAATGATAGGTTTTATGTTTGAAAGGTAATAAAGTACAATACAACAAACCAAGGGTATGAAGAACTGAGCTGGGACGGGGCGGACACACTCAGACAAGAACAGAAGGAACGGCTTTTTGGGGACAGGGGAGAGGGGGGCTGATGGGCTACAGCCAATAAAAGAAAAAGGTCCCTCGGAGGAAACTAAGTAGGAAAGGGCAGAAAAACCAGCATTATAAGCCCCCACTGCGGACCATTTTAGAGGAACAGTGGAGGGCGGCAGAAATGGGAGAGCCGAAGGGGGAAAACACGTCATCCCTACTGGGAAATACCCGGAAAGAACATAACTTACACCAAGAAACTTGCCCCGGTTTTAACTTCCAAGAAAGCATCCGAAAGAGGAAATAACCATGTTGGGGTGGGTTCATTGCAAATCACACGGTTGACAGGAAGCCAATAGCGTGGACATCGACATGGAAAAGATAAGCGAAATGGGCGCGGGGCACAAGAAACAGCGCAAGGGGAGGGCGCAGGCGTAACATACAACAAGGAGCGCAAATCATAGGGGCTAACTTTATTGGGGGGACATAGATAACCGGGCAAATAAAAAATTAGCATACTGCAAGCAGTTGAATAGCAACAGAAAATAAAAAACAACAAATACACGACCCCACCGGGGAACAGAACCAGAAACCAGAACCTCTTCACTCAAGGAAAAAAACTGATGTGGAAGCTGGCATAGAGAGGGGATGCGAATGGAAGGACCCGGGCGGGAGAACAATTAGTGGATCGAATGGCTAAATAAAACACTCCACCAAGAGCACAAACGGGTCAAACAAAAAACGCAAAACCGAAGTGCAGGAGCAAAAAGGAGTTGCGCCGTTTCAACGGTGTGCAAGGGGATGGCCGTTAATGAGCTAATCAGACAGCGAACGAAATCTGCGGGGGCAGTTTTCTGCAGGTCGGATACTGACTTAGGTGTGCTCCATGACGCAAACACACAACTAAAATGGAGGCCGTGGAGGGGGGCGATAGGGCGGAAAAGACTGAGAAAAAACGTACAAACGAGATACACAACCAAACGCAGCGGGAACGTTACGGAGGAAAAATAGAACAAGAAGTCCCAATACGCAAAATTACAAAGCAAGCCACCCTATGAAATAAAACCCCATTTGAAAGAGGGGTCTGAATGGACACGAAAAAAAGGCAGAACACCCTCTTAAGACAGATAACTAAAAAAAAAGGGGGAAAGAAAAGGATACACAAAAGCACAAGGGGCGTACAACGGAGGGATCAGGTAAAGACGGAACGTGGGAATGATTTTCCGAAGCGGCTTAGGGAAGGGCATGCATCTGGGGGATCAATCATAGCGCTAACAAAACAAGCAAAGAAACGAAGGATAAAAATTCAGAAATACACGGCAACTAGGGGGGGGATAAGGAGACAAACGAAAAAAAAACCGGAAAAGGAAGAAAGGGGAATAAAAAAACCAAAATATGAAAAGCGGGAGAATGTGTTAATAAAATCACAATGGCACGCTGTCACGCCAGCCAAAAATGAACCCACAGAACCTAAGCACCTACAAGTAAAACGTGAAAAACCCGGGAAACTAAAAGGGGAGAAACGCAATAAATTTTGCCACAGAGACAAACCCCACCGGTAAAAAGGCACAAAAAGGGACCCCGGTATACAGAATAGCTTGGAAAAAAGCAGAGCGAAGAAAGAAAAAACACAAGGGGTGTGATGGAAGCTTTAATAATAGCGATACAATAGAGACAACTAAGAGGCGGAGAAAAGAAACCAGCCGCCCGTGTTGAAAACTGGGGTGGCAAAGACCATCCCAACGCACAAAAAGGAAATGTGCCGGGCTAAATCACAAAAAACAAAAGATTGTTTAAGAAAAAACACAACAAAGGCCTCTATAAAAACTGGGCTTAAAAAAACACGCACGAAAACAGAAACCGATGGTCACACGCATTAAAACTGGGACTTTTCAACATAAACACCCCCCCGCCAGCACACCAAACAGAAGCAGGAGAATAAAAAAAAGGGGGGTAACAAACAAAGTCAATGACGCATCAGCACTTGGCTCAAGAATATAGGTTAAACCAAAGAAAAAATACCCTGGTAGAGAAGCACACTAGGGACCTATCTTTTGGTCTCGAACAATACGCTGGAAATGATGCTGGAAGATGCGGGGTCTGTGCTATAGGGGACACTGAAAATTTTGTCCGTCCAATTTAGAAAAGTGGTGGGGGAGCGGTGCGTGGGAGTTTCCCTACGAAGGGAAAAAGAACACCAACGGTTAGGTACCTAACAAAAAAGCGACCGTACCGCTGGACCAAAAAAACCAAACAATTCGGGACCGAAAATAATAAAAAGAAAAAAGAACAACCAACACAACGACAAAAAAAGGAAAAATCCAGGTAAACCCTCCGTAAATCGGTTTAGAGGAAGAGATTGAGAACATTACATACCTACGTAAGGGCAAAAAACAACAAAGCCTACAGGAAATAGGGAAAGAGTAAATGGGGCGCTAATGGGGGAAAGGGCATAGCAAAAAGGAAACATCAGGACCCGCGAGTGAAGCTCGGTGGAAAATGAGGGACGGCAAGAATGGGGGCAGGAGACTGTGCCCAGACTAATGTCGGGCGGGAACAAGTAGTGCCCGGGAGTGTCGTTGCGGTACAGAGACTGGAGAACGCTGAACGAAAGAAAGTTAACAAGCGGTGAGGCGTGTGAAACAAAAAAAAAAAACCAGTGGAAGGGGAGTAGCTCGGGGGAGTCAATGATTCGGGGGGAGTGGGCCGGGACGGACAAATTTTGCAAGGTAGGTAAAAAATTTAGAAGTGCTAAGTCAATAGGGGAAATGAAGAGGTGCAACCAAAAACTGAACAATGGCTCCACTAGTTCTGTTTAAGGAGACTAAATCACGGAACGGCGTGTGAGAAGTACATTGTGGCGTGGGGTTTAGAGAATCATAGGACTATAAACTTGCAAAAAAGGAAGAAAGTCTACGTAATAAGCGCGCTGCGGGTTAAGATATGTAAAGGGATGCTCGTGTGGGAGGGATTGTTTAGTACCGGGGGAAAAAAAACAAAATGGTATCTGAGGTAATACGGGGGGAAAAAAATAGGGTAAAACGGGTTACTTAGAACAGTCGTCGAGAATGTCGTGAAAAAAAGGTAAGTAACAAAAAAATAAACTCAGGGACTTGGAAAATCCAATAAGCCAAAGGGTGGGAAAAAAAGGTATGGTGCGTCGCATCTTTACGGAAGGTTTAACGAGGTCTGATGATGTAGAGGACACTGCTAAACGGCAATAAAGATTGACAGATTCGTAATAAGCGCAAAAAACTACAGGGATCGTACACGAAAAATGAACAGTAAAATGGGAGGTTAGCGTTGAGATTAGGGAAGTAATTAAATTTGAACGTAAAGAAGGGGCGGGAAATAATAGGGAAGATCCAAATAAGGTATAGGGGGCGGGACATAAGCATTAGAAATGGGAGGGAGGCGGCCAGGCAGTGGAACGAAAGAATTAGCATCTAGAAAGTAGCATATCAGGCCATGGAAAATGAACTTTATTCATTATTAAAGTTAGGGAAAGTTTTTACTAGAAAAGCGATTGGGGAAAAAACAAAGCCAGTCCACAAGGAAAAAACAAACCACTAAAAAAATACCAGGGCCCGACGAGCAGGGTAAGCCCTTCTGTGGGAAAAATTCTCAGGGTAACTGGCAACTTGAAAGCAACAAAATTGGAAAAAAACACTGTGCCGCCAAGACGGGAGAGAGAAAAATAACCAAACAATAAGTAAGAACGAAAACCCGGACCCGAAACGGCGATCTGAAAGTAAAAGCACGTATGGACAGAAAACATATGGGGTCAGAAAGGACACCGGTGAGCAAATGGGGGCGCAAGTCCAGAAAGGGAAGAAATAAAACGGCGAACCTACCCCCGAAAAAACGCTAACCCCAAGTCTTGCATAACTAAATACGTAGGGGGTGGCTCGGAAGCAAAAAATAAAACAACACCTTGTGAGTCCCAGCTCCTGCCGAACTTAGGCCCCCCCACGGTGAGGGAACGCAGAAATAACAAGGTCACATAACATTGGGCACGCACTGGTCCGAAGCAAAGGGAAATACCTTAAAAAATAGGAAAGGGGGAGGGCAAGACTGTGCGGGGGGGGGGGGGGGGAGGGGGGGGGGGGAGGGGGTCCTTTAAGACAGAGTAATAGATGGGGGAAAAGAAATTAAGAATAGAGTGAATGGTGTAAGGGAATGGGACCACCGGTAGAAAACACACAAACCTGACAGGTGCAGCGGCAGAGGACATGCCGCAACAACGGCGATTGTCACATGACAGAAAGCAACTACGCGGGTGAAGGAGAAGTCAGGAGATTACTGAGCGCGACAACAAAATGAGTCAAGAGGGATGTCCTGGCAAAACTGGTAACGGGTCCCCTTTGAAGGAGGCAACAAAAAACTGGGAAAGGGTTAAGCATAATACATAAGTTTTGCAGCGAATTAACAGGTATTGCAGTGTAACTTGTCGGGCTTACATTAGCCAAACGGGTAAGGTAGAGCAAACAACAACCAAAAATCCGCGGTCAATTTCCACCGAGGGAAGAACCAGAGGCGGGGAAACATAAGAGGCGGGTGGCTGGAGGCGGGACGGCAAGGGTGGTCGTATGTTCGGCGTCCACCAAAAGACAGGGTTGGAGAAGCGGGTAAGCTTGCACACAAATAGCACATCCGGAGAGTCTTAGGAGAACGAAATGACAGGGAAAGAGGAAGAATGGCGATCTTGAGAGAATAAGAGGAAGTGGAACGGGGACTAGTAAACAAAATGCGACAAAAAAATTGGATAAGGTGTACAAAGAAAGGCCGGAAAAGATACAGGTGCTTGGACGAAGTTGATAAAAAACCGACAGAAAAGGTCCGCGCCAAAGGGAATATAACAGAAAAAGGGGGTGTGTCTTTGAGCCTGCAATAATGCAATATGAAGAGACATCAGCTTTGGTCAGTACGAAGAGGTCGAAAACTAAAAACAAAGGTGACATAATGAGCAAACCAGCGGGCGTCCAAAGGAAGGGGAAAAAAAAAGACAGCAAAAGCCAGCGAGCAAGAAAGAAAAAGCCGAAAATGGAGGAAAATACCGCAAGAGGAAAATTCTCCGGTCCGAAGCGAAGTAATAAGAAAGAAACAATAGCATCAGGGCAAACAAAGAAGGGGAGCCTCGGGGAGCATGACGGGGTACTGGGAAAAAAAAAATACTCGAAAAAAAAGGAGCACAGGGGAAAGACGCCCGGAAGCCAAGACGAAAAAGTCCAAGTAATGAAAAAACTTCGAGGGGGAAAAAAAGTACCTACCCACCAAGGAGGAAGACAAAACGGCCCGGTGGAATCTCTCTAACAACACACGCGCAAGAAGGGATCTGGGGTGAAAGGATTAACACAGTAGAGGTTGAAACAGAGTACGGCGTTGGAACAAAGAGGGGGGGTTGGTTGGAAGACTGTAAAGAGAAGGAAACGGAAAAAAGTTTAGAGAAGACGGATGTGGACGAAGAGGACGCTGTGGACGGCAGTGACAGACGTGGGGGAGAAACGGGGGGGCAGTGGGGGGACGCCGCTTTGAAAAAAAAAAATCTCGCGGGGGAAGAACGTCATTCCCTGGGGAGGGAGGAAAGGAATTCCCGTCGGACGTGCGCGTTTAATCACAGTCAACAGAATAGGAGTGTCAATTCTGTGTCAGAGAGACAGTTGCTAGATGCGCTGGGGGAGTACAACGGCACAATCACATTGGAAAACGAACGAGGCACGAACGCTGTTGGACCGTCGCGGACTTCAGGGCAAACGAAGGACTACGATAGCACAGGCTGCCTGGAGACCCGAAAAAACATCACATGGGGGAAAACAAAAGCAAAAATAGGGATCAGAACGGTGCGAGTAAAGGATGAGACAAAGGCGACAACCAAAGGAAGGGTTCCTAAATTGGGGTCGAGGATGGGAACTAGGCGAAGCGAGGGAAATGGGGGTGCGCATTATGTAGGGCGCTTTGGGACATAAACACAAAAACACATGGGATGGGTCATTGGAAGGAAAGGTAGCACTCAGGGGTTAACCGCCGGACCTTTAAAGCGAAGATGAAGAGGAACATAAGGGAGGCACCTTCGCTGGTCAGGGCAAGGGACCTTAGCGCAAAGGGGCCACCCACAGCCATGAACTATAAAGCGTACAAAGGGAAATAGGTCAGAAGGTCGAAATAAAAGAGGCATGTCCGCGAGTGGGACGACGCTGCGCAAAAGGGGTGGGACAAAGGGGGGGGGGGCTGCATATGGGAGCGCGGGCCCAATCTATGCACCAGTAGAGGGAAGACTACACCTCATGGACGCGGTGGAAGACGGAGATTGAAAACAGGCTAAACCAGGAGAAAAAAGAAACCGATTACAGAAAATAAACAAGGAAATAAAACGAAGACGCGCTACAAAGAGGATAGAAAGACAAAATCGTAGCACTCTTGCGAGACTTGACAAAAAAACTAAAGGAAAGGACAGGCCATCTCTCAGCCGCGATAAGGCGCGTAATAGACGATACCAGAAACCACGACACAACGTGAGGGGGGGGTGGAAGGGAGGACGAAAGGAGAGAAGGTGACAAACACAACGAGAACGGTGGTAACAGTGATCGTACACTAGGAGATAGAGCTGGGAAACAAGGAGGGGGGAAAAAACACGGCGGGAAACTCACAAGAATGAGAGTCCACAGGAAACCTGGGTCACAAATGACCGAGGGGAAAAAAGGGACCATGAGGAATCATGCCAGGAGAGGATTAAAAGCAAAACGCGTAAACAATATCGAAAAAAGTGAGATACACGGTTAGGGGAGGGCGCCTTCGCGTGTAAGAAACTAACAAAAGGGAAAACAAGGGGGAAGGAATAACCGCGGTCAGCGCGCGTGTGGCCACCACTACTGGGGGAAAAGATAGGATCAAATGAAATAGCAACAAAAAAAGGAAAACCACGTCATTAACGAAGTAGGGACGGGGGAATCAATATGAGAAAGCAAAGTACGCGAGGTGCTGTCGAAGAGAATAAGAACAAACATGAGGGGTCGACCAAAAAAGGACAGGGGAACGAACAATATCGTGGGGGGGAACTGTCCAGCGGGGGGGGGGAAGTAATAGGGAAAAAACTCGCAATACAGAAAGAGACAATGTGTGCACACAAGGGAGGGGGTTCGGCGAAAACCCAAGACAGAAGGGACATGCATTCTCTATAAACAGTAAAAAAGGACGGTAGAATGGGCGTGAAATAGTATCAGGATGTTAAGCCAGAGGGAGGAACAAAGACCACTATTACACAGGTCCGGAACCTGTTAGACGGTCTACTAAGCTGAGTTGCAACTAACCTGCTATTAATGGGGCGGGTATAAAAGCACAGTAAGTTTCAAGGGGGAAAAAAGGGGACAAGTTGGCTGCGGTGGAAAAGAAAAAGAACGAACAAAGGGGTGTTGGCACAACCCAGTGGAGGTGTCAAAGAAATGATGTGAAAGAGGGAGAAAAATGGAAAATGAGTGGCGTCCTACTAAAGGGATAGAAGTATTACGGGAAAACAGAAGAGGGGCGGTCTTGCGGTTCAGGCGTGCGAGTGTGAGACTAACTAAGTATAACCCGCTTTACGGGACGAGGGCAGGCAACAGTGTCGATATGGAAGGGAAGGGTACGAAAAAAAAAGAGGAAGAGAAGTCGGGCGGGAAAAATATCCAACTGGAAATGCTTAAGAACGAGGTGAAAAGAAAGAAACGGTTTTGGTGGGTTTGGGAAAGGCGTGGATGGACAGGAGGGGAAAATCATGGAACGGGCGCCCGGAAAAAAGCGCGGGGACTTCAGAAGGAGAGGTATTGCGTACAGTTACAGTGGAGCTAATGTGTTCAGACAGGGAACGAATACCGGAAAAAAATTACATCAGTGGGGGGGGAAAAAGGTGGTCAGTCGGGGTATGAACTAGTACGACGGGAACACTCCAAAGAAAAAGGGAAAATGGCACCTTACTACATGTACTCAGGGAAGTGTCTCCTCGCGGGGCAGACTCAAGCTCTGATAAAGAAAAGGATCTTTAGGGGAAAAGATAAGCGGGGTGTCTAACGTAAAAGTATGAGTAGCGGGGGAAAAAAGTACGTGATTTGGGGTCAGCACGAGGGGGTTTCTGAAAAAAGTGAATATAGAACGCAGAGGACTAGCAAGTGATACACAGGAAAGAGTAAAGGATTTCGGAGGATTGGAACAGTTGTTTCGACGGAGGCGGTGCTCGCGAAACAAGGTGGCTGGGGGTTGAAAGAGGGAATTAAAGCAACATGATGGTGAACCTGAAAGGAGGGAAGTGACGCCGCGAAGACCGGCCTCCGAGCAGTGGGGGGGTTGTCTAAGGAAAAACAGAAATTTGCTCACGTGATGAAGGTGATTTTATCGATTTTGGTGTCAAGAAATGGCTACGATGCCAATACTAAAAGGGGAAGGGCGCATAGCAATCGGGAAGCGCGGGTCAACAGAGAAAGAAAACACTTGGCCAAATACAAGTTCCACTGCAATCGGAAAGGATCTGCAGGGAAGGGTGGAGAAGGCTGGAGGTATGCAGTGACAGAAAGGCAAGAAATTACTGGTCGACAAGAAAGTAAAAGGGGGAATTGACAGAGAGAGAAAACAACAGGCCGGAGGGAAATAGAGGGGTTTCATCACCAGGGCGGGTCGGCGTGAGGGGGGAGATAGACATAGGTGCGCCCTGTACGGGAGGGGTAGGGGAGAATGGGTAACAGGTCCCAGCATGGTGGGGGAAAGTAAAAAGTCGTCGTCAGGAGGGGGACACTGCCGAATGTTGGAGGAAGTAGCATGCGAAAAAGGACTGGGTCAATTGTCGCAAAGATAGATAGAAAACTAGCGATAGAAGGGCCCGGAAGGTCACGCTGGCCGAAGGCAAGTCCAGGAAGGGGACGACCCGTGTTCAGGATTAGGCTGGGAAAGGTCGGGGAAAAGACAGAGGGGACCCCGGGGGGGTGGGGAGCGGCAGAAAAAAATAAAGTTTCTCGATGGGCGGGAGTAGGCAGCCGTTTGTGGGACGTCGAAATCTTGCGAGGAAAGAGAAAGGGACGATAAAGCCTTCGAAAATAGGTTACGGCTATAAAAAGAGAAAATAACGGTTTCGGTTGTAGCGAGGGGAAAACGAGGATGGTTGTGCGGGCGGGAGATGTAATCCGATAAACTTCCGAAAGTTGGCGTTTTGTAACAACTCTTAGGGGGTATGAAGGAAAAAATGAAATGCTCTTTGAAGGCGTGGGGCGATGAGGGAAAAGGGATGTCATATAAATACGGTGGGGTGTGGGGTAGGTGTACTCGACTTCGGTGCGTTTGGGAAGGAATACAACAACTAGCATGTACGAGGAGTTAAATGCCTTTGCAGCCTTGCAGTTTTTATTCGACTTAGGGAAGATGTTTAGAAGGGAGGAATCGAAGACAAGGAAGAGTAAAAGCGTGGGTTAGAGAAGAAAGAAACGCGTCCTGAAAGCTGGTGTGGGGGGGGCGTCGGGTAAGCGGAAAGGAAAGTGTCGAAGTACCACACTCTGAAAAAAGAATGGGAAGAAAAAATGCGGGCTTGGAAAACGAGGGGTAAGAATTAGGGAAATAAGAGCGAACCGCAAACCAAGGCGGAGAAGTGCGACAGTTTCGGGGGAAGATGTGGGAAGGCCGAGTCCAGGCGGTTAGGGGACTGAATGGGACTACAATCGAGGGGGAAGGGAAGTACAACATCTCCGTATATGGCGTTTTGGCGTTTTTTGTTATGTTGGGAGATAGGGTAGTTGAGTCTGGGGGTAATTCCTTTGTGTGCGGTCCAAACCCATAGCCACGCCCTGCGCCCACCCCCACTCCCCATCAGACCCCAAACCGTAGGGTGTTTGTACAAACCCCCCCAGCCACGGCCCCCAAAAAACCGAACCCCTCGCATCACACCCAAAACACCCAACCCTTAGCCCCCAACACCCCCCACACAAACCCCTACAAAACCCCCACCCCTAAATACCCCCCACCCCCGAAACGCCCCACCCAAAAACTCCAGTACCGCCCACTGCCCAAAAGGGTTTAGGGTTGTGTGTTGGCTAGGGTGTGGGGGTTTTGGTGAACTTGTGGGGAAAAGGGACGTAGGGAAGGGGGGGTCACCAACGTTGTGGCACGTAAGACAATGGGCTAAAGGGGATGTCATCCAACGCTGATGCGATGCCACAACGGTATCATCTTGTGCTCAGGTCTAATTCAAAGCAAGGACAATTTGAAGGGAGTTGTGCAATAAAGATTCAGGAGGGGAAAAGAGAAACGAAAGTCAACGTGTAAAAACAGGAACGTAACCAGTGGGGTAAAGAGTGCCACATGGGTGAGGTGACTCACGCGGGAAACTCGTGTTCCAGGGACAAGGCCAAGGAAGGCGACGGTCAAAAAGGGACATCGGAGGCCGAGGAAACGGTCCGGAGATGTGGGAAGGGAGGGGCAGTCCTTGTTCCGATGAGAAGATGAGAAAAAAACTCATCTCGACCGTGAGGGTGGCCGGGAAGCGAAGACATATTAACGTCCCTTGGGAGAGAAGGATGTCGGATGACAAAGGAAGGACCGCAGAGGGGAGGAGGTCATGGCTTGGGTCAGTACAGAAGAATGTAGCTTGATATGAGGGAAGAACCTGAAATACTGAGTGTCACAAACCAAGGAGAACAGGCGCCTGAACCGGGGAACAGAAATATCGATGTGGGGGACAGGATGCCAGAGGGGAAAAAGTTCGAATGTATGGAAGATAGGGGTTCAAGTGGGAAGCTCCTCAATTTTCGTGGACTGGTACGGACGTGGGAAATAGTCCCCCTTGGGAAAATGGAAGAGCTAAGGGGGGGGGGCCGAGGGACGTGTCGAACAGAGAGGGGGGCAGTTGGACCGCTCCCAGAAATGAAAAGAGCGGGTTTTGTTAGGGGGAGGGATGCATGGGGCGTTCCATTTGGAAAAGAAATGCCGGAATGGTGAGAAAAAAAAACGGGGGGTTGCCAGGGAAGAAAAAAGCGGGAGGAAGATTAAGGGGGGGGGGTCACGAGGGCAGTAAAAAAAAAGTGGCACAAGGGAGAAAAAAAAGGAGGTTGGAAGAGATCGAAAACGTGTCCTGCCACAGGAGGTCACGATACCTACGCAAAATCCTGAAAAAAGCTGCACAGTAGGGGGGTCCGTAAGCCCATTCTTGTTGAGACAGCAGGCTAGGGAGAGAACCCAACAGTAAAAGGTGGCAAACAACCGAGGCATCGTGGGGACAGGAAGGACAATCAAAAAAAAGACAAGAGGCAAAATTGGAAGCGGATAAAAAGAAGGTTAGGAGGAAATCGGGTCGCGTCACAGCCGGAAACTATACGGGCGACGGGGAAAAGGAGGGTGTACCAGAAAAATCGACCCCTCGAAAAAAGCGCCACCCGGGCCAGCGCCAGTAAAGCCCGGGAAAGGAAAGACGACGACTGTCGAAGAATACACAAGGAAAAAAATGAATAGGGACTCCGTGCAATCGAAACAAGAAGGGAAAGGCGAGGAACAAAAACTAGTCTGAAAAGTAGAAGAGGATAGTAGAGGGGAAAAAAAGGGGACAAACGTGGTGGGGAAAGAGGATTGAGGGGGGGGGGGGGGGAGGGTATGCCTCACAAAGGAGCGTCTTGAAGGGGGAAAGGATAGAGGGCCCGGGGGAAGGCCTTTCTCTAAGGGGGTATCAGGGAATAGCACCCTGAAAGGTGCCATTAGGGGGAGGCTCTCCAGAAAGGGATGGCCTACCGGGGAGGATGGGAAAGGCAACGATTAAGTATACCGATTGGGACAGGTGAACTACGGGCTCTCGCCATTGGAGAAATCGAAAAGTGTTGGGGGCGAGAGGGGAAGGAGACGTTGGAGGAACAGAAAAAAACGAAAAGGTGGACGTACGACTTACTAGAAGGGGGGGTGTGTGGTCGGAAAAAAAGTCACAGGTTTATCGAAACTGAAAAAAAAGAGGTATTGACAAGGATAAACGGATGGGCTCTGGCAGGCCGTATTGGAGCAGGAGGGTAATCGAGGAGAACCTAGTGGGAGGAAGGGAATGACGGAGGCAACGCAGGGGAGCCAGTTCAATGTCTGTAGGGACAACGGGTCAAACTGCCATTTAAAAGGGGGACTGAAATGTGGGACAAAGCACTAACTAGAAATTAAGGCATAGAGCTAAGAGGGAGGACTGCGGTGAGGTAGGGGAGTGGAAACCTAAAGGAAAAAAAAGCCAGCCGGGTGATAGGGTAGATAAGCACCGTAAGGTAAGGACTGGGGGGAAAAAGAAGGGGGAATGGGCCAAAAGTAAGGGGGGAAACTACAATTAGACTAGGAGGAGAAAATGGGGACGTGAAAGGGAAAGCTAGACAGATTCAAGGAACAACGAATTGAAAAAGGGCTCCCCAGAAGGACGAAAAAAGCGCGGCCTAGATATTAGCAGAAAGTTTCACACATGATGGGAGGAAGGAAAAAACGAGACTGGTCCTCGTCATGAGGAGGGTGAGGTGGGTCTTACCGGGGGGCAAGAGAGATGGCCAAACATGCCCGGGAAAAAGACTTCCATAAAGTAGAGAAAAAATGGTGCCCGCGACCAACAGGTCGAAAAAGCATTGAGAACCTGATCTCCAACGGGCAACAGGCAGACGGGACCGGGGGGGACAGGAAGGGAAGTTTCGCTGGGGCAAAGCAGACAAAGGCAGACAAAGTGGAAGGAATAGCTAAGACTAATGCAAAGCTGTTTGGCCTTGAAATAAAACGGAGGGGAACAGGGCATAGAAAGGGGAAAAGTATGTGGTGGTGGGGAGTCAAGACGGGAATTAATACGTGCAGGCGAAGGGGTAGAAAAGTCCAGTGGGCAAAATCTCAACGTTTATGAATTAAACATGATGGTGGAAGGAGGGACAACTCGTTGGTCACTCCCCGGTATGTGTCACAAGGATTGTACAGTGGTCAGGGAAGGGTTATCCTGGAGAAGGTGCGACTTGGGCAGCAAGGGGGGGTTTGAATGACCCCAAGCACAAACGAACAGTTGCTTTGTCCAGAGAGGTCGTACTGGACCGACACTGCGCAAAGAATTTGCTGATGTAGGGACAGAGCGTGCGGTCGATGTACTAAGAGGTGGGAGGTGGGAAGAATGGGGGGGGGCACGATGATCAAACACAATGAAGTCGTCGTGCAATAAAAAAAAAGAAAACAGGACCAAGAAGGCACGCATGTTGGTGCGGGACGAAGGATAATACTTAGATCGTACCTTTTGTCTATACAAAGCGTGATTGGGGGGGGGGGGATGGGGGGAAAGTCATACCAGACTATGTAATATGGGGGGACTCACCCCGTAAGGTATCCTTGGGGGGGGGAGGTGGTTGGTATAAGTACTGACGCTTAACTCGACTGTAACATAAAACTTTTCAAAAGTGGGATGTACGACGCATTTACGCCCGTGCTCCTGAGAGGTGGGACAGGTAAAGACCCTCAAAAACTACGCAACGGGGACCTGCTAAGATGCCTCCTGAGTTGGAAAGGTCTGATAAAAACAAGTCTTCATAGTCTTACCGGTCGGGGAGAGGAAGGGCGGAAAGTAACAGATCGGACTGGGCCGGGGCGACATACAAAAAAGGAATCAACGTGAAACAGGGGAGGAAGTCATGATGTATGGGGTTAGACGAACGAATCTGACGAACATGCTTGAGGCGTTGCGTTGTCTTCATCTTGGTGGGGTGAATCAGTGCGGCGAAAAGGGAACGCTGGGAAAACGCAATGCCTACTATGCAACTAAGACAAACTGGGAACTGGGGAAGGGAGGGGGTGACTGCGCACGAAAAAGAGTTTACAGCTTGTAACAAGGCAAACTGGTTGTGTGCGATGTGACGGGGGGAGAAAGCGTTCACATTGAGCGCTCGGAGGAGGTGCATCGGGACTTGGACCAGGAGCATGTTAAATGGATAAGTGGACCCTAAACAGGAAATTTAGGGGAAAGGGCGTTGGGGTTCTAGGGGTTGTTGTTGACGGCACGACTTGGGTTAAGGAGGGGGGGATCAAGCACAAGAAAGGACAATACCGGAGGAGGGAACCTGTAACAGTTTTAGGGGGGATAAGATGAAAAAATCACAGTGCAGGGAAAAGATAGAACATCTAAGAGGGGCTTGAAAGGAGAAAAAGGAAAAGGATTGGCGAGGGCCGACGAGGGTCAGGCAGGCGAAATCGTTGTTAAACACGCCAACGTCAAGAGAAAAGTGCGCCTTCCGAAAAGCAGGCATCGCAGTAAACAATAGCTAAGAGGGAATGCTCAAACTGAGGGGGTAAAATTCGTCATGAACAGGAACCAAAAAGGGGGGGATAAGAATAAGATGTAACAGGAGGGAAAGGGGGCGGAGGATGCGAAAGAGGGACCAGTCTTGCGGATGTTGGACGGAAAAGACTTATGTTTAAGCTGCGGAAATTGGGGAAAGGGGTGAATGCTGGGGAGAAAAATGCGGAAAGAGGTGATTGGT
>Ga0179591_1347895_pt1 | contig 16339 bp, 25 predicted proteins | sample CZOMad2_1_08_16f_FD_182891 | JGI IMG/M metagenome (GOLD analysis project Ga0179591, IMG submission 182891) | Vadose zone soil fungal communities from Angelo Coast Range Reserve, California, USA - CZOMad2_1_08_16fungal (PacBio error correction) | ecosystem: Environmental > Terrestrial > Soil >...
TGCAAAAAAGAGGTTGTGAGAGTTCACCCGCCTTTTGTGCTGAAGAAAACTGTACCCCCCCTTCGATGGGGAGGCGACCCTCAAACTTCCAGGCACTTCAGGTTCAGGTGGATAGACCTTGAAAAAATCCGAAAAGATCCAGGAGTACAAGGGCATCCGAAAAAAAACGTCATACCAATTCCTTTGAAAGGACCATTGCTTGCTCCTTTAAAAAACAAACGAAGTAGACATTTAGCTAAGGAGAAAGAAGGTTCACGCGTATGTCAGGGACTACAAGAACGAAAAGTTCAAAAAAACACTACAAACCATAATTAGTAAATGCAAAAAACGTCATGGAATCAAAGAAACAGCATCACTCCGCACAAGGAAGGAAAAAAATTTTCGCTTAAAGACATCTGTCCCGCTTTGCAAATCAAGAAAGTCCACTCTGGCAAAGAGAAAATGAAAAACTAGGCCACATGGAAACAGTTTGAATGGAAACCCGCGAGACATCCAAACCATTCAATGCGTCCATTGCAAAAAAACGAAAACGAGCACGGCCCTGCCACCTTAAGAACCAAAATCAATACCCAATCGTGGGGAACAAGAAGAAGAAGAGCAGACTTCCGCTGGGGGGAGCGTTCCAGGCAAGGCCGAGCAGACGTGGACCACCCTGGTGCAAAACGGGGCATGGGGTGTCCTCACATCCGGGAAGTTCACCATGAGACGACAGCAGACCGGGCGGGAAAATGGAGCAGGGGATGCGAGTGGGGAAAAGCAAGAATCATCGTTCGGAAATCAAACGTTCAGATCAGGGTGGAGAGAAAAGCGTCCGAGAAGAAGGGGAGAGTTAAGGGAGCACACAGGTGCGGGGAGCGGGGGGTTTTCAGGCCAAGAAAAAAGTTTGAACGCAACAATGAGCGTCGTTAAGCCGAAGGGCTTCAATGAAAGAACACAGACCGGAAGGGAACGATGTGAGCCGTGACCGGTAAAAGAAGTACCGGTAGGGTGGAGAACACCCTGTGGGGGGGGGGGCGAAAATATGCAAAAAGAATGCCCCAGCAAAGAAAGTTGGGAAAAGGGTGGTGTTGGGGGGAGTTGAGTCCGAAGCCGCGGGGGGTGTAAAGGGGAAGTAAGTATATCTCTAACAGGCGGTGGGGAGATACCTCAGGCGGGGGGGTCCGAGCAGCCAAAGGGTGCCAAGTACTACAAACGGAAGGGGGGGGTGTGGGGGGGGGGACGAAATGGGGACGCGGAAGAGAGAAAAACGATTCCTGTACGTCAGAGGGGGCCTGGCCATGCCGGTAAAACTGAAAAAAAAAAAAAAAAAAAATAAGGAGAAGGCACAACGTCTCCGAGACAGGTGAATGATCCAAGACCACAAGAAAGGAAAACTGCAAAAGGAAATGGGTCTAGAATGGATATTGGGAAAAAGTGAAAAAAAAAAGAGACCCAGAAGGTTTGAAGTAAATACCGCACGCAAAAAAACTCCATTTTGGCGGTTGGGGAGCCCCAAACAGGGGGGAGAAAGGTGGGAACGAACCCCAAAAAAACCGAATTCTAAACGAAACCAAGAACAAAGAGTTTCATACCCCGAGGGGTATCAGAGACAACGCGGATCCAAGAACAGACCATGCAGCCTGGGAAAAAGGAAAAGACTAATCCCGCTCTCCAAGAAGAAACGGTTCACATCCTGACCCAAACGAGCCGAACTTGAACGCGGGTAAGGGAATTCCGTCATGAAAGAGAAGGGCCGACAAGACGGGTGTTGGGCAAAAAACTAAACTGGTGGATGGAAGGGCTGCGTAAAGGAATTCCGCTGCCGGCCCGCCGCAGCCATCTACAAAATTGTGGCGTAAAAAAAGTAAAAGCGGAGAAAATACAAAAAGACTACGAAAGGGGGAAAGGTCATCGAGGGCCCAGACAGAAAAGAAACGATAAATGAAATGGCCACGAAGCGGGGTTTTCGCAGGTTAGGACTCAGTCGAGAACCTTCCGCAAATTGAACGGGCAAACCCCAATAAACCCCGCCCAAAAAAAAAAAAAAGAAAGTAAAACGGGAGCATGAGGAGAGTTGAATCATCACCCCGAAAGTTCTAACCCCAAACAGGGGGGGGGACCAAAGTGAAACGAAAGAATGGTTAAGGAAAAATTCAGACTACGTCCCCGAGATAAAGAAACAACTGGGGAAGTTAAAAAAAGAGAGAAATATGAAAAACTCATGCGGGCAAAGAATGTCCTGGGGAGAAAAAAGGATGCGGCAGAAATTAAGACCAGTTCACCGAGGCTCGAGCGAAAAGCGGAGTGGGGAGGTAGTGGGTGGTTGGCCAAGTGCATCCGAGGGGAAAAAAGAAAGGTAGAGAATGTACTTCAAGCCACGACTCGGGCAATGAAGGTTGAAGTGGGGGTCTCAGAAAAACGAGACTAAGAAAGACGGCGGTGACATTTAAAGAAATTCAGACCAAGGGAGAAAGGAAAATGCTCGGAAAGGGACATTTAATCTAAAGCAAAAGAACATACACGAAGAGGCCACGAAAGGGGGTGATCTAGACGGAAAAATAAACCAGGAAAGAACCACATCGCAGGCAGGGGAGGAGGGTCACGGATGAAACGCCCGAGAGGGGGAGGGAAGGATAGTACCAATGCTGTCATGCGAATGAGGGGGAAAGCAAGTCGTAAGGGAGACAACATCGTAACGATACGGGGGAGTGGTTTCAGGCAGACCGCTGCGAGAAGAAGGGGCACGGGAGTAAAAAAAAGAAAGGGGAAGACTAGGCGACAGGAAAAAAAAAGACTTCTTGTGAAGGACAGGAGAAAGATTCTAGACTCAGAATAGAACATAAGGTTGAGGCGAGGGGGGAAAAGTCATAATCAAGTCAAGGAGAAAAAAAACGCCAACTACTCAAAACAAGGCGGGAATTAGAATCATCATTGGACAGAAATTAAGAAAGACATCCCAGGAAGCGCTAAAACGCCAAACAGTGGCGGAACAAAAGGAAAAGTTCGGACAATCGGGGAAGGTGGCACAATGCAAAAGAGGAATGAGAAGGGTGAGAAACGCCGGAGGAGAGGGTCACGAAAAGAGTGCAAAAAGTCCCAAGAGGCCCAAAAGGGAACGGGAAAGAGTCTGCGGAAAAAGCGTGAGACACGGGAAGACCATCGGGAGGAAAATAAAGGGATGACCACAGATAAGAAGGCGGAAAACACACAAAAGGGAACTAGCGTCAAAACCGGCCGACAAATCAGATCCCCGTGGGAAAAGGAATGAATCTCAAATTGAAGTGAGAGGAAGGAGTCGGGGTTGGCAACGCAAGGCATTAGGGGAAGAACCTGCATTACCAAAGGGCCGACCTGATGCAATGAAGAGACGATCCAATCAGAGAGACCAATCGGGGCGACAACCCGGGGGGGAGTTCCCCGAAACTATGACTCCTCTTCGAGAATCACATGTTCCCACACTCAATACGTTGGCGCTGAGTTTCGCGAGATCACCGTCTTGAGAGAAGTGGAAAAGGTGCAACGGGCGAAAACTTCTCGGGGGCTTTGGCCAAGTGAGTTGAGAACGCAGCGCGTGTACAACTTGCAACGGGAATCCGTGGAAGGGGGTTTTTGGAATTACAAGGTGCCAGATTTGAGAAGTATAGAAAAGTGCAAATTTCAGGGAATGTTGGTGGGAGATCGGGGTCAGACGGGTAGGAGCTCCTTGAGCCGTGAAAAATCTTCGCACACCAGGGCCAAAGATTGCGGATTTTCTGGGGTGAAGGTGCTTGAAATTTGGTGAAAACATGGGGCAGGGGAGAGGAGGACAAACAACCTACGTACCGGTCAACATTGCGTTAGTCGACCTAGATTTTTTGGAAACGGGAATTCGCCGGGAACGGCAAATTCGTGGGTTGGGAAACAAGGTGCAGAAAGAAGGACGGCTCACCAAGTACTGAAGAGAAGAGGGCTTCGGCCATCCTGGCTTTAATGGGCTCGTGAAGAAGAAACTGCCCGCGCTGAAAGCTGGAACCGCCTATGGCCCTGAACGGGGATGGTTTGGATTTGCACACTGGGGCCCGATTTTTTTGGGAAAGACGGTCATCGCAAGGAACGCCAAAAAAGCCGCCATTGCCTTTTACTGGGTGGTCTGAACTCTGCACAAAGTTCTGTGTGTGTCTACCGTGGTACAGCGATCGACTGGCGGTGGTCCGGGTCGCAAGGCCCGTTTGGGTGAAGGGGGTTCGACCATAAGCGGTTGTTTGCTGAGGACAGTGCAACGGCGGGGGTGCTCAAAACACAAAAAAAAAAAAAGGCCGGAGACGGGGACCACTCAAACTTTTCGAAACCATCAAGGGGGGTTATCTCGGCAAATTTGGCGTACCTTTGACGCCAGCGGTTCCCTGGCGCCAACCGAGTGCCACGAGGTGGGACAACCGGTGGCGTGGACAAGGGGACTGTGACCAACTGCTGGCGGAAAACACGCTTGTCATGCCCTGTTCTCGGGTTCCGCGGCAATGGTCACATCTGACAAAACTTTGGGGAAAGTTAATCCACGGCAGGGGGCTCGGCCTGGGGTGACCACAGCTTCTGAATCTGAGGGGATTACACAAGAGGAAGGCCGCTTGATCGCTAAACGTCTCACTCTGGGCCTGGAACACAAGGTCAATTCATTCGAAACGGACCGAAGGGGGATACCCGGCTACCTCAGCTCTGCATCGACTCACTAGCCCACCGCTTTCAGGACTGAGGAACCAAAACTGGCAAAACTCTGGAAGGCTACATTACAATGAAAAGGGGTGGAAAAAAGGCATTTGATATACCAGTTGGCAGGCCGACGGGTCCTGACAAGTTTGGAGAAAACTTTTCCGCAAAAATTTCCGTGAGCGAGAAACTGGCCAAACAAACAAGGTGCCGAAGTCTAAACTGCGCGGCTGGGGGGAAGTCCAGAAGGACGGGAACGACGGACAACACCAAAAAAACGCGTTCACACAAGCCCGCCAAAGACCATGGAGAAAAGTTTACGGCACGCGTCTTGTCAAAAAGGGGAAGAGCGCAACACTACGGGACCACGCAAAGGAAAAAAAAAAATAAAACCGAAGAAAGTACTTGAAGAGGAAGTACGGGCACCGAACATTTGGGGAACAGGCGCGGTGCAGAAAAAGAAAGCATCTGTCGCAAAGCTCTCGGGGGCCGGCCATTGCAAAAATGGGAAGAGAACCTGGCAAAAAAAAAATAAGTTCATCAAGGGTCTGACAGCAGAATAAGCGTTCCACCCAATCGGAAAGGGCCCACGGGGGGGCCGGGTGCAAAACGGCGGGCGAAGTCGCCGGCAAGAAAAAAACCCAGTTCTGAAGGCAAAAACAGATCCGTTTACTAACGTTACGGAAAACGCCGGACTCAAAAACTCGCTCCAAAAAAAGAAATCTTAAAACAAACAGCCATTTTCCTAACGGTTCAAAAAAATACACCCGATCTCCGCGAACATTTGGAAGCGGAAAAAGGCAGCTGCAAAAATGCGGGGAGGGAAGTCTGGTGACAACGAGCCGAAAACGACTGGCGGCAGTGGGCAAAACGGTTTGTAACGACCGCCAAGGATAAAAAAGCCGCAGCAACTTTGGCAACCGGGGAAATTGGAAGGAATTGGCTGCCAGGTGAGCCGGGGGAGGTCCCGCAAATGTTAGCATTTTTTTTCACACAAACGGAACGTGGATGTCTTCAAAACAACAAACGGGGGAAAATCCGTGCAGCCTTGTGGTAAAAAAAATTCGGAAAACACTCCAACGTTCGTGGCGACCCATGAAACAAAAAGAGTCCTGGAACCCTGTCAAAGCAAGTGCAAAAAACGTTCCTGCACCCCGGGGGAAGGGATCCACGGCCAAAAGAGGGAAAAACAAGCCCCCCCGCGCCGCACATAAATATCGTCAGAGGGTGACCCGCTTCGCCCGAAAGGGGGAAAAAAAACACTCATCAGCAAGCAAGATTGCCAGGACTCCGCCTTCCACACCAACTACAGTAATCGAATTGGGAACGACACGGGGGGCGGGAAGAGAAAAAAAAAAAAGTTCTGCTTGATACGGGAGAAAGTCCACAAAACCGCGTTGACCGTACCGTTTTAAAGGAATAGTGTGGTATAATGGTTGGTTTGACCGAAGGGCCCCCCGCAGCGTGGCGCGGAAGCGGACGCCGTTCGAGAAAACCAAAGCTTGGGGTCCGAGTGGGGCGGGAAGCAATTCTTCCCCAGGTTCGATTGAAAATCCCGGTGAACAGGTATTGAAAAATTCAAATGGGGACAAGCACCCCGCCGAGAGGCCGACCGAGTTTGAATTTGCGTCAAAAAAAACCGGCTGGTCAAGAACCGTGGCAAAAGCCCGGGGAACCGGTCGGAAAAAACCTTACCCTCGGGGGGACTTTAAGGATGGCGGTGGAAGGGGACTAGGGCGGAAGCCCAGCAACGAAGAAACCCTTGCCGTCCAAAAGAGTCCGCCCGCCGGAACGGGAACTCGGCGGAACGAAAGATCGGAGCGAACGCGGGCAAAGTCACGTGGCCAACGAACCTTCTGAAGTCGTAAACACGTGTGGCCCCAGGACGTAGAGACGGCAAAACGTTGGGGACAAACAGTGTTTAGAAAAATACAACGGCGGAACGTGTTCGGTTGAGGCAAACAAAGCCCGGACACCGGGGAAAGCATATCAATGCCGGGGGAGGGAAAGACCAAAACCTCCAGGGGAACCCGGTGCCGGGAAGAACCCAAAGCGTTTCCCAGTTCTTTTTCGCGAAGACGCCCGCCGGGGGGAGAAGAGGGCGAGAAAAAGCGCACGGTGAGCCCAGGGAAAAATTAGGCGCGGAAAGGGGATAGTCAGGTCAAGGTCACAAGAGAGGAGGAGTAGCAGAAAAATTCCAGGCAAGAGTCTGATCATGCCCACAAAAAAACAACAACGAACGGAAAAGCCGCAACTAACAGAGAAACAAATATCAGCAAAAAAAAAAAAAAAAAATAGCAAAAAACCGGGACGAATGAAAGAAATCACACAAAACAGGCCAACAAAAAGAAAAGAAGGGAACGAACAGGGAAAAAAAAAACGAAAACCTCAGGGGAGACACTCGAGGCCCTGCGAATTTGTCTTGAGGGGGCGGGGAGGGGGGGGGGGAGCCAACAGGACTAGGGCAAAATTCCGGGGAAAAAAAACACCGTTGGTTTGGAGGGGAAGTCGATATTTCCCAAACGAAACAGCCAGAAACAAAAAAGTCGGTCTAATCAACATACCTAGGCATGGGGAAAGAAAAAGAAACCCCACAGGAAACAATATACGGCCTCTACCGAAAAGTCACCTCGAAGAGGTCTAACCGCTGCACAAATGAGCAGGAAAACGTGGGGAAAAAAGAATAAAACACCTGCCACTGTGCTATTTCACAAAAGCCACCGTTCCAATTCGCAGGCTGTGAGGGTAGGCTCAGAATGAAGAGATAAAACGGAGAGCCAAACCACGGGGGGAAAACAAAGAAAACAGCAAGAACGCCCAGGCAACAGGGCGGGGCCAACCAGAGACCCCCGTTTCATAAATTTCTCAAAAGAAAGCCCGGACGGTTCAAAAAAGAGGAGCACACGAGCAAAATCGATGCCACAAAAGAAGCGGACTGCGATGGGAACCAAGAGTGTAAGCCAGGGCAGAAAAAGGGGTTTTTAGAATCATGCCGTGTACAACAAATAAGAGAATGGGCACTAACGAATGTGGAAACGATTTCAAAGTCCATAATTCCCCTAAAGGGAAAATCGAAGCTTGCAACAATTTTGATCAAAAATTCATCAGTTTCGAAAGAAACGCCGGGCACCAGCATCAAAAGCTTCGTTCTCGGGAAAAAGTACAGAATCTCCAGGAAAGATGAAGAAAAAGGGCTGGCAAGAGTCCAAAGCAGAGGCGGTCCGGTACGGACCGAATAATCCAGCAAATCCAAGGCACCGCCATCACAAAAAGCCGAAGACGAAAACCCGTTTCACCGTTGAAAAAAAACGGTCCTCCCCTAGGGAAAAGAGAAAGAGTACTTCGCAAACGACGCCGTCTTTTTTACCAGACACGGCCCACGAGACAGGAGAGAGACCTGTAACAGCAGTTTTTAACATCGGACGAATCTGTCGCCAAGGGGAGGGACAGGCCAAAACTGGGTCAGGCCAGTGACACATGTCTCGGGAAGCCCGAAGCACCGATCTCAAAGTAAAAGGGGCCGATCAACAAAGTTTGAGCCTGACTGGGATGTGATCGTCGATCAAAAGTGCCATTTGCCGGGAAGGCGGGTTGCGGCCGGAACGGCCTGTTTTTAGAAAGAAACAATGACAAAAAAACCAGACGGGCGGTGCAGGAATTAACGCCCACCGGAAATGCGATGTCAGCCCCGCGGAAACGTCGAGAATTTTGGGAGCGAAAGAACATTGAGAAACGACGGTGGGGATGCCGAGGACGGCCACAACCAGGGCAAGGCTGTTTTGCATGCCCGGAAATAGGGCACCATCCTTGGTCAGGAGGAGATCGCCTAAGACGGATATCCAAACCGAGCTTGCGGGGCCTGTGCCAAGGACGAGTCCACGGGTGGCACACCACAAACCCCCCCACCCAAAAACGTTTGTGCGCTGATAATCGACGGGGTACTGGGGATTGTAGGGAAAAGCGGCCCTGGACATCTTGCGGGGAAAAAATCCTGAGAATAGAGCGGGCGCGGACAAAAATCCGAGACTTGTTTTAATGATTCCCCAAAACACGACCTGCAAGAGGGATAAAAAATAAAAAGAACGAATTCTACTTGGAGAATTAGAAGGCCGGCAAACCCGGCATAGACGGGTCGACCAGCAAGATCCAGTGATGTGTGAAGCCCTCCCAGTTTCCCTGAAAAGGCCACGATCGGGAGGGGGGAAGCCAAGATGATTTTACAAGATGGGGTGATAAACATCACGTAAGAGAGCCCAAGACATAGGGAAATGCAGAAGGTTACTATGACACAAACACAAAGACAGGAAAAAACGACTCGGCACAGGCGAACTTGGAGGGTTGCAATGGTGGCAACAAAACTCAAAAACGGCAGGAAAAATCCTTCCGGTGAGGGGGGAGTCGGACGAGACCGTTGTGAAAGGCGAGTGGTGTAGGAAGGGGGTTGTGCGGGGAGACATGTCACTGAGACCGCGACTTCATCTCACTTGGGGTGAGACCTGCTCTTCGAAAGGACACCGTACTTAAGAGTGAAAACCCTGTGCCGGCGAGGAACCTAAAACATGAAACTCATTAATTTGCCAAGAAAGGGTGTGGCCATTGAAGTAAAAGTCGGATCACCTCGGTCACGTATTAAAACTGGGGAACAGAAAAATTCCATCCCAAGCTACAAAGACCTTCTCGACGGAGCCCCCTTGGATGCACGCGGAGGGAAGAATACCATGGGGGTCCCGCAAAAAGAAAAATTCCGTACGGTTTCGGAGAATAGTAGAAAACAACACAAGGGGGGAGGGAGGGAAAGATAGGATGGGGGACGCGAAAAACAGTCCAAAAATGCATGGGGGAAAACATCGCGGGAAAGAGCTAACAGCGGCAGAAAAAAAAGAAGAAGAAAGGGGGGAGGGAGAGGGGAGGGAGTAGGGGGGGGGTTTGCCGACAATACGCGGAAGATGTGCAAAAAAAAATGAGGTGCTCAAAAAAAAACCGGCTTGGCAATGGCAAAGTGGTAGGAGAAGGACGCGACACACACCTGAGTACGGGTCAATTTCACGGCGGCCAAGTGAAGGAAGGACTGGGGAAAAGGGAACAGGCCTCCCAAAGGAAAGGACAGACAACCACAATCAGGGCACCAACACGCCTCGAAGAAATCAAGAACAGGGGACGGAGGACAACGTAACCCTGGCGGAGGGGAGTACAGGAACGGGCGGCGGAGTGGGGGGGTCGTTCGAAGTAACCAGTAATTGCGGAGGGACTTGGCTCAATCTGGACGAGGCATGAAAAAGCAAGCGAGGCTGATGCGCGGGGTAAAGAAAGAGCTAAGCTTCAGGAACAGGTGACGGGAAAAAAAGAACTTTGCGCCAGGGGGGGGGGGTACGAGAGGGACGGAAAAGCCGCCCATTCGGCGAAAGCAAACGCCATCGAGCAAGAGAATTGGCAGGGGACGCGGTTATGCATAAATCATCAGGGGGGGGGGAGAGCCCAAGAAAAATCTCCCTGGTTAGGAAAGGACTGAGAAAGAAAAGGGAAGAAAGCTATCGACCCGAAACCATACGGAATAGGCAATCCGGGTGGGCAAAACCCCACGTAGGACAATCGAGCAGGCAACTTGGCACCGGCCGGAAAAGAGGGGATATATGGCAGGTAGGTCCACTTCCGGGAAGGGACAAACAACTTCTGATCGACAGCAAACAGTCCACAAGGGCCCGTGGGGGGAGGGCACGGAGAGCCGGCCACCAAGGGCTGTTTCGGAGGCAGGGCAGTGACCAGCTTCAACATGCGGGGCGAATCGCCGCGACACTAAAGGTAAGTGAGGGGAGAAAAAAACGGCTTTGAGGACCCGAGGGGTAGAAGTCAGGGCAGGGGCGGCTTAAAAAAGGAAGAAGGGCGAACTTGCCTGACGAACGAAAAAAACAACCTGCTCGGGAACGGGTGTATGAGGGCAACGAAAAAAAGAAAATGACAGATGAAGGGAGGGGCGCCCCCACGGACATTGGGGCCCACGCCTAGTCAAAGGATGGCCTTTTAAGAAGGATAGCTCCGTCGAGAGAAACTAGGGGAGTGGCGTCTACGTCCCCAGTGAAATGGAGTGGAGGGGAACGCTGCCGGGAGACCCTTTCTGCCCCAATCGGGGAGGAGGGGGTGCAGGGGGCGATCAGTCACGGGAATGGATGACAATGAGACGGGTGAATCCGAGGGGGGGAAGAAAAAACCAAATGTGCCGACAGAAGTCAAGTGGACAAAGTTGATTACTGCCGGGAGGTGTTCTTCAAAAAACGAACCGAAAAAAAGGACGAAACATGCTGATCGAGTCGAGGGGATGGGGCGCAAGTTGTGTTGAATGCGACGAGTGGAGGGAAGAGGGGAGCGTGAAAGGACAACATTGTCTTTAGGGACACCAGACGAAGGGGGAAACGCCAGGGGAGATTAGGACACAGAAACGAAAAAAAAGGTACTAGTTTTGTGGGAAACAGGAAGCAGGTCCGCAGGAAAGTCCACAGAGGGAATGATAAGGCGGTGGGATGGTGAAGCTGGCAAGAACGAACCAGGTCAGGGACGGTGCGGATGAGAAAACTCCTGCCTCCGGAAAGAATGGGGGGGCCTGGGGCCTGGGGGGGGGGGGGGGCCAATTTGGTGCAAAAACGTGGCGCCATTTGAGGGACTCAGTCGAAGGGAGAGGCAGGCAGTGCTTTGGGATTGGACTCAAACAACAGTGGGGGCCGTGGTTTCTTTTACCGTTTCGCACAGTGACAAAGCGAGGTCGCGGAGCGGTTTTCGAGACGGAAATTGGAAAGGGTTCGGGAGAAAGCCTACGGTGTGGGGATGATTGCCGTCAACCCGAAGGGTCTGCTGCTCGGGGACGCAAAGAAGAAAAAGTCGAAGAACAAAGAACTCGGGGATATAGGGGCACTGCCTGCAAGAAGCTGTTTGCTGAGAACAGGTGGAATGGGGGCGGGAGGGGAGTAAAAAGAGGTTCGTGGGCCTGGGGACCAGGGGGGGGGCACTGGGTCACGGAGGGTGTGTGCGTGCTGTTCATTCAGTGTAACTGGCCTACAGGGAAGACCTTCGGAAGACTTGCGGGACTGACCACGGTGGGGGGGGAGGACTCATTGGGGGGGGGTCCGGGTCAGCTCGGGGGAGGAAGGAAGCGGAAATGCATCTGACTAAATGTCAAAATGGGAATAGGAACGAGAAAGTCACCGCGGTGGAGAGCCGAATAACGGAGACGGGGGCTACCCACGGCAGTGGGAAGATCAAGGCTTAACCGCGCCGGGCGTCACGACACGAACGGGGCCACAAAACAAGGTAGGAAAAAAAAACAAAGGAATGGCAAGTAGATGGTGGAAAAAAGACAGACTCTTGATGAAGAGGTGAGCCCGAAAAGGTCCGCTTTGAGGGTTGCGAACGAAACTGAGGGGGTAGTCGAACGGGCCACACGAGTGGCCGATTCGAAAACACCCGGGGGACGAAGAAAGGAAACAGGGGAAAGGGTGTAAAAAAAAACACGGAAGAATTGAACGTCGTTCAAACGAACCGGCCTCTGAGAAAAAAGTCGAGTGAAGGCAAACGCCGGGGATTCATGGGGAGAGCGGACACAGGGGACCAGTGTACTAAGGAAACAAAGAGTATGAAGGTTCGGCCAGAAATACGGCCGCAAGAAATTGAAAAAAGGAAGGAGAGAAGAGAGCGAGGAAAAAGAGGGAAGGCCCGGGAGAAGGGGGGCGGCAGGGACACCAAAAAATCAAAAGGGCAATTCTCAAAAACGGAGAAACTGGACCAGATCAAAGAACCGCAACATCAACTGATCAAATGCCGGTCACCAGAAGCAAGAATAAGAACCCCGATGACCCAAAGTTGCCTCAAAAACTAATAGTGCGGAAAAAGGGTAAACTCAGAAGAGGAAAACGGAACTCCAAGAAAGGAAATGAGGGGCGTCGCAAAGAAAGAAAAAGGGGGGACGAAAAATCGATCGTTCACCGAAGGACGCCGTTGCATCTGGGAAAGAGGAAGAGCAAAAAAGGCTTGTAAAGAGGGGACCCGGTCAAAAAAAAGCTGGATGTTGCGAAAAAAGACGGGCAGGGGGGAAAGAAAAAAGCCCGGTGACGCCCTGGTGATCCTCGGGGCACAGGGAACATTAAAATGGAGGACAGGGAAACTCCAGGTCTGTTATCAGGTAAAAACGGTGGTCCCAAAAAGAGGGGAGCGGAGAGATAAACACTACAACGAGGTAGAAAAGATAGATCCGGGAACAGGGTGAAAAAAACGTTCAGAAAACACCGCCGAGAAGAGAAAAAGGAAAAGGCAGAAACGCGGAGAAAAAAAAGGAAGGACAACATGAAAGAAGTAACAAACCCCGCGGCTTTCAACTCGGGGACAGGGGAATGGTCACGAAAGCCCGCGTCCCCAACAACAAGAAATAAGAAAATATGAGTCGGAACCAGCTTAGAAAAGGATGGTCACCAAGAATAGAAGCAGATGCCAGAGGTGAAAACAACCGAGTAAGCTAAAACGGTGGAAAAAGAGCCAGAGGGGGAGGAAAAGGAGGAGACATATGCAGGGTTATACGTGTAGAGACGTAAAGGGAGAGAGAAAGCGGGAGTACCAGTTGAAAAAAGTAAAATGGGGGGGGAACGGGCGAGTCGGAAGAAAAAGGAGGCTGACGACAGCAATCGAGGTACAAAAGGGAGAGAGGAGTCTGTCGAAGGTGAGAAGGGGCCCAGAAAAGATTGAAAGTGAGGCCAGGTGTTTGATGACAATGGCCAGCACATGTCCCCGAAACGAAAAGAGGGCCAAACTAATCGGGCGGAAAGGGGAAACTTGTCGGCAACCGAAATCCGCTCGGTGATGAAAAGATGGCGTTTGGAGATCTGTCGGGGGGCCGCTAACGAAGGAAAAAAAGAACGAAGGACCCGACAACGGTATACACTTGTCAGAAGGGCGGGGAGAGGCCGGGAACGATGAAACGTGAGTTAAAAAAACCGCAGAAGGTAACAGGGAGCAAGAAGGGAAATCGCACCGGCCGGGGGCAAAAGTCAGAGAATATAGGGGAAACGTGGGGCGTGAGCAAACGAAAAGAAAAAGGAAAAGCCTGAAAAAGGACAATCAATGAAGGGGTTGTCCATGAAAACAAAGCGCCTTGAACCAGACCTTTTCCACCAAAACTTGAAAGGAAGGGTAGGCAGGAACGCTAAACTGACACGAGTGAGGAGAAAAGCAACCCGGGAGGGGAAAAGGGTATCAGTAGATTCGGCTAACCTGAGAGTGAAAAAGGTGCACAGATGGGAGGGAGACCGTGATAGAAAACGCAATGAGAGCAGGAATTCTAATGACAGAAAGGAGGGGCAGGAAACCAGCCGCGCCGAAAGACCAACTTACAATGAGGAAAGGACAAAGACAGAAAGGTCTCAAACGGCAAAAGGAGGAACGAAGAAGAAGGCAAAGCTAGAGCGGCAGAAAACAGTGGACCAAGATGTGAGCCCCTCCAGGAACAGAGCACGGGGCATAGGGGGAAATGGAACGGGGCCAACAGTACGCCAGAATGTAGAGATAACCCAACATGCAATGGGGGAAAAGACAAGTTGAGTAAGTCAGGGAACAACGGAAGACCCGAAGCAGGGGAAAGGCAAATCACAACGACGAGCGCATTGGAAACAGGAACAAAAACTTCCAAGCAGACGAAAACTAAGAAGAAACCGCGCTGAAGGGACAAAAAGGGTAGGCAACGGGTTGTGCAAACCCGAGGAAAAAAAGAAAAAAAGCACAACCAAAAATGCTTCCGAAGGAGCGGGAGAATGAAAAGAGAAAGAAAAAACCGGAGTGAAACTCAACTGTTGAATAAGGAAAGCATCCCACGCGAAAGGCCCAAGCAGGGGGGGGGGGGGATCAGCGGAGGAAACCTTGTAAGCACAGAAAGAAGCGTTTACTGTTTCGAAGCCACAACGCTTGAGCATAACGAAGAGCAGCAAGGAGTCCAGGAAAGGACTTTTTAGCAACTTTTCCCCACAAAAGAGATAGAGCGGGCAGAAGACATGGTTCAAACAACTTATTCAGGAAAAAAGAAGGAGAATAGGACAGGAAAGAAAGCGTAACCAAATCCAGAAAGGTGCTCACGCGCCCTTGAAAAAAAAGCAAAAAAAATTTAACAATCACTGCGAAGCAACTCAGAGCAAGCATCTTTAGACGCTTGACCAAAAACGGCCATCGTTCACGTGGTGGGGGAAAAAGAAAAAGATCACGGCTACCACTGGCTTCAAAAATGCAGAGAGGGGGACCGTTCGAAAACGAGAGACCACAAATGAAGAAAGGGACCGGGAGAAGGGAGGAAAACGAAAAAGTTGGACATGCCCAAAAAAGGAAACAATATGAGGGGAAGGAAAAAGGAACGGTTAAGAGGAGAGAAAAGCCCAGCCCACAGAGCGGGAAACAGGGGGCACTGGGGGGGGCATAAATGCTAAGGAAGAGTCTGAAGAGACAACACAGGCCAAGTCACGTAGAGTGGCAACATGGTCCAGGGCGTCTTAAACCGAGAATAACGGCCGATCACGGTGGCCGAAGGTGATTAAAGGATCGCGAAAGCATCAGGAAGGGTCCCCTTGAGGTATGAGGGGGGGGGGAGTCAGGGACCAATGTTACAAACAAAAGAGGGAAGGCCAGATGGGGTTACACCGCAACAGGGTGAAGAGTAGCAAATGCGGTAACTAAGGAAACGGCCCTGCCGGGGAACGGGGCCCCTGGGTCCCTAAGGAGTGGACATAGGAACTGGTGGGGGGAGGTGGGGGGGGGGAGAGAAGCAGGGAAGGTTGAGTTTGCGACGGAGAGAGCCTCCGCGGGGTAAAAATCCTCGAAGAGGAGGGGGGAGGTATTGTGTTTCTATGCAGACGGGTTTTAAGCCAACTTGCGCAGGAGCAGGACATTCCTGGGAATGGCTGTTCACGGGGACCTGGCAGGCAGTAAGGGCAAAAATACGTAGTAAGTCCAAATAAAATACTGGAAAAGGGAGTAATTAAAGCTCCCAAGGTAAGGGAGGGTAAAATACAGGTTAAATCGAAAGGGAGAAAAGCCGAGGACGTTCGAGAGCAGAGCAGAGATCCATTGAGTGTGAAAGCCACGTTCATGACACCGGACAAAACCAAAAAGAAAAGATTTCTGCAAAAAAGGAAAGAAAATCGTGCAGATTCATCAGTACGGAAGAAGCCAAGAACATGGCAATGCAAGGGGGGAAAAGAGGACAGACGTAAAAACTTAGCGGGGGGAGGGGGCACATAGCCGGGACCACGCAGGAGGAAGGTGGGGGAAAGAAACACGGATTCCTTTCTGTGCATCTTCACAGGGGGTGCCCTCAAATGGGTAGGGGGAACGGTATTTCAGTGAAGGAAAATGGGGAAATGAGGCAGCGCGTTCAAATCTTCAGAAGCCCCTCAATTCGAAGGACACGCTAACGAAGGTGAGAACGGGAAGCCAGCGACAACTACATAAGAAAAGAAGGAATGGGGCAAGCCCTCGTTTGTGGGGCGGGAAAGGAATAAGGATGTCGAAAAACAGGCCGACCAGATTAAAAGGGCAACAAACCAACCGGGAAGCCAAAAACACTCAATAAGGTCGAAAGGGGGAAAATGCCCGCTGAGAGCAGAACAAGAGTGTGGGACGGCCACAGGGAGGGGCCGGGACGAAGGGGGCGGGTGTC
>Ga0179591_1156580_pt1 | contig 16338 bp, 18 predicted proteins | sample CZOMad2_1_08_16f_FD_182891 | JGI IMG/M metagenome (GOLD analysis project Ga0179591, IMG submission 182891) | Vadose zone soil fungal communities from Angelo Coast Range Reserve, California, USA - CZOMad2_1_08_16fungal (PacBio error correction) | ecosystem: Environmental > Terrestrial > Soil >...
ACAAAAGACAAACCACCTCGAGGAAAAACGGGACTAGGCCAATGTGGGCGTGAAACCAGTGCAAAAGGCGGTATGAACTGCCAAAAAGCGCATGGCGATTACACGGGGGGTGGGGTGGAGGGGGAAGAGGGCAACAGTACGTGCGCTAGAACGACATCCGGAGACACCGGATCGATCATACTCGATCAAAACAAGTGGTGTGAGTGAAATAGTGAACTTGAAAGAAACCGAACAAACAAAAGCCAAAAAAAAAAAAATCCAAACAGTACGCTGCCAAAAACGAAATGACAAAAGAAATCGTATCTGCATCTAGGACAAACATAGACACCCACACGAAACCACACAAGCGGGCCGGGAAAGGAAAAAGAAAAAAAGCGAATGAGAGAATAGAGAAAACCCAACTCCTAAGAAACAATAGGCCGACCCTGCGTACGCTCCAAAGCTGAGGGGGTGAGGGCGGGAAAGGACAAATAAAGAAGATCTGTGCCTCCATAAGCAAAAAAAAAACCAATGGGAAGCAACTAAAAAAAGGAAGGGCCTAGGACGCGAAAGGGAAAGGCGCATAAACAGGGTCAAAATGGTTTCAATACCAGGAAACGGGCAACGAGTCCGTAGATCTTAGACGGGAATGCGGTACAGTTGGAAGTGAAGCACCTGGGGGGGAAACACGTACTTTGCGTCTGTCAGGGGGGGGCCGGGGACCATCCGGTGAGAACTCGTCAAGAAAAATCCTGCATGGCCAATAGGGTTGAGAGAACGTGGTCTGAGGAGGGTGGTTCATGAAAGAACGGGAAAAGCGAAACCAGCGGTTGGACTGTCGGCAGGGATCGGAAAAAAAACGATAAAGGGCCTAGGTAGACGCATCTGATCGGGGTTCGAGAGAAAAAAAAAAAAAAGATTTCGTAAAAATATAAGATCCGCAAAAAGAAAACTCTCCATAGAAGGTTAGGAAAGGCTGTTTTTAAAAAGGGGCCTAAAAAGCAACTATTCCCTCCATGACATTGCAGTGCTCAGGAAGGAAAAACAGGTCCGTCGACATCAGCCCACCTTACCAAGGGGTAAACCCTATGTGGCGAAAAAAAAGCCACCGGTTAGGAAAATGAGTCTTTGGTCCCGGCAACCGACATAAAAAGGAAAACGCAGGGGAAATTTGTTAAAGGACTGCACTAGGTCCAGAACATAAAGGAAAAAGATAAACAGGCTTGGTATTTTCCCAAATGAACCACTTTGAAATGCAACGCGCGAAGAGGTAAATTTGTTCAAGAATCTAATTTACTAAGTAAATGAAAGTAACGGGCGATTGCCTGAGCGAAGCGGGGGAAGGGGGATAAAAGAAGTACAAAAGTGGAAAAAGAGGGAGTGAGAAGCTTCAGACGGCGTGTGGCGAACGCAAACCTTGAAAGGGAATTTGTTCACAACGCCACCCAAAAAAAAAAAAAACACAAAAAAAAAAAGAAAAAAAAAAAAAACCACCCAACCCAAAAAAAAAAAAAAAAACCCAAAAAAAAAAAACCAACCCACAAAAAAAAAAAAAAAAAAAAAAAAAAAAGACCCAAAAACCCGTAAGGTTCAGAGGTTTTAAGGGGCTAGGAAGATTGTTTCGTTACTCAAACCAAAAAGACTTGGGAAGGATAAACGGGAAGGAGGGAAAAGAAGACATGGGGGCTTCCGTATTTAAGCGGAGGTCCGGAGGACAGGCAGAAAAATACGCGGAAACTAATCACAAGCCGAAAAACCGGCGGAAGGGAAGCCTGTCCGGAACCCTCCAGAGAGAGGAGGAAAAGAAAAAATTAACGCAGAATCGGAAGTAGAACGAAAAGAAGACCAGGAGGGTTCGGGTCTAACCTTAGTATAAGGGACAGGAACGGGGGTGGCCTGAGACCAGAAAGCCAGGACGTAAAAGGGAAAGGAGTTACACTGGGAGAGAGACCCAACTACTGGGCTGAGGGTCGGTCATAAGAGGAAGGGACTCCCGCATGCATGCGTCAAAAAGTTCAGTGTGTAAAAACGTGAGGGGGGGCTCAATTGCGAGAAAAGCAGGGGCCCCTAGAAAATGCGCTCTATAGCTTATGAAATACCGGAGAAGGGAGAGTGAAAACCCTATCATGTGACCGGCGCGAAAACTAGATAAGGGGGTTGCGGTGTCGGAAGCCTCGGGGGGGGGGCTTATTCATCTCTTCCTAAGGGTGGGGGAGGGGGCGAAGAGGAGGGGTCAGAAGTATCGAGAAGGGCGCTGTCCCGTAGGGGGGCCAAAATCAAAAATGCTAGATATGAAGGGGGAGAAAGCTCGTAAGGGGGAAAGATCACTCAGGAGGGGTCGACAGGAGAGAACTGAGCCAGTATGTTCTCCTCCTTGGCCTTCAGGGGGCAGCAAAGTCAGGATCGCCTGGTAGTCTAGACGAAGGATTGGTGAAGGGAAGAACAAACAACAGGAAGGTCTTCTTATAATCTTGAATACACATAGGGGGAGGAAGGGGAGAGGGTTCTTGGGGGAAAGGATCCGCTTCATTTCTGCTGGGACTACAAAGACAGTAGGTAGAACCAAGGAGTATCATCGTAGGGCCAATCCCCTAAAACACAAGAGCCGGGGGGGGAGGGGGGTAAAAGACGATAATTCGATCTCGGGGACCATCGCCTCAGACCGAGATGGGGGGTGGAAAAGAATGTTTAAAGGTTCTCTAAGTTCGGAAGAGAGGCTATTCATCGCGGTCATTCTCATTAAGAGGCTGGCGCAGACGGCAGACAAAGGAATCGCGGTTAGGAAGAAGACAAGAAACAAGAGCCCTTGACGGGGTCATGGAGAGGGTAGGAGAAGAAAGTCACTAACTGCGGGAATGCTTGTCGTAAGTCAACCTGGACGGGGCCGTATGGAACAGGAGGAAGACGGCGAGACGTTCGATTAATATATATAAAGAGGGGGGGGGAGAGGAAAGGGGGGACTGGAAGGGAAGGTTGCGTATCAAAATGGATTTGAACATTGATCGATTTCCCGGGGCAAGAGAGAGGAAAGGTAGCAAGCGGTGGAGCCACCCTAGGGGAGTTCCCGACCGAAAATGGAGAAATCAGGAAAACAACAAAACGAGATTGAAGGCCATCAGTAGGGAAGAGCACGCCCGTATAGGGAGGAGGTATCGCTGATATTCAGGAGAGACGGCAGGAGAAGGGGGGGGGAAAATTATATATGGCATTGACGCACGCGCCAGAAATGTGAAGAGCGCTATCACCCTCACTGTATGATTATTGCATAGAAAGAGGTAGCCAAGTATGAAAAACCGCGCAAATATAAGTCGTCCCTAAAAAAAGAGGGAAAGCTGCAGGCAAGGAAGGGAGGAGGTGACGTCGGCGAATCAGGGGGGACTACGCCCGAGTTCAAACCTTCCTTGTTTTCAAAAAGGAGGGGAGGGAAGAAACCTATGGGTTTACGAAGTAAAGCAGGGGAAGAGAAGAAGTCATGGAGGGACTGTCATTTGTATAAGATGGGGGGACAACAACCATTCTTTGGAAGGGAAAAAGAGACGGCTGGAACCGAGGGCAGGAGACGAAAGAGAAGGGGAGGATACTCAAGGACGACTTGGAGTAGGGGGATTGCAAACATTACATAAAAAATTTGGGTGAATTCAGAATGGGGGGGGGAAAAACCGGAAAAAGGCTTCCATCACCAATGTCAAGGGCCGTGAATGCCTGAAAGAAAAGAGGCCCGGGAAGCCAAATTTCGGACTCTCTCGGGCAAAAACGAGAATGTTGTGGGCGGACAAACACTCATTCGCGAGCTGCTAACCGGGAAGGATATGACCGAGGGAAGGAAATGGACCGCGATCTCCAGGTCAAGGGCGGCCAAGAAAGGCAAGGCGACACCTCAAAAGCTTTCCCAGACGGGGAGAGACTAGGCTTTTTGTGTTAAAAACTCTTAATTAAATTTGGATGACTCGGTTAGATGGTAGAAGGAGAAGCTGGGAGTGTAGAAGGGTTTCTAGGGGTGTGGCTTGGGTAGCCGGTTTGGAAAGGGGCAGGAGGGATGGGGTTAGAGGCAGTAGTTGGTGGACGGAGGGAAGAAGAAGGGAGGGGAAGGAGTGGGGGGGGTTCTTGTACAGTGGGGTGGTTTCGTCGAGGGAGGAGGTAGAATTGAGTGTTGGGGGCGGGGAGAAGAGGACTGTGAAGGGGGGAATGTTAGGGGACTGGTTGGTGGGAAGGAGGGTCGGTGGGACGGGACAAGAGGTGGGGGGGAACGGGAGAAAGTTTCCCGGGGCGGAGATGAGGTAACTAGGGAGGGGGGGAATAGAGGTAAGCCAAGAGGGGAGGGGAGAGAAAAGAAGGTGGAAGGTGGTAGAGGGGGGGGGAGTGTAATGATCGGTAAGTAAAGATGGGTGGGGGTTCTGGTGTACGGGGAAGAGGGGGGTAGGTGAAGGGGAGTGGGGACGGATTGAGGCACGAGGTGAAGTGAGTGTTGTGGCGGGCGGAGTTGCCGTTCGGGAAGGGTGATAAGAGGAGGGGAATGGTTGTTTAATTGTGGGAGAAGGGGGGGGGAGAGGTTCATGCCGGTACAGGGAAGCTTCGCAAGGAGCGAAAAAAAGAAGTTAACGATTCACTAGCAATCCATTGCTGAAAGATAGTAGTCTAATTCATCTCCCACCTTCACTATAACTCTCCAAAATCCGAATGGAGAACTACCCATGCAAGGAGAAGGATAATGGATCCGGCGGTTCTAACTAGATCTGAGTCTACTCCTCAATAGAGACAAACTTTGAAGAAAAAAAATAGTAGGAGAATCATTAGTCTTCGGGTACACGGATTGCCTATGCTCACAGGGATCCCAACATCTTTTGAACAAAGAAAAAGTGTGGTGGACTCTCAGTCTCGAAATAACCCTAAGAGTATGGAAAAAAAAGTAAATTTTCGTCCGAGGTCTAAGTGGAAAAAGTGGTGAAATGTTCGAAAGCTTGGGGGAGAAACAGAACAAGTCAATTCTCCTTCCATTCTGCACCGGACTTGTAGAAATTACCAATTCATGGCATGCAGGATTCACGAGGACCCGGTATAAGGGAAAACAGAAAAGAAGAGTAGGGGGGCGCCTGAACCATGAAAAAGGACGGGGGGGAGGGGGACGGTGACGTATATCCTCAAGTCCGCTTAGTATCCTTTGTGTGGAAAGTGAATGGCAGCAAAACGAAAAAATCACTTCTCAGGCTCAGGTAAAGGTCAGGGATCCTCCCGTGAATGAATAGAAAATGGATTCGTTACCATGAGATCCAAAACACCCCCAACTAGGAGGAAAGAGGAAACAATGATTGTCTTTCTGAATAACAAAGCTGTCGGTGGCGAGGAGTGGGGGAGGCGTTCATACACCAGCACAGGGAGAAGAAAGGGAACAGGAAAAATCTGGACGCCTTCGCTCCAGGAACAATAAAAAACGGCGCGACATCCTTGCAGAGATCATGCGAAGATCCTAAATGAAAATCGGGGGAGGGGACGCAGCATTGCGCGGTGGGCAAATGGGCGTGTCAGCGGGAACATCAACCATCGTATACTTATTAGAAGAATCGGAGGGAGAGGGGGGTCATTACGGGAAAAAGGGGGAACGGTGCCCAAGGAGTTGGAGAGGGGATGTACTTGCGTTTTGAAGGAAAATCGCCGGTAGGAACGAAAGAGGGGGGGGACCCCCAATACGAAGCAAAAACTGTCTGCCGAAAACGGGGTCTGATGAAAGGAAGGTGGGTTGACCTAAATAACACACATTTCCCTAGGGGGTTCTGGGGAAAGGGATTCTTGTTAGTCCACAGAAGAAGACTCAAAAAACGAGGACCAGGATCTTACAGGGATATATAGGGGAGAGGTAAAAAAAACAAGGAGTATGAGGGGCCTAATATAAAGGACAGAAGAAAGCGAGTACAGAGGCAGTTGCGAGGACAGGGGACACGCCTTACCGACGAAAAAGAACAGGAACAGAGGAGGAAGGGGTTAGCTGGCGAAACACGGCAGCCGCATGAAACTTTCTTCCAGAAAAAGGAAAAGGGGGCTGCAGTGATTAAAAATGGCACAGTAGCGAAAGGCAGCCACGCCACGATAAGAAAGCGCGCAAAAAATCTTTGTGGAACTGCCCTACGGCAACGCTTCCACCGCACGAGTAAGGAGAGATGTGCGGTGCCGATCCTCACAAGTGTGAAAGGCAGAAAGGACGATACTCTGGGGGGGTAAATGTTAAGAAAGCTTATCATGCTCAGGTAGGAGAAGGTCGGGGGGGTCACTGTGTTTATTTTCATCTGTCGGGAAGCGAAAAGGAAGGGAAAATCCTTCTAGAGAAACTGCGTGTTGAAAAACGAAAAGCAGCCAAAGAAATGTCTTAAAAGGAGTTAGCAGAGGAGAACTGAACCTGGGTGGTCATGGAAGGGGAACCGTGGGGGGAGGTTAGTAAAAAGAGTCCAACCATGGGCGATTCAGAAAAGCGGCGGATGGAGAAGACATCGGGACGTAAAGAGGTGACACGTCCATTTGGGCCAGGGAGGTCCTTACAAGGGTCTTAAATAAATCCAAGAAAAAAAACTGGGCAGGGGAGGAAAGAAGGTGACTCCCCACTCATATGGGAAGGGGGGATTTAAGAAAGTGAGGTAAGTTCGGCATAGAAGGCTCCATGAAAATGGGCACCCAAAAACGGGGCACTTCGGAGTTCAGGCAGGAAATATTTATTGTACAAACAAAGACCTAAATGAGAAAAGGAAAAAAAGTTAACTTTATAGAGAAGAAAAAAGGGGGGCTGGGGCTGCTGTTCTGACGAGAAACGATGGTGGGGAGGAAAAATAATCAAATTCGACCACAACGGATGTGAAAAAACGAGAAGGTGGTGGCTTCCTGCGTCTGTATCAGGTCGAGGGACCAGGGTCAGCGCGAAAAACGCTCTAACTGTTGGGGGAGGAAACCCTTGGTCGCCGGAGGAGTCAACTCCCGGGCTAGAGAGGGGGTAGAAACAATCTAGACTGGGTAGTTTCTCAGTCGCTCATGAAAAACACTAGGAGTATCAGGACGTGACAGTGTGGGACTATTCGCGAGAGAGGGGGTCAGCCGTCTTGGGGTGAACCAGGGCTGTGGGGGGCTCAGAGTATCATGAAGGGAGATCAATTTTCTAACACTCGGGGAGAGGGGGAAAGCTAATCTTATTGGGTCTAACCTTAGCAATCTTGAACTTCTGAAAACCATTGGACTGGGAGGGATCGTCTGGAATTGAAGAGGGGACGTTTCCTCTTCGTAAGGGTAGGTTAACGATCAAAGGGGGAGTGGTGCCAACAATCATTCATGAGCCCCTAGAGCGTCAACCGTTAGAACAAGGGGATGGGCGAACGTGCCGCGGTGGCAGGGGGGGGAAGGGATGCGAGTAATGGCTGATTCGCATTTACATGGAAACCATTAGTAAGTTAACATTATCAAAAGGAAAAAGGGTGCAATCACAAAAAAAAGTACAAAAAAAATATCCAGGGGGTAAGGAAGGACTACTTATAGGATCTAGGCAGGGGAGACGAAAATACAGCCGAGATTTTACTGGTGAAGGGGTGCGTCAGCAATTGCGACTGAATCAAAAAGGGAAAGGAAAGGAAGGGCTGATCTTCTAGGGAGATCTTTCAATATAAAGAGAGAGGAGGGAAGAATACCAACACAAAGTAACCCTTAAGGGAAGGGTAAAAGGCAATTGTCCTTCGCCGACAGAATGGCACGGGAATAAGGAGGGAGGGAGGAACGGGGGGGAGTGGGGCTTTGGACGGCCAGTGGATGGACAGGGGTCATAAGGAGGAGGGCAGCAGTTTTCGATGGAATTCACTAAACGGGGTTGCGAGGGAAAAAGGGAGGAGAGGGCTTGAAGAGGGAAATTGAATTTCCACAGAAGGAAGTCTACAAGGGAAATAGAAGGAGGGGGGAGGATTCAATCCAATACGAAAAGCGATGGTCTTCATTAAACCGCATATGAATATCAACAAAAACGGAGAGGAAAAGGGCTTCAAGGCTGAAAAATTTAGAGAAAGAGAGGGAGGGGGGTTAGAGATTACAGTCACCCGGACTATCCTGATATTGACTTACGGAGGACTGGGGGGGAACGAGGATAGGGCAACTCTTGATGAAACAACGCCGACAGTGTGGACAGAGCGCTAACCCTCGTGGTGAAGGAAGGGGAGAGGGGAAAGCGTCTCCGCCGTATTGTAAAGTCTGAAGGAAGGCTTTCAACAAAAAGAAAAAAGTAGGGGAAAGCAAGAGATCCTGCATCGTCTGACTAAGACAATAGCTAGCGCCTTGAGTCTTCTTGGGGTCAAAAAGGTAGGGGAAAGAGGACGGGACTCAAGGAGATCTGCCAGGCCAAAGGGGAGGAAAAGAAAGCGAAAGACAAATTACCGATGCATTTGAACAAAGAAGGGGAAGAAAGTGGCTGAAAGAAACGTTTGAAAAGGTTACAAACAGAAAAAAGGCGCGGCCGGGCGATCTCAGGGAGTAGGCGGATCGCACAAAAGAGGGGGCTAGTGGGGTTTCCAATTAAGTATGAACTATGGGGGGAAATTAACAATAGGAGTTACTGCAAGTAATCAAGACCATGACCAAGGAGGAATCAAGCCACGAGGAACAAAAACCTGGTGACGGTGAGAAAGCAGGGGGGATGAAAAAAAGAGTCCGCATGAATTGTGGTCTGAGGGACCCAACAAAGAATGTCAGAGAACAAGATCAAACAAGGCATGGAAGGAACCGGTCCTCGCCGGGAAGGAGGAGAAAGGAAATCACGGCAGTTTCTAAATGGGAATCGGACACATATAGAGGGAGATACTAGTATGGGGTGAGGTGTTTGTATGACAATTCGTATATTGGTCGGGAATTAGACCCACCGGTTATACAGCTTGGGTGGTTGGTGCAAATGGGTCGGGGAACGAAATTTGTTGGGGGTGTGTATAGGTGTGGGATTCAGATTGATAGGGATGTGTTGTGGTGATGACAGTTTCAAGCAGTTTTAAAATAAAAGGGAAAGAATGGGGCTTTTCCTGTGTTTGGTTGGAGAGGATGAGGGTGTTGGGGTTGGCGGTGTGGGGTATGGGTGGGTTGTGGTAGTTGGTGCAATAGAGGTTGGGGTGAAGAAGGGATGCCAGACAGGTTCTGCCCCTATTCTCGTTCCATTGAGGGGGGTAGGCTAGTCTAGACCCCAGGGGTATGAGGACGGCACCGGAATTTAAAGAGGAAGAAACTCGGAAGAAAAGGCTACATAATGGAGAAGGTCTAGACACAACTAATTCGTAAGATCCAGCTGGCAGAAGGACAAAAAAACCAAGGGGATATGGATGAATCCTTCTTTTCTACAGCATATCGAGGAGAAAAACCTCGAGCTAGATCCAGTATCCTCCACCAAGATCGACGATATGAGGAAACGGGGGAAATACGTTCAAAGGAAGACGAAAGGAGAAACGAGAAGACGTGGTCACAGGGTTTTTTTGCAGGAAAGCGAGTCTCTGTCTCTACCTCTAAAGAAAAATCCTTCAATTTTGGGGGAGAGGGGAGATTAAATGTTCCATTTTCTAGTTTAACGGGCTGGGACTATTAAATTCCGTCTTTCTTCAAGGGGTAAGCAAGGACGGAAAAAAGCTTGGGGAAATAACATAATGCACGAATGGCTGATGGAGGGAACATCAAGCTCGAATAGTATGGGGTCCCATTCAAAACTTTTAGGAAAAGGAGAAGGGGTCTGGGGAGATAGACCAGTTCGGGAGGGCAAAATGGCAGTAATTGGTACTGCAGAAGCCGGGAATAAAGGATCAGGATCTAGGAACTCTTAAAGATAGAAAAGATGGAGGGGAAGAAGGTGAGGCTCCCCAAGGTACACTTATAGAAAAAACGAATGAAAAACGGAGGATCTGTCATACAACTTAAAACGAGGAGGGGGGGAAAGGGGGAGGTGCTTCAACACACGCTACTGAGAGAGAAGGAATCGATGAGAGTGATCCTTAACATCCCGAAAACCATCCGAAGGAGAAGGACGGCAGGGTAGTTTATAGCTTCGTTGAAAAATAAATTAAAAGCCCAGCGTGCAGGAAGGGGAAGGTGAGTCACTGGGCACGTTCACACACTCGCCGTGACTAAATAGTTTGGGGAGAGTTGAAGTCGGTGAAAGATACTGCCCGCTTTGCTGGGGAGAAGAAATCTCTTTTGACCGTTACCATTAACAGCTAAACGGGGACCAACCGAGATCCTGCAGGAGAGTTGAGGGAAGAAAGGGAGGATCACGGAGTTTTTTTAACTAAGCAGAGGGCAGAAAAGGGGAGTTTCTAATTGCGTCTTTAATTCAACAGGAAAGAGAGTAGCAGCCAGGGGGTTAACAGGAAGTAAGAGATCCACAAGGGGTAGTACAAGATATATATATCACCTATCAGAGGAGGGAGTAAAGAGGAAAAGTTCGTCGTCTTGGGGGAACCCTTCAGGAAAGACGCGCAACCTTCGCAAGGCAAGTGGAGGTAAGGAAAAACGGCATAGATCGCCACTTCTTCCAGACCCTATTACATAAGTGAATCGGGTGCACACGAGGTCCCTGCCGAAAACCGCCATAAAAAAGCAAAGCGGGGAAAGTTGATCTGAGACAGATGCAAAGAGAGACGTACGGCTACTCTTGGTGTCACTTCAGAAGAAAGTGGTGAAGAAAAGGATCAGAAAACGCGGTGGATTTTCAATCCGAATCAAAAGGACTGGCTACTTCGGATTTGAAAATTGACCAGTATATTCTAGATTTCTTGAGCAAAAGGAGGGACAGCAGAGTGTTGAAAAAACCAAGAAAACACTCCGCTGGAGAAGAAGAAAATTCCTCGTTCATTTATCTTTCAAGTGAGAGGCCGGAAGGCAGGGGGGTATAACACACCGGAAAAAGCGTACCCTCCAGGGGAGGTTGAAGACTTCGATATAAGGGACAATCCTACTAGAAAGGGGGGGACTAGATTGTGGAGGTTAAAAAGGAAATGGCATTTAAAAGCTGACCTGGAAAAAGGAACAGGAAAACCCTGAGGGAAGTCAATCGGGTATCTACCCTATCAGTAGAAAGAGTGATGGAAGCAATTGGAATTAGTCATATTCTTCTAGGGAGGACCTGTGTGCAGGGGATCAACGGGGCCTTAAGATAAGACTTAGACAAGGCCCTTACTAAAAATGTGTCAATTTCGTTTTCCGATGCCCGTAAAGAAGGGAGGGAGTTTGGGTGAATGATGAAGTGGTGCTGAAAGGAGCAATCAGCGATGACGACAAAAGAGTCCACTATGCAGGACCTGGCGAGACGGAGGTCGCGTAAAAGGGAGAAGAATCAGACTATGTTTTAGAAGACTTACCCTGGGTCGCTCGGGAAATCAGTGCGAACACTCGAAGGAAAACGAACGCGCAAGCCGATCTCGGTTAGGGGGAGAAAGGCCCATAGTGCTGGGTCTCGTATTAGGTGGGAGGAGTCTACTATAGGGGGAATATCGGCGGTCAGGGGAAGAGTTAACGTGGTGGGGCTCATCTGACCTAAAGGACTAGCGAGAAGGGGGGGAAAGACTCAGAGGGAAAGTGCAAGAGCACTAAGAGGGACACCTCAAATTTCTCTCCGCATCATAAGGTCATACCGGTACCACAGAGCTTTCGGGGTCAGGGAAGAGAGAGGGTAATAGAGGGTCATTGTTTTCATCACGAAAGGGGGTGGAAGACGCCCCCCAAACACACACAATCAATGAAGAGAAGATGGATAGTAACGATTTCTATCAAAGGGGGGTAACTTGTCAGGGTGGAAAAGGGATGGCAAAGTCTCTTCATGGATGATGTCATTTACCTTTCACTCAGTATGGGAAGGAAAAAGTGTGAAATCTTGACAGTTTCCAATCCCCTGAGAAAAAGGGCAGGACAGGGTGTAAGGAGTCATTCATTTAGGAGAGGGAAGAAAAAAGTCACCAGAAGATTGTGTTTTCACGAAGTCCAAAAAGAAGGGGAGTGAAACAAGGGGAGGAAAATAGATGGCCAGTCAACAAACGGTCATGCTATCGTAGATTGGCGAAATTGGCCTAATCCACAATACGAAAGAGGAAAAAAAGTCCAGTAAAAAGAGGAACAACTTGGAGTTTGAGGGAAGGCGATGTGGTAGGAGAAGAAGCAACTAAGCCACTTTATTCATTGGCGGCTGAAAAAAAAGTGGCGGGGGGGACCGGGCCGTTTTCGAAGTCGGAGGGAAGACAGGGTCAGGGAAAGCATACGGTTTATAGCTCTAACCAGGGCGGAGGGGAGGGAGGAGAAAAGGATAATAAGGAATCAAGGGCGCAGGAAAAAGGAAGACAATGATGATCCGCTCAAGAGAGATGGCGTGACAGTAGAAAGCAGAGGTGGGAAGATCAAACAACGTAAGGATGTATAATATAGTAGAGGGAGGAATGGCAATAGAGTGGTAGTTATCTGCTCCCAAACGAACGCTTGCATGACGTACTAATTGCAGGAGATATGCTAAGGTTTGAAAGAAGGGGGGCAGAAGGGCCAGTTTTCTCTATCAAAATACGTACATGGGTGGAGGATTTAGTCGAAAAAAAAAGGTAAAAAGGGAACTGAGACAGAGGGAACCAGTCCAATCCACAGGCGGGTGAGATAAGACCGGAAAGTAGGGGAAGGATGGACAAATTAACTAACTCATAAGGGTTCCTTCGTGGTGTACAGGGAGGTTGGCATGTTTCGACTCCTGCAGTCTACGGCGAGAAGCCTCACTCGCATTTTTAAGCATTTCAGAAAGGAACAAATTGAAAACTGACAAATAAAAAGGAGTGAAAACATTTCACCAACAGCGCTCCCGCTACGAGAAAAGGAAAAGAGACGGTAAAAAGATATCAACTAGGTTTCTCAGGGAGGGAAAAACAGAGAGGAAGATTGGTTATTCAAAAATACGAATGGCATGCCGTAATAAACCAGCGCGGAATGGAAGGGACACTCAACTCGAATTGCACGGTAACGGGGCGGCACAGAGGGGGAAATCAAGGGACGCCTGCATGTTTGTGAGGCGGAACCACTGTAGCTAAAAAAACCATGAAAAAGGTCAATCCCTGTCATATAGAAAAGGCCAAGGAAGAAAAGGGGGGAAAGGGGAGCAGAGAACATGAGAAAAATGATAGATGAACAAGATGGCGCGAAAGTCTTTATGAAAAAAGGTGGTTGCTTGTGGAGGGGGGTCCAGACGAAGGGGCCTTGGATCCCTCTTGCCAAAAGAAAGAGGGAAAGAACGACGATAGTCCCACCATAGATAGTCGAAAGGAAGGTCTCTCCAAGAAGGACAAATCGCAATAGCATAGGGCTCGAAAAAACGTCAAAAATAGGCTCGAAGGTTTAGATCACAGGGAGTGGGAGAACAGAGATCAGGGAAAAGTCCGCGGAAAACGTGGAAAAAATCAAATATCTACTCCGGATGGGCTGGCACAGGGGAATGCTAAAATTATCGACAGTAGGGCAAAGAGGGTCACAAGAATTGGGGGGGTGGCGAAACGGGATGAAGCGCGGGGGCAGAACTCCCAGTATGAAAAAGCAAGGAAAAGAGGGTGACTCCGCTAAACATTGTCATTGAATTAAAGGGGAGCCTTCACGGGCGACTTGAAATCCACGTGAAAAGGGGGGGGGAAGAAAAAAAAAACAATGAAATTAACGGGGAAAGAAACAAAAAGGAAGGAAAAAGAAGAGGAAGGATTACAAAAAGTAATTCCATCATTAGCATCTGAAGGTTAAGCCGAGTTTAACAAAATGTCGGAGGGGGAGCTATGCAGAAGGTGAAATGAGAAGGACAAGGAAGAATTGTGAATTATGCCATCCGGGAAGTAAATGGCACAATAGTCATTATGGCGGAAACGTTAGGGAAAGATCAGAAAGTAGAATCACAAAGAAAAAAAGCTTCCCTGTAACTGAACGATAACAAGGAAGGTTATATTTAGAATAAATCGACCGTATTTCCGGAGGCAGGTATTGTGCAGGAGTGGGTGTGGGGGTGTCGTTGGGGGAGGGCACTCGTAGTGTAAACGGCGGTATCTGACAGTCTAGGGAGAGGCGGCGGCCAATCCATACACGCGCCAGCCTACATAACTTGATCGATCATCTATTGCAATGACCCATGCACCGTGTTCAGAGCAAGAAGTGAATTTCAAAGTGAGGTCCTTTCGTCCCCAAAACATAAAGTGAATCGTCTCGAGGGGAGTTATCGTTGCCTCTGCAATCACTATGAAAAAAGTGAGGGTCTCTCTTTGAAGAAGGAAAAAAGGGGCCGGGTGGTTGCCAAAACTAGGATGTCCTGCATGCATAGGGTTTCTGAGCGTGCTATAGACGAAAGGTTTTCCTGAATCTGAAGGAGAGGGTCAGTTCATGTCGGGCGGTAAAGGACAAACAGATAAGAAATGCAGATGTACCGCATAGGATAAAAAATAGAACACGTGCCTCGCGTCCCTCATGACTCAACTATACAAAGCCTGTTAGGATGAAATAGATTAGATGCTAAAAGAAGAAGGGCGGAGGATCATCGGGTTCGAGAGCTCGGGGATTACGTGATCTCGCACTCGTGGCTTGTCATGAAACCCGCCTCACGATAAGCACAAAAAACGAGGCGATTTACGGTCCTAGGTGGAAAGGAAAAATGCAGGGCGAGAGACAAAGGAACGTACCCCGGTCATGAATTGAATCAGATGTGCTGAGCGGCGGGTCACGGAGACCCGCGGTCCGCCATCAGCGCGTCAAAGAAAGAGGGAAAGGGAACTAAAAGCCTTTCCTAAGGGAACTCTGAAAAACGCGCAGAGGCAGGGCGTTGCACGTCACATGCTTTTGACAGATGAAAGGACTCGCACTCTGGGTAAATGGTGTGAAAGAGACTTAGGGCAATAGAGGGAGGGAAGGGGGAGGGGAGGGTTTATGGGGTCTTTCTCAAGCGAAAGCGAAGAAAGGAGGTCCACTCAGATAGTACAGACGCGTTTTTGGAAAAACGACACTCCGACAAGACAAAGAATGCGGTTTAGATAACTTAGAGAAAGAACCGGGTGGTAAATAGCTTTAGGTGATCTCATTCATCATTTAGGGGGGGGACCGAACGGAGGAAAAAAACAGAAAGGGCTTCATAACGGGGCGGAGCGCAGACGAATAAAGCACATTACGCTCAAATTGCAGCTTTCAGGTGCAAGGAAGGAAAAGCATGTAGAATACCTAACTTTATCTATAAAACGACAGCAGAACGCCGCAGGCGCACCCCGGGGTCGGGGCCAAAAAGGGGCGCTTGTTAATAAAATTAGTAAAAGTAGGGGAAGAGGGGGAAGGGAGCTGATGGAGTTATACACATCTTTGCTTTCGAAAAAAATGGGGAGGAAAAAGAAGTAGGGAAGAACAATCCGGCCTGAAGAAAATGGGAGTGACACTGGGCTAAGCTACTAAAGACTGGGGCTCTGGGGCGTAGAACTGAAGGAGTCTAAGAACTTCATAGCGGGAGAAAACAATCTTGTGCACTATCTTGTGGTAAGAGAGAATTTCGCGGAAAGGTAGCTCGAAGATCTGTGGGGGGGCATATGGAACTTGCTCGGAGTGATAGAGAAGGCCGGCTCGCGTGGACGACAAAGAAAAGGGCGAGCATCTACCTATCATAGTTTGCGGGCTGAGGGAGGATTGCTAGCGGACTCTTCGGCAGGTGATGGATACGAGAGAGGCTGCTCGTTTCACTTTGAACCTAAAGGGGGGGTGGGTCGAAGCTATGTGACACAGAAATTGAGGAATCACCATCTGGGAAATCTAAGAGGAAGGTGTCCGCCATTGAAGAGCTATCAGGTCAGGCCTCTGTGATTTGGAGAGCGTAGGCGTAGGCAGCGCTTTTCCGAGGTCGTCGGTCGAAGAGAGATTAGTGGTGCCGACCCCCCATGCAGGGAGAAATAGGGAAGAACTTCGAAACTGAAAGGAGGCACGGGCCGCGTTGAGGGAAATGGTCCTTCGAAAAGGGCTGAGGGCCTCATGACTCAAGTGGGTGATGGAAAACATGGGAATCTGGAGGAACACGTCCACAAGCAAGAACAGAGCAGTGTTTATTATTACAGAAACCAACCTTTAAAACCAAAAGTAGAGTGTCATCTCGTCGCGAAAGAGCAGCGGAGGGGGGTTGGAACGATTTTTCAAAAATTTTGAACAGGGTGCGGAAAGATGAGACATAAAAAAAAGGGGAAAGTCCCGTCTGAGCGTAGCGCTCTTGACTTTTCCGGAGAAAGACGCGGTAGTCGAATATTAAACCCGGGAAACAGAAGGGAAAATGAAGGAGTAGTTGTCATGGAATGCAGTAGGAGTAACTACTGCAAGGAGGAGGGGCGGGGGGGGGGGGGGGGGGGG
>Ga0179591_1264875_pt1 | contig 16338 bp, 24 predicted proteins | sample CZOMad2_1_08_16f_FD_182891 | JGI IMG/M metagenome (GOLD analysis project Ga0179591, IMG submission 182891) | Vadose zone soil fungal communities from Angelo Coast Range Reserve, California, USA - CZOMad2_1_08_16fungal (PacBio error correction) | ecosystem: Environmental > Terrestrial > Soil >...
AACAATAAGGTGAAGGGGAGGCCAAATGGCCGGGCTTTTAAAACAGTTTAGAGTGGACGGGTAGTGGGGAAGGCGGGGGCATTCGGGGAATCGAGGGAATTAAACAATGGTATAAAGTTGGAAGCGGGGGGAAGAAACGTCTTGCGCGGTGGGGGGAGTAAACCTTCATTTCCGTACTGCCGGGGGAAAAAATCTCTTGTGAGCTGGATGGATTTTTTGGAGGAAATTGGAGGGACTACCCCCCCAAAATGAGAAAGGAAACTAAGTCCAAAAGAAAAAAAAACGAAGCCTTATCTTTCTCTCCAGCGGTGAAAAGTAAAGAAATTTCTAACCGAATAGCATGGACTATGCAGCAGGGAATAATCGGGGGAAAAAAAAAGAAGAGGATTTTGATGGGCTCAGGGGGCCGCTTGGCCAATACGTGTGAGAGCAAGCACCGGGGCCATTTCCCAACAAAGAGTTGGGGGGCGCCCGAGGGACGACGAATATGGAAAGAAAAAAGATTGGGGGAAAAATAGGCGAGAGGAGGGAATTGGAAAAAAACTTATAGAACACAATGTCGATTGAGAAAGAATAGAACCAGTTCCTCTTTACTCTGAATAACCTAGAAGTGAGAACTAACAGTAAGAAATGGAAAGGAAAGGGGAAAGGAAAGGGGGCCTGTCGCGAATCAGAGAGGGGGGAGAAGGTTAAAAAGTAACTCTATCCAGTCAAAGACGTTCCAAGGAAAAATCGAGACTTCTTACCGCTTCCCACTAACCCCGACAGAAGAAAAAGGGGTTTCGGTTATGCTTTTTGAGAAAACATCTTGACTATGGAGGGGGATAGGGGCGAGAGGGGAAAAAATTTGACCTGCTTGGTAAAAATTCTAACAATTGAAAAAGGGGGAAAATCTGAAAGGCAAAACCCCATCGATCTTTCGATGGTTCGTATGAGGGATTTAGACAAAAAAACCGGCCGAATAAAAACGAAGGCGTAACATTTGGAGTCGGATCGATAACGTAGAAATGAGGTAATTTACCCGAAAGCTTGGGCTAGGGGGGGTGAAGGGGCGGAATGAAACGGACCTGGATGCCCTGGGGATTAGGAAAAAAAGGCTTTGGAAATATAGGTCCTCTTCCATACATGCTCGACCTATCGAGGAAGCAATCAGAGAAAAGGGGAAACACTTTTTCACAGTCTAACATTGGACTCACTTTCAGGAGGGAAGGAAGAACCCGCCAAAAGGCGCGGGGTCAAGAAGTTCTCGAAACTTAGAAGGAAAGAGGCCCCTTGAAAGAATCAAAAAAAAAAGGAGAGCAAAACTTAAGAGCGTAAGAAAGCAGAAGAGAGGAGAAAAAACAATTCTAAACAATGCCACGGTGCAGGAAAGAAAGAAGGAAAGGATTAAATTAGAAAAGGGGGTAAAAGTTTTTACCATAACCGACGGAAGTCGGCAAGCAAATGTCTGCTATGAAGAAAACGTGCGGAAAGCTTTGTGAATCCGAAAGCAATCCAAAGTGACCAGAGGGAAGATTGAGAGATAACCCTTAATCGGTTAAAGGAAAGTTTCATGAAGAATAAAAGAAGATCCGAATCCAAATGTTTATCGAACACTTATCAGTCGAGAGGAACCGATCACCTTTTGCAGAAAATACATCATTAAGAGGAGGATTGAAAAGGAACAAAACCATAATTTCACTGTAACTTGAACGGGGGGGAAATTGGTTGCATAAGTTAGAAAATAAATGGACAAATAAGAGACAATCAGAGGTCTAAACAGAAAAGAAAAAAAAGCGGCGAAAAATATATGGTGGGACTTGTGGAAGCGGAAGATGGCGAGAGACTTACGCGGAAATATAGAGTAGCCTGGTGGTCACCTGAAAAAGGGGAGGATCGCCAAGGGAACATCTTTTCACGGAATTAAGGATACCATCGGCTGCTAAACACCCTGGGGGTGGAGTTTTAGAAGAGAAGACTAGTAATCAGTTTAATCATACAACAACTCGAAGGTGGCCTTAAGCTTTGGGCCGAATAAGAGAAAGGGGACACCTTTCGTCTGGAAGAGAAAGGAAGAGGGCGCACCACCGGACATTCAGGGTTGCTGGCTTAGAAAAACCGAGCAAAAATTAATGAAACATAAAAAACCACAAAGAGAGATGCGTTGGGAAGGCTCCTGTATTGACTTTTATCTAAAGAGCGATAAAAGTACAAAAACGATGAAAAATAAAATGAGCGGAGGTGTGTGATATTATTTGAAAATAAGGGAGGGACTAATTCAGTGAGGAATCCGGGAATTTAAAAAAACATTGCGGAGTACTTGGTTCCAACTACCCACGAGAGAAGAGGTGCGAATAAAAATGATCCCGCTTGGAGAGTAAGACCATTGGTGAGGGCAAGGGGTAGAGCATCACAACCCGGGACCGCAAAAATAACGCCAAAAGCCAATTAAAAATGGGTTGGCCAGGAATTTGGGCTCTAGGAACAAAGGAAGTAAATTGAGTCAGTGTGTTTTGTGTCCTATACGCAAGGTGGCACTTAGCCCTAGCATTAAAAGAGATACCGATTGTTCAAGGGACTTCTTCAAGAGTTTATGCACCGCGAAGCCGCATGCTCGCGGTGGTCGGTGATAGAACGGAGATAATTCAAGCATTTTAAGGAATGGAAAAGCTCCTATCCTATTTCGTCTGCAGGGTGAAGCCATTCAGGACATAGGCACGTTTAAAACACCTCAGACGGTACCGGTACCAAAGTTTTGGGAACCATGGCCAACGGAGCCCTTTCTTCAGGTGTAATGACGTAACAAGCTTTTTCCGGATTCTTTAAAGAGAGAGCGCCGTGTGGCAAAGAGATCATCCACATCGTATAGAGCAGCGAGAGTGGAAAGAACTTGGGGGGTGGGGTATCACGAAATGGGGGCGGCCAGATGAAAAGCTGAGCTCAGGTAGAACGATCAAAAACATTATCGTTTGAACAGAATATTGGGGGATGGCTTTTGTCGAGGGGCTACGGGTGAGGAAAAGACAAAAAGAGGGAAACAGACTGCGCACGCGCGCTGAGGACGGGGGATTAAACATCTTTAAAAAACAGAGAAACAAATATTTTGATCGGGGACTTGTATGGCGAAAAAGAATAGGTCTTGGGGGGCTTGAGAGCAGTAGAAACAAAGACAGCGGGGTACTATCATGGGTGGGAACAATTTGGGGGGGCGATAGAATGTCGAAATCTTTATCTACGCCAGGAAAAAAGGAGAATACCCTTTTAGATTGAAGCAATAATCAGCAGGCGGTTTTAAAACTAGTTAAATCATAAAAAAGACGCCCTATACTAGATCCCAATACAAAACCCGGTAAGAGGAGCCAAGCATCCAAGGCCTTGATATAAGCGGTGGAGGGGTATTTGAAAGGGGGTAAAAACAGGAAAAGTGAATTGAACACTCGTGTCTCAACTGAGGAAAGGCGCGGTACGACACGCGACTGCGGTGACAAGACAATCGAAAGACGTCAAGGGGGCTTGTATAACACCCACTACAAAATTCGCAGATCAAACAGGATGGGAAGGGAAAAAGGTGAGAGATTAAGAAAGAACTTGGGGAAAGGGGAAATGTGGCCATACGCAGGATGAGTGAAGTCCGCGAGACAATCTTGGGGGGGAGAAAGTGGGAAAGGTAATTAGAATGGTGGAACGGTGTCCAATTAACATGAAAAAGAAAAGCACCGCTGGTGATGGAGGGGCCCAATTTTAGTTGATCCAACGGTGTCGGATGTGGGGATGAAGATATAGGGAGGAGAAAATGATGGCTCGGGGGAGGGTTTAATAAAAGAAGTCATTCACGTGAGGTATTGGGAAAGATAGGTGATAGCCTCCCCGGTAAGAGTGAGGTAAAGATTGACGAATGTATCGAAGAGAAAGATGTGGGTAAAAGGCCCGAGAGGGGACCGCTATTGATTTGGGTCGGTAGAAAGGCCCACCGACAAATCCGAGGAAAACAGAGGACCGCAGGATCGGAAAAGATAAAGGCGTCTTTAGCTTAGTTCAATGAAAAAGTCCAGGCGCGCGAAAGGGATCGTCTAGCATATGTTTGAATGGAATACCGGGATTCGAAAAGCAAAGGGGGACATCTTCTTCGGTATTAACACGATGGCTGGGCGTGCGGGAAGGGAAGCATCACTTTTTGAAAGTAAAAATGTTCTAAAGAGTGGCAAAAAAAAGGGGGATCAGGGTGTAACGAAAAAAGGATCCGGAGGGGGGTTTTTTTGAAGAACGTAAGCTGATATGTTAGATGGAACCAAAAAAAAGATCTTGGTAGATAACGGGGCAATGTCCTATCAAAGGTGTATCAGTGGGCACCGGACAATGGGCAACCAAAGGTAATGGGGCAAGGCTGACTTGAACTTGTAATGCGTACGGGGAAATTGGGAGAGGTCAGAGAAATGCGGGGCGTAATCGGAAATTGATTAGAAAATCGATAATGCGATGGAATCTCGGAAATACGGAGAGGTCGCAAAAGGGGAAGCAAGATGCAGGGAAGAAGGAGCTGGCCTAAAAAAAAGGAAAACGGAAATATAAGCTTTTGAAATGAAGCTTGGCTGCAGCAAACGTTGCGTTTCAATAGAAAAGGGGAACGAAGAGAAAAAACTAGGAGAAAACTGGTCAAAAGGGGGAAAAAAGATCCCAAAGCAAGGGCGTTAAAACCATTTGGCAGGGGGAAGGCTGGCGGGTTTACTGAAAGAAACTGGGAGGGGTCATCTCACCGTCGAGCGGAAAAAAAAAATGGCAGGGGAAAGAACGAGAAGTCATTGAATGGAAATCTGGGGGACGCGGAGGGGGGGGATTTGTATTAAACCTAATTTAAGAAAAACGAGGGAAATCTCTTCGACTGTGGATTCGGGGGTTCTGACGGGAGCGCGGGAAAGTGATTTGAAATAATATCCACCAGAAAACATGATTTGGGAGCCGAGTTTTTTTGGGAAAGAATCGATAAGTGAAGGGTAAAAATAGCCTGGACGCGAAAAGCAGGCAAAAAGGAGGAAAGAAAAGCGGGTGGATGTTCTCGGGAACTTAAGGGTCTGGGGAACATAATTGGGGATCTCCGATGACACGGCCCGAAAAATCGGAAGGGGATTGACGTTGCAATGCCCGTCTAAAGATTGGAAGGGTGGGATAGTCGAGTTAATGCTGGGAAAAAGCTAAGAGAAAGGAGATTTAAAAAGGTGAGGGGGTCGACGATAAACATTAGGGGGGTATGCTTGGGGGAAAAGGATAAACAGAAAAGATTATGAGAACTAGGCAAAGTGCAAAGAGCGAGGGGAGGAAAGAAAGGGAAAAGCCTGAAAAAAGATTCTGGGACCTTCGTTAAGAAAAAAGAGGGTAAGAGGCACCAAGGCAGAGATCAAGAGGGGTCGTGCTCCAAGTAAGAGTAAGAGGGAAAAACTGACTTACAAAAAACACGAAAAAAAAAGAGGAATTTGAGAAGCTTTAATTATGAAGGGGGGGTTTGAGAAATCTGAGAGGGAAGGGGGAAGAGGGGGCTAGGAGTGGCCATTGGGAAACTAACAAAACTGGGGGGAAACGAACAATTGAAAAAAACTGTTTAGTGGGGGGTCCAGTGAATCTGGTGGAAGCCACAATTGCGTGGAAAGGGCACTTCTGGGTATGTAGGCACGAACGGAAAAAAATTGGGGAAGAACTCGAATAAGGCAAAATAACATGGGGTATAGGAGATTCGATAAAGTCAGGACAGTTAGAGAACCGGTTCAAAGGGGTCGAAAAAAAGGTGGGGTGTTTCTAACGGGGTAAAGAATGTGAAACAATGTCCAGACGAGGAGGGAAAAAACTTACAAAAGGGTGAACCGGGGTAGTTCCATCTCTAGACATCCAACGCAAAAAGCTCTTCAGAGGAGAGGTATTACTGTTATTAAACAAACTTTTAAAAAAAGCAAACATGACATCTGTTCAATTTAGGACGGAAACGCAAAGTGGGAATCTCTTAATTAAAAAGCGGAAAAAAAGGGGGAGGGGAAAAAGCTCTGTAAGGGGAAAGATCTAAACCAAAAGAATAAATTAAGGAGAGGTAAGGGAGAAAAATAAAGAAGAGAGAAAAGAGAAATAGATAACCACTTCAAGGCGGCGGAAGGAGTCCATGTAAATAGAATGTTGAAGAACAAGGGGTTAAAAAGGAACCTTATAAACCGGGGGGGGGGAAAGTGAAAGGAGGATCAGGTCGTAGGAGGGGGGAAGAAAACAGGCGGAGGGCAGTGGTAGGGTGGTCACTAATCCGAATGGAGAAAAGTTAAAAAAAAGAAGGGGAAGAAAAAATTAAAAAGATTGGAAGAGGTCCGAGATGCAATAAAAGGTAAAATAAGGGGATAGAGCCGAAACACGGGCGAATCCCTTATCAGGGGGTCTGAGAGGCAGACATTCCAATTTGGAGAGAAACAGAGAGATACGGTTGCAGAAAAAGAACACGGGTTTAAAAAACGGGTACGCTTGTATAGGGGAAGATTAAAACAAAAAAAGGGAGAAAAACGAAGACGATCGCAAGAAGCAGAAAGGTGAGAAAAAAAACCAAAAGCGTCAAAGAATAGAGGGTCTTTTGTAAAGCCGCGTGGGAACGTAAGTGGTTTCGATAAAGAGATCACAGGAAACTTGCAAGCAGATCAAAAGAAAAAAAAATCCGGAGACCCAAACGACGCCAGCCCCCGAAATTGGGGAAAAGAAAAGTGACTGCATGGAGAAAAGTTCCCAAGAAAATGGAGCTAATCACCGGGGGTCGCATAAAAACAGGGAGTTTCTGGAGTAAAATTAAGAAAAAGTGGAGGCATGGGAAGTACGAACAGGGAAAAAACATCGAATCAGGGAAATGAAATGGGAGAAGAAAGGAGAAAGAGAAGCTGGAAAACAGGTGGGACGTCTAAAAAGGGTTCGAAAAGCCAAAGTTATAAAGAAGTGACAAAATATTTGCTGGCTGGGGAAGGGGGACGGAGGATATGCTATACAAAAATGAAAAAAAACAAAGGGACGAAAAAGGCACAGGTTATGAAAGTCGCTAAGAGATATTGAAAACCGGGGAAAAACTTCTTCAGCCCTCCTCGGCCTAACAAAAGGAAGATTCGTTTAGGAGGTAAAGAAAATTGCAAACCAAGGTCAAGAAAACAAGAAAAAGAGACAAAAGCCTTTTTAAAAAAAAGGGGGAAAGAAAAATTCTGGGTGAATGTTTCATAAAATCCTAAGCACAAGAGGGTCCGGAGAAGCAATGAGAAACTTGAAAAGTAGAAAAATATAGGGGGGGAAAAAAAGAAGGGGCAGAGGGGGAAGGGAAAACGGAGGACCAATCCAAAGAAAGAAAAGGAAACAGGCGGGGAAAACAAAGGGGGGTGTGAGCAGGCAGGGTTGAGCGCACGGGAGTACTTGGGTGGATGAAGGGGGGATTCAAGGTGTTTTAACAGAAGAACGCAGCAATTGGGGGAGGAGGTCATTAAAAAGCGAAGTCCAAAAAGGGGGGAAAAGTAAATAAGTTTATGAAAAACAGAGGATGAACCCGTCAGGGAGCTTGGGAGAAAGGATTAATCTTAGGGCCAAGGGTTACAGAAAGAGGACGGGAAAACTGGAGGGTCTATGAAAAAGCCCTGTGCAGAGGAGGAAAAAATGCATGGGGAGATTGCCTTTCCTGCGGGGGAGGTCGGCACTCGGAAGCCCAAGGAAGGGGAGTGGAGGACCGTTGAAACCACTTAAAAGGTTGGGGAGAGCCTGGAAAACTCCTGTCCCAAAGAATTGCAAAGACAATGGGTGAGATTGGGAAGGGGAAAAACCTGAAAGAACCATCACAATTTGGAAATGATGAGGAGAAAATCAGCTTCAATTGGGGTGACAATGAAACAGAGGATGAAAAGACTTTTAGGGGAAAAAAAAGGAATAGAAAAGGGGGGTGGAAAAAAATACTTAGAAAAAAATATTTGGACGCAACTTGCTCTTAAATCGAGTGGAAGCACATATACCAGGGGTGACCATAATAAAAGGGAAGAAGAGTCACGTGGGCGGTGAGGGGGGGGGAAATAAAGCTGTTATGACAGGGGGAGAGATGAGGAGCAACTCAGAAAAAGGGTGGCGAAAAGAAGTTTAAAAAAGGACCTCACGGAAAAGGAAAAAAAGTAAAATGGGAAGGGGTTCCTAAACTTAGGTGGTAGAGAAGATGAAGTTTGATTGGAATTGGGGGTGCAGACACTCGCGGGATACTGGGAAGGGAAAAAATCGGATGTCATATAATTTGGAAAAGGCTGAGAAGAAGCGAAATTCTATCCCCGTTTACGGTTAAAGAAAGAGCAAGGGGACTGTGGGAAAAAAAATCTGAAAGTAATCAGATTATCCGCAAAAAAAAAGAAAAACCTAAAAAAATGTGGAAAAAAAAACTTCAAAGGAAGAATTGAAGACGGAGGAAGGGTATAATGTGACGACCAGGAAGAGCTTGAACCAAGGGGGGAACTAAAAGGATGGGAGATCGGACGTAAACGACAAAAGATTGGAAAAACAAAGCAATAAACAAGTGAGAGAAAGAAAAAGAACTCACACCCCCCAAAGAGGGAAACACGAAAGGGACGGAGACAAAAAAACCTGAAGTTCGATTGGTTAGCCAGCATCAAGACGTCTTGAAGGAAAAAGAAGAGGTTCCGGTTGCACACAGGGTCAAGAATGGAAAAAGGAATGGCTTTGGGGGTCAAAAGTAAGAAACATCCTAAGAACGCGGAGAAATTGAATTAGTGGACGCAGAGTGTTGGGGTTTTAGAAAAAAGGGGGGGGGGAGCTGGGGGGGGCTATATCTAGTAAAGGAATAGTGACATCGGTTTGAATAAAAAGCAAACTGGAGGGGGAGGTCACGCTATAAAAGGGAAAGAGAGGGAAGGGGAGGGGGGGAAAGTGAAGATTCCAAAAAAAGGAGAGAAGAGGAAGAGGGGGGAAAAGGACCAGTAGAAGAAGAAGGATGGGATGGGGGTTAAAGAAAACGGAAAAAATAAACAATAGAGGATCAAGAAATGAAAAAAAGAGCACCAGTAGTAGGGAAAAAAACCTGTGAGAGGAGAATGGGATACCCCGGAGCGGGGAGGCTCATTAGCGAGAAGAGGTTTTTACATAGGGGTCCAGCAGGGGGAAGAAACGAACAAAAAGGGGCCCATTCTCGTCGGGAATGGGGTGAAAAACGTGGGTGTTCTTACGGGCACAGAAGAGAGCTTTTGGTAAAAAGGCGGCGAAAAAAAGGAAGGGGCTCGGAGGGGGGGGGTGGAGAACAAAAGCTTTTTAGCAGGGGGGGAAATAAAAAAAAGCGGAGAATTTATTTTCAAAAAAAAGAACTGGAGTGAAAGAGAAACCAAGAAAAGTCGGGTGGTTTTTGATACGGATCAAAAGGAAAGAGTGGGTAATAAGGGGAGTTTCAGGGACAAAAAATGTTGGAAGGTAGACCGGAGGAGGGGTGAGGTGTACAGTGACTGAGCGGGCCTTGAAAGGAAAACCACTGCCAAAGGTGTACTGGAACATGATGTTAAATCAAGTAGAGGAATTAAGGCGTTGGAAAGATTAAGGGGGAGAAAAACCCACAAATTTTAGATACAAGAGAAAGGAAATCTCAGGAAAAAAGTGGAAAAAGGTGGGGAATTCATAAGTTTTACTGAAAGAGTGCTAAAAAACAGAAGGGTACCGGGAAAAGGATAAAACCAACGAGAGAAGAATGAGTCATTTCCAGGGGTCTAGGGAAAGTTCCGGAGGGGAAAAAGGGACTAGAGGGGCTGCGTGAGGGTCTGGAGGGGACGCAGGCGTGGAAGCGAAAAGGAACAATTCTAGCCACTGGTCTCAGGGGGAGAAGCCAGAAAGTTGCGAAAGTACTGTTTAGATGGAGTGGAGGGAAAATCATTAAGGAAGGACCGAAGGGGTTAAAAGCTCTTCTAGTCTCTATGGATAGGGGGGGGGGAGGAACGTCGGAAAGTTAGTTAAAAAATACCAAACAAAAAAAAAAACGAATTATATGTTAGGAGACCTCGGTAATTCAGAGACTTTCTATAAATTGATAAAAGAGAGAGGGAAGCATATCAAAAGAAGCAAACGTTTGGCTGGGAGGAGGATTAAAAGTAATAATTTGGGAGTAAAAGAAGGTAGGACCTACGCCAGCAAGGGAAGGGCACTTGGGGGGAGCCCAGAAAGGAAATACCTCTTTCCAAGAATCGGGGGGAAAGAGGACGGAACAAAGCTTCTAAACTCAAAGTATCGGGGAAAAATGGTGTAAGAGAGAAAGGGCAAAAGCTAGACATCTGTCCGAAAGGAAAATTAAAAATGAAAGCACGAAGAGGAGCAGGAAGAGGATGTTCCTCGGAACCTCCAACTGAATAGTCGGGGGATGGAAAGAAAAAGAGATGGAATCGGATGAAAACGGGGGGAACACCCTGCTACGAAAAAGGATCCTCGCGGCTCCATGCTCCTGCCACTAGTTCTGAAGAAAGAGTACACAAAGACAGCCCCGACAAAAAATGTGCTGGGGAGGTGGTAGGTGCTTGGAAATCTTAGAGGGGGGAAAGAAGGGTGGGGAATATCTTCTGCCCATGGGGAGACTACTCGGGTAAAGAGGATAAAGGACCAAGACACATGTGGGTAAGTGAAGGAGGGTTGGATGCATTCCCCTCTATCAGGTGAAAGGGGGAAATTTGGAAGAGGTGCCGTATGAAGAAAAAAGGGGATAAGGAGAGAGAAAATGGGTATGAGGGAGAAAGAAGACTGGGGGGGGACGTTTCTGGTGAAGGAGGTGAAAGGAAATAAGAAACAAATGCGAGGGGGGGGTTATTTTCAAGGAGCCGGAAAAGAATGTGGAACTCTTGGAGAAGGTCGAAGTGAAAAAAACCAGTGGGAAAAGCGGGCAAAAACGTGGGAGGGGACAGAAAATCCCATCGAAAAAGGATGCCGACAATAGGCAAAATCTGTTGATGGAAGAAGACTAAAAAACCCTGGGGAACAGTAAAGAAAGGGAAGGAAATGGAGGTTATTTCCAAAAACTCAACAAAAAAAAAACCAAACACAAAAAAAACCCCCCCAACACCAAAACCAATCAAAAACCCAAACCCAACACCACCCAACCCAAAAAAAAACTAAGAAAAAAAACAAGCAAAAGAAACAAAACCAAAGTCAAAAAAAACAAAACACCCAAAAAAACAAAGACGCAAGGGGGGGATCTCTAAGTAGCTCGAAGCGGCAAGAAAAGGCCAGGGGGGGACCGCTCTTATTGACAGGAGCAAAAAAAACGGAAAGGCGGAAAAGAGGAGAACTAAGCGGTAAAAATTACTAAAAGAAAAGGAAGCTTTCGAGACTAGGAGAAGGACTCATGAACGAGGGGGTGACCATTCACTGACAAGAGAAAAAAAGGGACTGTGAAAAGGGGAAAGGAAAAAAAAGTAAACAGATTGTGCCTTAAAATGTCAAAGGTCGCAGAGGGGCTATAGATGGAAAAACCTGAGCAAGAAAAGGGAAGGGGGGAAAAAGCCAGAGTTCCAAAAAGGTGCGATTCGAAAAAATTAACCAGAGTGTGTACAGCTGAGGGGAAAGGGTACTTTGAAAAGGCTAAAAAATTTAAAGAGGGGATAGACAAGAAAGAAAAGGAATGGTAGAGGGGGGGGCTTCGTCGAGTTATCAAGGGAAGGAAGCTGCAAATGGGGGAATTGAAAGAAGGAATCGAATCGATTGGTGGTGCAAACACATAAAAATTTCACATGGTGAAAAAAAAAAACTGGTCTGGTCAAGGGGGGGCCTCAGAAGGAGTTAGCAGGCCAAGAAGAAAGGAAAGAATCAGAAAAAAGGGGAAGCAAGAAAAAAAGCTTCTAAAAAGAAGGGGGTGAGGGGGAGCTGAAGGGAGAATTGACTCGCAAAAGGGGGCCGGGGACGAGACCCACGAAGAGGGGGGAAGGAAAATAAATATTCCCAATCAGAGGCTCCAAACAGACTCTGTTGGGATGGGGGGGTGATCCTATATCTAAGGGAGGGATGAGAGCTTGGTAGAATAAGAACTGAGGTGAGGGGGTAAGCTATTAATCAATGGGAATCAGTCCGAAGTTGGAATAAAAAACGCGAATAATTGGAAAAAAGGGGGGAAGGGAAATCGAAGAGGAAAAAAGACTTTCGTCAGAGGGAATTTGGGATGTCTCCACCAAAAAGGAGCGAGTTAGGGGCGAGGGGAAATGTAAGGGAGAAAGTTGAAACAAAAAAGGGACTTTGAATCTGGGACCGACAAAGAGGATTCGTTGCCAGAAGGCAACTAATGATAGGGAAGGTAGAAAGTTTTCAAGGGAAGGAATAAATAATTGAAAAAAAAACCGAGGGAAAGAAGAAAATGAGAGGAAAGCGGGGGTTTTTATTGATTGAGGGGCAAAAAAAAAGGAAAAGGGGCAGAGAAGTCAAAGTTCATACACAGGAAAGAAAAAAAAGAGAAAAACATTTGCGAAAGTACTGAAAAAGGATGGTTTGGTCCATCACCCACCCAACCGCGCAAAAGAGGAAGGAGATTCAGCCGAGGTGCTAGACCTTTAACTCAGGGGGAAAGGGGGAAAGGGTGAAGGAAAAACAGGATAAAAAAAGAAAACATATAGGTCATACATCCATCTTAAGGGTTTGAAAAGAGCCCTGGGGATCCTAAAAGGGGGGAAAGGAGGTTGGGAGATTCCGGGGGTGGAAAATGATCTACGCAAAAGGTGGATGAGCAAAAGATTCAAGCCAAGCTGGCAAATTGGGTGAACAGAGGGAATAAGGGGAGAACAGAAGGACAGCGGGGAGGGAGGAAAATGGATCGAGGGGGAGGGTTAAGGTCTTACAAGAGAGGGAAACCGGAGGAAGGAAAAAAGAATTTCCAGGGAAAGGTCGAAAGAAAGATAGGGCCAAAAAACTTCAAGTTGAGACGCTGCATAAGGAAAGGAGGAGGAGCATAAGGGAAACAAAAAACAGCTCAGAGGGCACAGGAAAAAATGGGGGGGACCATTGAAGAGGGAATACGGCAGGGGGAAAAGGAAAAAACAATTTTTCTAGGAAAAGGGGGAAGAACAAAAAAAAACGAAACACGTGGGGCAAAACATGGTGGACAAGACTTCAATCTAAGCGGAGGGGGGGTGCAAAAGAAAGAGAAAGAGAGGAGTGGAGTTTTCAAAAGAGAAAAAAGAGGGGGGGGGGGGGAACGCAAAAGGTTCGCCAGCTTAAAAAGATGAGCTTTAAAGAGGGGAAGACAACGCTAAGAAAAAAGAGATCGGGAAAAAGATAACCGGGAAAGAATGCGTGGTGTGGGATAGTGAGAAAAAAGGGTGTGGAGTTAAAATTAAAAAAAATTCTCAGATACAACAAATGGAGACAACCCCGAAGGGATGGAGGTTTGGATTTAAAATGTCAAGGGAAACGTAATCAATACAGGGGGAAAGAGAGGGAAGGAAGCCTCTTAAAAGTCGGTATATAAAGGGATGTGGAGTTGGGGGGGACTAACAATCAATCGAGGATAATAGAAGGAAAGACAAGAAGTGGGAAGAGATGGCAAAGGAATTCGGGGAAGAACAAAAAGGATCATTGTTATCAGTGGGGACAGGAGGAAAGGGGAATCGGTTTGGAAGGAAAGAGAAGAACGAAGACCCGAAGAGGAAAGTCCACCGAAAAAAAACCCTGAGGGAAAAAGAAACATAGAGCACCACAAGTAGGAAAAGATTAAAGAATGTTTGAGGTTCCAGTCCAGCATGACAGAATTGTTGCTTTGAAAGAGGGGTATCAAAAGGAGGGGGTCAGAGAATACCTCCCTACTAGGGCGGTAGGTGGGAACACAGCATCGAAAGATTTTGGGCAGGGCGTCCGGAAAAAAAGGGAACTCAACAAAAAGACAAAGAATGGAAGAAGAGGAGATATAAAGCACGTAAGGGATATGGTGTGTCAATAACGCAAGGGGGTCGTGCGGGTGAAAAAATAGGAGCCTAAGGCTGGGAAGTTTAGACCGGGGAATCAATAGAATGGCAGGGCAAGGATGAAAACCATCCGAAACGCGGAATGGAATTTATAAGGCAAGGGGGGGGAGTTCACGGGTGTGTCTGGTGAGAGAAAATATAGTAAAGGGATAGAAAGAAGTTTTCATAAATGCAAGTGGAGCAAAAGGAGAAAGGGATAGCCGGTGAGGTCGTTTTTAGGGTATGAGGAAAACGAGTGAAGAAATTAGACAAGGGGTGGGACAATGAAGGGGAGAGGGAGGGTCAATGCAGACAAACAACAGACAAGGACAACGCCTGAGCAGGAGGAACAAAAAGGAAAGGATTTGCTGTTAAAAAGGGGTCTGGAAAAAGGTGGAACAACCGTCATCGGAGCGCGGGAAGAGAGTCAGCATCTTTGTAAGGGGGAAGAAAAAGCAAAGAAAGTCAAAGGCCCTAGAAAAAGCAAGTAAGGAGAGGGTCAGAAGGAGGTGAAAAAAATAGACTTTGGTCCGGGAAGAACTAAGTTACGCTTCAGGTGGGGGGGGGACGCGAACCCATAAGAAGGAGAACAAGAGTGTTAGCTTGGGGGGGGAAAATACAACTGGAAATAACGGGGAAGAGGTTAGGGGGGGCAAAAGACCAACGGAAAAATCTGCGGGAAATATGTACACAAAAAAAGAGGGGGGGAGTTTGGATCCGGATACAGGTCAAACTGAAATACTGTGCAAGAAAGGTGGGGGTCTTTGCAATGGAGGGGAGGAACCAAAAGTAAGGGGCAGGATAGGGGGAGGTTAATAAGGCAGAAGAGGTCGGAATGCAAGCAGACATGAAAGGTTCAAGCAGGGGGAAGAAGGGCTACCTAGGACTTTGGGGGTCAGGGGGAATAATCTGCAAGTGGAAGAACCAAAGACAAAGCGGACATGACGACTGGAAGAAAAAATGGGGAAATGGGGGACGGAATAGCTTGGGGAAAAGTTAAGATTGAGATGGCCACATGGGCATAGGGGAAAGTATGAAAAACAAGAATCAAAGATTAGGGTGGAGATCCAAGGCAAGGATGAAAACATGGTACGAGGCTGGAGAGGGGGTTAGAATGCGCATCGGGAGAGAACTTCAGGATAGGAGACACGTATACAGGTTTTCTAACAAAAGGGGAGGAAGGAAGATTTGGAGAGTAATGGGCGGGGGGATGAAAAATCTGGAAATGAAAATGTTTAAAAGAGATTGAATAGGAAAGTGAATGGCTTAAGGTTGTTCATGAAGTTAGAAGGGGGAGGGGGAATACTATCCACAAAACCCGGAAGAAGGAAGAGTCCGAGGAAGCATCATAATGCTCAATTTCAAAAAACTAAGGTAGCACGAACGACGAAGACGGCAAAAAAGGTTGAGGAATGACAAGTTTCTGGGGGCGAGGGGATCGCCTATAATGAAAGAAAAAAAAGAAAAATAATAAGGGAATTAACGGGGGGGGGGCGCCCGAAGAAGAATTTCAGGGGGGATGTGAATCTTCGATCCTTTAATGGCAACAAGCGGGAAAACGCAAAAAGGGATCGAGTTTAAAGGGAAAAAAGGAGTCACCGCCCAATTAATGCTGGAATCGCAATAAAAAACTAAACAGATTATGAAGACGCGGGCGATTAAAAGAGTAATGTGAAGAGGGACAAGAAAAGTGAAATTAACATAACTTTTACGCTGAGCTGGTGAAGGGTTATTCAAAAGCTTAAAGGGGCAAATTCCTCTGGGTGTCACAGAGAATCTAAGGAGAGTCCTTGCCGCTAAACCACAAAAAAAAAAAAAGAAAGGAGGGGTATAAAAAAAAGACGGGGTTTTTTGAATGCTTTTTGGGACAGAGTCGATTTCTTGAAGATGGAAAAGATAAATCTTAAAATGTTCCTAACTCAAGGAAGTGAGTAGAAAGGGGGAAAAACCAAACTTGGAACTTGCAAGGGAAGGGTTGACTGCAAAAGTTAACAAAGGATCTGGAAAACAGATGAAAGATGGGAAAAGAGTTAAAAGTTAAAGCGGGGGAAAAACTTATGAGAAGCAAGGGAAAAAACAGGGTCGGATCGGAGAAATTGGAACGGAGAACTTGAGTCATTAAGATTTACAAGAAGGGAGAAGGAAAAGGGGGGGAGGGAAATCTTTTACAAGTGTGGGAAACTGAGAACTGGAAGGGGGGACACACTTTACCAAGCAGGGTACGCCTGGGGAGGGGAAAACTAAAAAAAGCCTCCTCATCTATGCAAAGAAGGGAAAGAGGGGGAGGGCTTTGAAAAAGTTTGACAGTCCTAACTTTGTCAGGCTTTTCAGTAATGGAATAAAGGGACACTAGAGGAAAGGGGTTTGGAAAGAAAAAATTCAAAAAGAAAGCTAAGAGGGGAGGAGGTACCGCTCTTAAGGG
>Ga0179591_1232639_pt1 | contig 16337 bp, 13 predicted proteins | sample CZOMad2_1_08_16f_FD_182891 | JGI IMG/M metagenome (GOLD analysis project Ga0179591, IMG submission 182891) | Vadose zone soil fungal communities from Angelo Coast Range Reserve, California, USA - CZOMad2_1_08_16fungal (PacBio error correction) | ecosystem: Environmental > Terrestrial > Soil >...
AAAAAAAAGAAAGAGAGGAGGTTATGGGGAATTCCGGGGGGAGAACTCCACTTAAATGCAGTTCGGCTATTTCGGGGGAGGCGCGAAGTCAAAAGATAGGAGAAGGGGGACCTTTCGCGGAGTTTCCAACGGGAAAGGAGAAAGGGGCTGCCGAATCTGCTAAAAAAAGGGGGTTAGCCGTCGAATAACCCTTCCTCTGAAATTTGGACAGAGGAAGGGAACAAAGAGAGTCGGAGGAAAGGAAAGAATACACGCAACTTTTTTGAAGAAAAAAAGGGCATCAGTGGAACCTCGGAAAAACTCGAAGCAAGTGCTTGAAACGGCCTTTGTCTCGTAGGGGTTCAAGAAGCTCTAGGACAACATCTCTTCCAAGAGCGTCGCGCCGACTTCGTGCGCCAACATCAGGTCAGTGAGCACAGGCCAGCAGGTCTTGAACGCCTAAGGCCGAGGGAAGAACGTCGACCGGAAAAGAGACAAAAGAAAAAGGAGCTGGCCGCCGGCTAACGCAGTGTATTCCGTCTTGGGAAAAAAAGGATGTAGTGAGTGGGGACTTTTAAACTTCCAAAGACGACGGGGACCACACACCTCAACTCGGAGAAAAAAGACCTTTCCTTATAATCTTGTGGACTACCAAAGAGGAAGATTTGCTCGGCCCAAACCGCGCAGGGAGGCTTTTTTTTGTGGGCTGGCGCTGTCTCCGGTGGGGATTTTGCAAGGCAAAGTCTCGCGGTGAAGAAATCAGGGGGGAGGGGCAAAGGTACAAATGAAAAATATTGGGGACGAGGGGAGTAATCTACCCAAGGAAAGGCAAAAGCCAACACCCTGATCGGTCTCGTCCGTAAGCCACCGTAGGTTGTAGACGGGCCTGGGAACGACGAGGGCGTTCGATTGATTTTTGTGGGCTTAAAGGAAAATGGCTGAGCGGCAACCGGTAAGTTAAGATTCCTCTAACAAAATAAAAATGTGCATCCATGAGCCGCCTTTGCGGATAATTGCGAGAAGCCGAATCGATCACGAAGGGACCAAGAATCTTCAGGCATAATGCGTTATAGCGAGGACCTCCTCAAAGCGGGAAAGCAGGGGATTCTTGGGGGCGGTGGAGCGCTTGCAGAAAAAGAGCCCCAAAGGACAAGAGCCAAAAAAATCCAGCAAAAGGGAAAGCCAAAAATAGAAAAAGGCTTGAAAAAGAGAGTATCGAAGAAACAAACTCCTCTCTGGAAAAAGCAACCTAATGTTCTTGCTCCACATCAGGAAGATGTCCACCCAAAGACGGAAGAAAAGACCCCATAAACTATTGGGGCCTGGGGAAGGACTTAGAGCACCGGACAAACACCCCGTGCCGGAGAAAATTAATGTACTACTCCCAGCGAGCAAAGGTAAAAACGAACCTCGCGAGTGCCTGGTTCACAAACAATGAAGCAAGGAAGGGAAGAAGGGGACCCCCAGACGGAATTCTAATTTCAACGGAGCAAACGTGGTTTAAAGATAGCGCCATAAAGTTCGGTTGGAGATTTGTAAGGAAGTCCTCTAACCACCTGAAAGGGACAAGGGAAAAGGGTGGAGAACGGAAGACGTCACAGGCTGAAAAAACCAAGGCAAAAAGAGGCACTTTAAAGGCCGTTGAAAACTGCTCAATCTCAGCGGCAAAAAAAAGTTGGGATGGACGTAGCGCGGGCGAGAGCTCCTTCTCTATCGAGAGAGTAGATCGGATGGAGGAACTCACGAACGTCAAAAAATTAAAGTAGAAAGCCAAAAAATCGTCGAGAAGTGGGACCGGTCTTCTGTACAAGGAGTGGAAATGTCGTGCTATTGTGGTTTTCCAATAGGGACTCCGCGCACCAACGCCGGTTGGGGAAAAGAAAAAAAAAGAAAAAGACACCTTAATTCAACAACCAACCCGGCGGCACCACCCTAAAAATCCAGGAGTGGATATCGGCAGCAGCTGGCCTGCTGGGGTACCTACGCCAAGACCTTGCTGTCTAGCTAAAAAACCACCACTCAAATAGGAAAGAAAGATCGTCTCAGAAGAGGGAGGTCCGCGCGAGCAAAAACCAGCGTTCGGTTGAAGAGATGCGCGAAGGCTGGTTGCCGTCTCGGGGGGGGGGTTAAATTTGAAGGTGGGCATCTCCGGGCTGAAACCAAACTCACGAGGGGGGGGCGCAAAGTTGAGCTAGACCAACAATAGCATTAAAAAAAACGGACCTCAACGTCCGCTCGGCAGCCGATGACGGGGCATCTTCGGACGATGGTTTCATCCATCGAAGCCTGCCGGGGGAGAGGAAGACTAAAGAAGAAGGCGTAGCAGACCTCTCAGAGAAGAAGCTACTCAAAAGCGAGAATGCTGGATCTAGCTTGGGGAAAGTAAACTATGGCGGTCAACCTCTCTCCTAGAAGGTCGTGCGGTAAAAGCTCTCGGCTCCACCAACTAAGTCAATATTGTGAGGAGACGCGAGCTTGCAAGGAAATCACTGGGACCCCGGAAGGATGCAGGGATAGCTGCTCCAGCCGGAACTCACAGCTGTCGGGGGGGAGCAAAGAAATCCGCCTGGCGTTGCCGTCGAAAGAGGGTATCCTTTTTGGCGCAGTAAAGAGCGTTTGATACCTGCACTGAATTCTCTCTGGAAAGCGATTGTCAAGTGAGGGACCTCTTATGCGGGTCCAGGAACACCGCAATGTGCTTTCTGGTTCGTGGAAGAGGAGTTGCTGGAAGAAATGTATGGCGGTCACCAAAAAAAGTGTGGCGAGAAACGAGGAGGGCGCGGCGTTCTCGACGGTAGTCAAGGTGGTAAAAGGTTGCTGATTGGGGGCCGGGTTGGAGAAGTTCTCGCCCTGTGGGGGAAAAAATCCATCAGAGGAAACGTCCCCAAAGCAAGCGCAACCGGAATCGCACGAAAACAGGGGAGGGCCGGCGACTCGACATGACTAAGATGCCTCTGTGCAAAGATCGAGGAGCGCCGGGATCAAATTCAGAAAAAAAAATTTACAAAATCAAGGCAGTAGCTGAACGCCCGGAGCCGTAGTAGGCAGAAACTTCAACCACCCGGTCAGCCAATGGAAGAAAAGGGGTTTGTTTTAAGCACCACCATGCAGGAAAAGGGAAAATGAGAGTTCAAGGGATCAAAACCCATACTGATCCGTTCGCAGAGAACCGCAGAACGGTTTTTTCAAGCTTTGCCGGAAAACTGGACAGGAGGAATAGAAAAGTCGGTGGCAAAAAACCAGAACCCTTACAGAAACAACCGATGACTTGCGAAAGACCCCGTAGAACCAAAAAATGAAGACTACAGCTCCAGAAAAGGACAACAAATAGGCGAAGCAACTGCGCTTGGCCGCAATACGCCAAAGAAAAAATTATCGTAAAAGTATGGGGAGGGAGAACTCTACAGCGTGAGTGTCACCGTCGAATGTGGGGAAGGGGAAACAGGAGACCCCACCCTGCGCAGCTCATCAATGGCAACGACTGTCCACCCTCGCGAGCAAGGAAAAATTCAAGGAGGGGGAGGAGATTCGAGTCGAACTAGGAATTGGAAAAACTTCAACCTTCTCAGCTGGCGGCTGCTGATTGATAAAGAATGTTGAAAGCGGCAAGAAATCATGCCCGCAATGTGGACGAGCTAGACTGGGAGCCGACCACCGACAAAGCAAAGCAGAAAAGGGTAGTTCCTATTCTGCGTCGGCCTGAGGGGGCAAAAGGGCTCTATTTGCAGGCGCGAGGGTTGTCAGCGGCACACCGTGAAAAGGGTCTTCGAAGGGGAACCCTTATAAGAGCGGATCAACAGGTCCTCGGCCAAAAGAGGCGTAGGCTGTTCAGCGCAGAGCGCCGGAGCAAAGGAGCTCCACGTGAGCGGGATTGCCAGCCCGAGACTGCCCGGGAACATCCTCAGAAAACGGGAAAAAACGGTGGAGGAGTCGACTCCTCGATCCCCAGGGACAAATCTAGGAACTGGCAAGAAAGGACTACAAACTCATAGCCCTAACTCAACTCGATTTGCGGCGAATCATGGTCATAATCTAAACACAACGATGATAAGATAGAGTTACATCTCGCACCAGCAACGAGGGGGCCCTGATTGTGGTTTGGCTACCCAATGGGAGTACAGTTCTCTATTCCGAGGAGGCGCGAGAATCAAAATAGCGGCTGGGGGGTCGGGTGTGTAAGAAGAAGGGGATACGGGTCGCCATTGGAAAAGAATCTAATCTTTTGGAGCGGAAGCTCAGGGGGGAAAATCAGGGGGCGGCTTCCGACGGACCCGGCCGCGCTCCTCTGGAGAGGAAGGGTGAAGCCGAGCGGACGGCATGGTTCCAAAGGCGCGCACTGTGAAGGGAGAACACCCGGCGAGGCCACCTCGAAACTGTTTGACCCCCTCAGCCGCAGCTAGGGAAGGCCGGGGAGGCTTGCTTTGGGAGGACTTTTCTCTGGAGGGGGGGTTCCGGGAGGACTCTATCTCCACACTCGTCCACCACGCGTAAAAAGGAAACTCCTGAAGGGCAGGTCTCAACATAAGCGGGGATTCCACATTTCCCGCATACGTTCAGCGGATCGGCGGCAATTACGAAACTCGACGACAATCCTCATAATTCACAGCGAGAAAAAAGGGCAGAGGTGTGGATTCCTTAGACAATGAGTAAAATGCATTTTTTGGAAGGGGGGTGAATCAGGCCGGCGGTGAACACAAAAATCAATCTTCTCTGTAGCAAACATCCTTTCCGGATAAGAGGGTGGCGTGTTTGCACCTCTTCGAATTGCTCGGCCCAACGCGGGCAAAGGTAAAGGGGGGGGGGGGGGATTTTGCTGGCGTCTCCGGGATGGAATAGGGTCGCACAAGTCAATCGCTTTTGTCAACTGGGGGGGTCTTCCACCACTACACTTTTGCAGCATTGCGACCATAAAAAAGCGCCTATCACTCCAATACATGGCGCTTTCTCAGGAATACTCAGTCGGGTTTGATCCGGAGAGTTAACCCTCAGACCTCGATTGGGACGATTTTGGTTTTTCGTTCACATTGGTGGGGAAGCGGCAACCGGGAGGGGGGAGCCGCTCACCGTCCTAGGCCTGTCAGCTACGCCTGGCACCTTTTAGCCGAATGGATGAAGCGGAGAAAAACGTCTCTTAAAGGAGTGCGTAGATCAATTCGGGGTGCGGACTATACTACCCGCTGGGGTCAGAATCAGGAGGCTTTGGACGGTACAATCATGGCCCACGGAACCAATCTCCTGCACAAACCGTTCCCCGAAAAAGAAGATAAAAGATTACCGCAACTCGCTGAAGTGTCGAAGACGAGAGAAAGAACTCCGAAGCCACCCAGGGAATTTACGCCACAAAAAAGGAGGGCCAGCCTCACGCACTCAACTAGAACAAGCACGAAGTGGCGGGGCAAATTCCTTAACAAAAAAACCAGCACGGTGACGTCGAGAATCAGCGAAATTCCTCCCTTCAGCGGCAGGCGGTGAAAGGGCAAGCAAAATAGCTCAGGAGCCACACCCTTCCACCGTCCTTGCCGAAGGGAAACGAAGAAAAATGGTGCCCGGCGCAACCAGACAATGTGGGTACCCATGCCCGGCGAGCAGGGAAGCGGACGGCAGGGGGGTTTCCTAGTCCCGAAAGGAAAGGGACTCACTCCCTCCACCTGGGGTGTCGAGCAGGGGCCGCTGAAAAAAAAAAGAAAACAAAGTCCCACCGTGCTATCGTGCGTGCCGGTGGAAGTGCATCGGAAAGGAGACGTACCTCTGTGCGAGCGTAGCGCTGAGGGGATCTCTAAAAAACGTGCTCCGCGAATCGTATGTAAATCGAATAACAAGGACGCACCGATCGGATCAAAAAAAGCGGGGGAGTACCGTTCTCGTGCCGACTTCAGCAGGGAGGGTCAGACGGGGGGGCATGCTCCACTTCTCAAAAAAGGGGGAAGGTGTGGGGGGGGTTAGCACCCAGACTACGCCACATTATTCCAAAAAAAAAAAAATGCCGCAATCCCGATAGTGAAAAATCGGCAATCCCCGAGGGGGGGGAGCTTAGGAAAAACTGATGAAGAGATCAAAAAACGGAAGGGATATCAGCAAGACTATCAGAGAACTAGGGAAAAACACCGGAACCCGAGGAACCACGGAAGAGCAAACTAGTTTCAAGATCTGCGGAGTTGCCGGTGCGGGGGGGGGGGGGGTGGGTTGCAAGTGGCAGTCTCCGGCTTGAAACCCACAATCTGCAGTAAAGGATGACGATGCCCAATAGCACCGAAAAGAAAAAAAGGGGGACGGAGAGAACCTTAGCGTGGATCTTCCGAAAAAATTTTTGGTGTAAAAAAACGAGACGGCTTGCGCGACCTTTGCGCAGGGGGCAATCCCTACTATTATAGGAGCCGAGACGGCGCAGAGAGAAAAAGATAAACTCTCTCAGACCCCAAGATCCGATAATTCGAAAGAAAGAGAAGTGGGAATTAGGTCCCGGCAGTCACGATCGCGCTCAATGGGGAGGGACCTGGGGGAGGGGTGATCGGTACGTGGCGCCTCCCAGCCGACCTCAAGAGGGGGATGGATTATCACTTCAGCTCCTCATCGGCGAACCCTTCAAGGGAAAGGTAGGGAACTCCGCATATATTGCCAGAACACAGCGGAGCCCGCCATTCTTTGGACGTTGGCCTCAATATAAAATAGAGGGGGGTTGATCAATTAAGAGCTATTTATGAAGAAAAAGACTAGCGAGTATCGATTGTGGGGACGCTTTTCTCGAATGCCACGGGTGCGGGTCCGTCTAAACGAGTGCACCGAAGGAGGGACTGCACGTGAGGACAAGGAATGTTGCTGTTTCGTCGAACAGTTTTTGCGAAAAAAGAGGGCGTTTCTAGAGTTCGATCTCCTCAAGGCGCGGGCAGGGAAAATTGGTCCTGATTGTCGGGGGACCGGTTGGACATATTGCGGCCCTTGGCGACACCGACCCAGAGCGGGGGGACCACATCGAAAAAAATGACGAGTCCACCTGCAAACAGCGTCTGCATGAGGGTCTAAACTGGAAAAGATCAGGATTACGAGCTCTATGCAGAGTCCGGCGCTGCCGGTCTCATCGCAAGCAAGAGCGGGAATCTCGAGGAGGCCGGTGATCGGCGAAGTAAAAGGTGACCCGTTACCGCTCAGCCAATAACACGCACACCAAGAAAGAGAAACTCAAATGAGGAGAAAGCGAGACAAAACCAGAACGGTGAGGCCGCCGACAAGGGGGGATGGCGTGCGGGGCAAGGAGGGAAAAAAAAGTCGACGGTGTCAGACTAACCTACTGGCGGACAGAACCGATTGACTGGCTGTGCCCGTATCCGAAGACCAAAGACCGCCAGCCACAAAGGGGAGGGGAACAAGCACCCTGCGCGGGGGAAAATATCACTCTCATGCGCAGCTGCCGCAACAAAAGCCACAGATTAGAAAGGAAGAATGGCTTTGGGAGGAAACGAGAGAGGGGGGGGAACCTACGTGCCGTCGCAAAAGGAGAAAAAAAAGGAGGAGAGAGATTTGGCACGACGGACTGAACGAACCAGCCGGCGGGTGAAGCGAGATTGTCGAGGGAGACTATTATTGGGAAGGGGCGCCGGCTTCAAGCGCGCTATCGGGCCTTGGACGCGCCTGATGAAGGAAAAAAAGAAGAGGGGGGAGACCGCTACTGGTGGACTAGAGGGGGTCTTCTAAGTCGAGACATGCCGAACCAAAACAATCCTAAAACGCCTTCCACTGATGTAATTCTTGCGTCTGCCAGATCACAGTCGAGTGGCGAGCAAGGAAAGGGTGGGAAGCGGACACACGCGCGACGGGGAGGAGAAGAAACCTGAAAAGCGGGACCCTTGCCGAAGAACAAGGGATCGCGGCCGTCGGACGAAGCGACCGCGCACGAAACCATGAAGCAAGCCCCTGAAGGAAAGAAGGTGATCCGTCAAAAGAAGAGAACCTAAACGCGTAATCGGGAGGGGGCGGAGAATCCTCCTCCCCCGACATCGCCGAACTGTCATCAAATCGAAGAGAACACTGCCCCTACTTGCCGCGAGGGGAGGGGCGAATTTTCCTCCTCACATAGGAAGGAAAGACAGCTCGCACACAACAGGGAAGTTAAGGGAGAAATTTTTGGAATAGTCTACGCAATGGCTGATGGAGGGAGGCAGATTGGACTAGGGTGTGGATGCGCATCTCCTCGGGGCGTTTGCACGAGAGGGGGGGACCTAACCTGGTACGGCCCTAGAGGGGAGAGCAACTCTAAGTCTTGCCGAACTAAGGTGGAATGGCCGGCGGGGGTTTGGGTCGAAAGGCGCGCTCGGAAGGGAAGGGGGAACCTATTTTCTGCGCGAAGAAGGAGAACTTTTTGGCGCTGCAACCCTTTCGAGAAGGCCACCGAGTCGTGTTGCCTCAGCCGAACATCACCGCGCTTCTGGGGACGTGCTCTTTTGCTCGGATTGGGGGGAAAAATTTCTCGATCGCCGACAAAAGCAGACGTACAAAAAAGAGTAGCACGTCGCCGACTTCTTGGCTAAATCTCACACACAGCCTTCCAACAGGGGGAAAAAAAGCAGAGGGCCGCTGAGCGGGGAAAGGATCTTTCTACGCGAACCCGCCCCTCATGAAAGGAAGACGGGAGGCTCGCGCAGAGGGGTATTCCGTATGAAAATGGAGTGAAGGTGGTTCTCCTTTTGGAGGGGCAGGAAAACGGGAAAAACACTCACCGCCAAAGCCCTCCTGGAAGGGGGTCGGGGGGGGTGGCTTTGTGGGCGTGAGCATGAGAGGACTCTCCCAAACCGCGCGCCGGGCGAGTGTTGGAATTTGGGGGGCGCGGGGATGCCGGTGTGAGGATACGGGGTGCAGTCAAGACCGTCAGCTGTCATCAAGGTTTCGGGGGTGGGGGAGCACACTCGCTCGAAGGGCAGGGAAGCTTACCAGCTCGAAACCCAGAACAACATTCTGCGGTAGGGGACGAGGCAGCACCGTCGGGGTTCCGCTGAACCTCATGGAGCAAAAGGGAGGGGGGGGGGGGGGGGGGAATTGGGTGGCGTGCATCTTCCAGTTGCGGGAGATTCAAAACGGGGAAAAAGTGAAAAGGAATCCGGCCTCCTCGATGTGTCAGAGAATGGGCCGCATTGAGCAATTTGCGTTAAAGAAGACCAGGGGTAGCCTCCTCGATCTCGGACCGCCGACCGTAAAAAAAAGAAATCATGTCTATAAGGCGAAGGAGTACACTCCTCAGCCGCGTCATGTGCTAGCAGGGTTTGGAGATGAGGTGGGAACAGCGGTCGGTACGGAAGAAAAAGGCCAGCCACGATCTCCCGGTCCCGCAAGAGGGGAGAGAGAAAAAACCTTGTAGTTAGAGCCCTTGACGAGATCGGAGGAAGACAGTCAACCCGCGGTCTCGCCCCCAGGTTACAACACTGAAAGACCAGAGGACGACGGCACCCAATGCAAACCAGGAGGGATGTGCGGGAATGCGAGCCTTACAAAAAAGCCTGTCTATAAAAGCAAGCGTACAATCTTCTCGAGGACAAAGCGAGCAGGCGTTCACGAGAAAGCTCTCTGTCTGAAAAGAAACCTGCTCACCGCTTGGGACTGCAACCGCAGATGCCAAGACCGAGTGCCCGATCAAAGGTCGGCAAGATAGGAAAGGGGGGATCATTCATCTGCCTTCGGGTGCCGCTGGGAGGGGGAAAGAATACCGTGCTCCTCCACTCCACCGGAGGGAACTGTCTTTGGGGAAGTAGGGCCCGCGTACCTCTATCTCCACCCGACAAGGTCCCCATCAGTGACGCGAGTGAGTTGAAGGGAAAAAGCGCTCTTAGGCCAGCTATCGGGATCCGCTTTTGGTGCGGGAGAATGTGGGTGTGCTTTCTAGATACTCCGTCTCGAAGCTCGCTCGAGAAGGACATCAGTTAGAAATCACGCACCCGGTGCGCAGCAGGGGGATGAAGTGATCAACTCAAAGAGAGAAGAGCCGGTCTCGGCTGAGACAAAATGATTTCTTGCTATGTTGAAGGAATCAGCCACCTTCTCCAACCCGATGTTTGGGGGGGGTCAGACCCTAGAAGACAATTCTCCCACCCACCGGTTTCAACATCGACCTATAGTTAAAGAGGCCACGGTGATACGTCGAGGGGGGGAAATCTCTCAGACGATCTTTCTGAATCAACTAGAAGGGGGGAAGATCATCAATCTATCTGTCCTAGCGAGGCCCCCGCAAAAAAAACCAAGCTTATGGGGGGGGGAACGTCTGTTAAAAAATCGCTATTGCAGGTGGGGGTTTTGAAGGGGGGGGGGGGGGGGGAGAGAATTTATGAACACACACCGTGGAAAGACGGCCATGACCCAACCACCGGTCCTGCAGTCGGAAAAGACTTCAAAACGAAAAAAAGACATGGTTTGAGTCCGTAGGAAAGGCCAGGGCTGGCGGAGTGACGATGAGCGAGAAAGGGACAAAGCGACGGCGCGATCTCGCCCGCTCGCTCGCCCAAAGCGTATCCGATAAAGGAGGAAAAAAAAGATCTGGGGGGAAAGGGGACCCGGCACCTCTAGAAGCGAACTGCTGAAACGGTTGGAGAAAGAGGGTTGACCAGGGCTGCAAACTTCTCGACCTCCACCCCAAAAGGGAAAAATGACAAAAAAGAGGGGATGAGAGGCGGGCCTACCCTATTAGAAACCGCCGCCGCGCAAGAAATAGTGCCAAACGTCTGCGCCGTGCAAGAAGAATTCAGTTTTGGGTCGGCACGGATACGGGGAAAGCCTTGGGGGGAGAGTAAGAAGTGGGAGCAGGAACCCTCTCCTCCGAGAGCGATGGGAACTATTATCTCTACGTGCACAGGGGGGGGGGTGGTAGTTCTTCGAACCCGAAAAACGTCGAGGTAGTCGGAGTGCTCTGCGATGGGGATGATATGCTGTTTGGCGGCAAAAAAGGGGGGGGGGGGGCTAGACCGCGTGTCGCTAGGTCGCAGTACGATCCGATAAGCTCGGGAGGGCAGAAAAGGTTCCCTGTTGTCGGGAGAAAAAAGGTTTTAGCGCGCTGCGGGAAAAATTTTTGGTCTGGACGTACCGACAAAGCGAGGCACCTGAAAAAACTCGCCCGCCACAGGCACCCCACGGCTGTGAGTCGCGGGCCGACTATAAATGACTAACGGAAAAGAAAGGCATATATCTAGTATGCCCGGCGCCTTCATCAAAAATTCGTCGCTCAAAAGCAAGGCAGTGCTGACAGCCTGTGGGTAGGCACTTTTCGTCTTCACTTTCCACCGGAAGGGGCTCATCCAATTGCTAAGTGCCACGCCCAACAGGTCACGAACGGACCATTAGATGGGGGAAAAAGCTAAAGAGAAACAGACGTGAGGCGTCGGCTCGATAACCCAGCCGTGGGGGAAACGGGGTCTTTTCTAGCCGTGGTCAGATCGGAGGAGCAAGTCACGGGTGCAGGAACCCTAAACCGAAAAATCGACCGTTCGTATACCTCATACCACATGAGAACAGCGCAAGATGAACAGAAAAAAATCTCGAACAGCACGCGCGTTGGGCAGAGACTCATGCTCGTGGGGCCAACAAAAACTCCACAAGGGAATCAAATGATTTGCGCGCGAAAGGTGGTGGGTCACCTTCGGCACGGGCGCTCAAAACCAACACCACAAGGGGAAACAGATACAATCTTGTCAACGAAAACACCCCTAAAAGTGCCGGGGGGTTGAAGAGGGTCTCTATTTCGCGTCCGAAGGAAGGGGGAAGCGTACCCCTATCATCAGAATCTTCCTTTACAGGGGAAAGGGGGGCCCTTCCTTATTGGAAAGAAAGTCGGCGAAAGTAACGCTTTTTTGCGAGCGGCGATCGGGAACTTTCACCGGAGCCACTAGAAAAAAGAAAGAACTGAAAAGGAAATGAACGTGTGGATGCTGCGGGGAGACTTAGGGGGGGACAACGCGGTGGCGAGCGCGAAAGTGTGTCAGCGGGGGCACCGGCACAGTATCTAGGTAACCCTAAGAATCTCGCTACTCCTAAAAAGTATCTCGTTACGGGTCTATCGCATAAGAAACCACTTCTGAAAGAGTCTGCACACAAGACTTTCGCAATTGCAAAGAAAAACTGCTAGCCGGAACCCGTGCAAAGAAAACGCCTTCCGCGGAGGCTTTCTCGCCGAACCCCACCTCGACAGAGATAACTTGAGGAAATTGTTAGCCTCTACAAAAAACTCAGTGAGCAACTTCAAGTGGCTGGGGAAAGACATTCATCTATAGAAAAACAAAGAGGAGTATTATTAAATAGATAAACTCGCACAAAAAAGCAGAGAGTTAGGGGCGCCGTAGGGTTTTTAGAGACCATTACTGAGCAGGGACAAGGAGAGGGTTTTGGAACGCGGCGCCTCCTAGAATGACTGCGGGTTGCCGGGCTTGTCCTAGGGCTCGCCATTTTTTTGGCCGCTCGTGGAGGGAAAGAGAATTGGGGTCGCCCGCGCGTCGCTGAGGATAGACCCTGCCGCGCTCCTCTTTGGCCGAGGAAGGTGTCAAGAGGATGACATGGTTCCAGAGAAAACGGACAAGAAGGGGGGACACTGCACCGGCGCCCGGAAACCGTCGGAGATGGTGCAAAAGAGCACGACGCAGCTCGCAATCACACGTAAAAATTTCTTTACGAGCTTTTGCTCGGAGGGTGTGCCAAAGGGAAAACCTGCCGACACACGTAACACAGAGCGGGGAGCGGTCGCCGCTTGCCTTCTTAACAGAAGAAGCCGGCCACCAGGCATCGCCTCTTGCAAAAAAGAAGGGCCGCGTCAGGGTCTTCCGACAGACTACATATCAGTCGCGAAGGCTTCAAGGGATTCAAGTTGCCAATATATTGCGAAAGGGGGGGGAGAATGTTTCGGTAAATGACAAGGGGGGGCACACAATCACGCTCTTCGCGGAGCAAAGCAAGGCTTGACAATCTTGGGTCCAAAGAGGAAAAAAGAAAGAGGGGACTCACGAGCAGGGCTGTATGTGGGGGGGGATGGGTTTCTGGCTCTTTCTGGGGCGATACGGTGTCAGTCAGAACATTCAATCGGCTGTTAAGTCCGTATGGGTAGTGCAAAACGGACGGGGTGCGCATTGCGATCGCCAGCGGCGGCAAAAAAGAAAAGGCGCTCTGCCGACGGCCAGCAAGTCTGTGTTTGGGGAAGGCGCGTGAACTCCTCATGGAGCCGGTCTATGCATTGGTGTGTGCTGGCGAAAAAGGTAAAGGAAACCGCTACACCGGCTGTGCGGGGGGAAGAAGTCCTTTCATTGTAATTTGCGGAAAAGGGAGCAAACTCCGCGGAAATCCTCTGCCTGCGGGCGGCGTGATGCGTCGGGTAGACCGATACCTCCGCAACAGCCTGGGTGCATGTGCGACAGGGGCTATGCGGGGGGGTACGTGTCTCTGGAGGTAGAGGGACCCCAAAGAAAATGATGCAAAGCACACAAAAAAAAAAAAAAGGGTGTCTTACCAGCGCCTTAGGTGAAGGGGGGGGGAGACGACCGCAAAGAATCGATTCAGAAACCATTGCTTGCCGCCCACAGCAACAAGCTGACTCCTCGCCAGAGCGAAAAAGCCGTACGTGTGACAGAGAGCCGACCAAAAAAAAAAGTTGTCAAGGGGAGGGGAGAATCACGACATCGGAGACTAGGCCAAAGGCGTCCAGGCATCCCCATCGCTAATTGTACCTTGACCTAGACGGGGGAAACCCTACGTAAAAAGGGGCCAAAAGAAGCAGCGAGTGTCGAAGAGGGGGGGGGGGTCCTTCCATATAGGCCGGCAGGCATCAGGAGAAAAGTGGTCAAAGCCGCTGGTAGGGGGGCCGCATCCTCTCGCCAGCCTGCGGGGGTCAAAAATAGCCTGTCTCCGGTACTTACCAAAAAAAAGGAAAAAAATTAGCTCTATCTTTGAAGCTGGCCAGTGACACCGCTCGCGTAGGAAAACATTGATCAGGGGATCCGCTTTGGGCGGGGGCGGAGAGAGAAGGGAGGGGGGGGGGGGGGGAGGGGGTGGTGGGGGACTCGAGCCAAGGGGGAGAGGTCATCTTCTTTATTAGCGCGCCCGGTCGCGCAAGAAGGCGGGGAAGCGTAGAAAGCGACGGAAGGGCCGTCGAGGCTTTCTAAACGTGTGGCTTTGGAAGGGGGGGAGGGGGCTCCACCGTCGCACAACGGATGGGGGGTCAAACAACGAGACGAGCTCAATGCCAACCACACCCCGACAGAAAACCGCGAAAATCAAAAAGAGGGGGGGGATTGGCAAGCCGCTGGGGAAACTGCTTTGCGGGGGGAAACCTCGCCAGACAGGCTGATCAGAGCACAAAAAACGGAGTAAAGATGATTCAAGCCAGTATCTCTGAGGCGATGTCAAAAAAAAAACCAGCTTGCTGATTGACCGATAACACTAGCGCGGATTGCCGGTGGTGAATTCAAACTTGTGGTGTGGTTTGAAGGACGGGGGCATCTCCGGGGAGAACCACAATCCCCGGCTGGTGGAACGTGGACTCTCCAGTAATCCAATACCACCCGGAAATAAGGACCGAGAACGGAGGGTCGATCAGGGACATCTACTATGATCCATCGAGCCGCTTGCGCTAAGGGAAGCGTTTCAAGATTATCCGAGCTGAATCGAGAATCAACCCGCTGCCCCCCGCCCCAAAGGACGGAGAAAGGAAGGTCTTAATACTCTATCTGTCCACTGGGAAAGGGACAAGACAACAATCAAAGGAGGGACAAGGCTGGTTTGTCAAGTTGGAGATCGCAAAAGCGAAAAATCTACACCCCAGTCAAGACTGTGGGGGGTAGGACGGCTCTTCTTCCTACACAGCTGGCGAACCCGCAGTCATTTCCCTTATGCGAGCATATTCTTCCTGGAAACCTCTTCGGGTGCCGAAACTCGCCTCCTCTTTGGGAGGGAGTCGATATAAAGGTAGCCGGTGGCGCAGGGAAAAAGGAGTTTTTACCATTGAACGCCGGAGCTCCGGTCCTAGCCACGATTGCAGAGGGGATTGAGGCACCTTTTGCTCCGGAGAGGAAGAAAAGTCCACCTGCGTGCTTCGTCGGCTCTATGGGCTGGTATGGGGGCCAGCGGCTGAAAAAAAATGGGTGGAAACCCAGCGATGGCGCGATGGAAAGTCGACTCTTCAAAACGTCTGGAAGCTTTTTATTGTCTGGAATGAGGGACGGTGTATCAGGCATTTCGGCAAATGGGAACAAACGCACGCTGCCCGAAAAAAATCTCAACCGTTCTCGCAACATCACCCATCGGGCGTAATGAGAGACCCTATACGACATGATCTTGCGACTACTGTAACGCCGCCTCGTCGGCAGGGAGAGCGCCAGCCGGGCCTTCTCCGAGGGGTAGATGCGGAGTGCTGACAACAAATTCTGCCGTTGAAATAAGCTCATTACAAACTGTTGCCCACAATGGAGAAGTAAACCACCAGTCAATCTAACAAGGCTCCGAAAGTTCAATAGGAAAGTATAAAGAATTGCAAAGGGAACTCGCAAACAGCCATTGTACGGGGCGTTGAACGAATGCAGATAACGCAGGACCAAGTCGACGGGAACCCTAACAACGAATTGCTGAACAAAATTGATTTGGCTGCATGACCCCAGAGAAGACCACAGAACGCCACAAAGCGAGCACCTTCGCTGGTTGGGGAAAGAAAGGACATGCTCATCTGTTGACACAACCGAAAAAAGATTATAAAAAAGGGGTGTCTGGGGCGCCGCTACGAAGCTGTGGTCCAGGCCGCGCAACATGAAAGAAAAAAACATAAAGATAAGGAGGCCCAAACGGAAATCACCTCTGCCGCGAAAAGGGCCCTCTTCAGGAGGGAGAGTCGTCGCAGGAGAAAGGAATTTCACTGCTTCACAAACAGCTCTGATGGCCCGGGGGGCCATTTTAAAGCAAGATTCTTCTAAGCAGCGACGCGCGGAAGAGCTGGGGGGAAAAAAGAAATATCATAGGAAAGGTTCAAGGCCCCAAATCCAGAAAAGAGGAAAAGTGAGACGCGTGAATGCGATGAGGAGAGGGACTAGTGGCAAAATCGACTTTTCTATAAAGAAGTTGCAGCAAGGCAAACATTGTCTGCTTCTTGGACTCAACCAGGAAAATTCTCTGTCGAACTCGAAAAGATTTAAGCGGGAAGGGTCTACGCAGAGCCGGCTAAAAAGATCTGCAACACGACTCGCGGCTTTACGAAACTGGCGAGCGTCCCGGGAAGACAAGCGCTAACCGGGCCCGCGGGGGAAATACGCGCACCCGACAAGGAAAAAACGCGAACTATCAGCCTCTTGGAGCAGAGACAGACCTCATCGCAACCATAACTTCAACAGGAAAAATTGGTTCTTTGTCGAAGGTAG
>Ga0179591_1236822_pt1 | contig 16336 bp, 19 predicted proteins | sample CZOMad2_1_08_16f_FD_182891 | JGI IMG/M metagenome (GOLD analysis project Ga0179591, IMG submission 182891) | Vadose zone soil fungal communities from Angelo Coast Range Reserve, California, USA - CZOMad2_1_08_16fungal (PacBio error correction) | ecosystem: Environmental > Terrestrial > Soil >...
CGTCACGACTATAGAAAAAAAAAAAGAAGGGAGTTCCAAAAAAAAGGAGGCGCGACATCTCCTTAATATGCTTAAGGGGCCGAACAGGGGAGAAGGCCGTCAACGGAGGAGAGGCACGCACGTGGGGCAAAACGGAGCATCATGAAACAGAGGGGCATGAGGGGGGGTGCGTCGGAGAAAGAAAGGCCACCAGCGAGTAGGGTACTGATCTTAAAAGAAGCCAGGAAAGAGACCAAAGGGAGGGGGGGAGGCGGGTGGGGGCTACGAGCTCGACATGGCGAGAAAGCAGAGGGAGGGGTTAACTTAGTCTTTGAAGAGGAGGAGGGGAAAAATAAAGGACGCAGTCGATGGGGCGATAGAACTTCTCAACCGCTAAGGGGAAGGGAGAGAGATTCTGAAACCCCACCAGCAGGAAAGCGAATACAACGAAGCCCGGGTATTTGGGTGGAAAATGAGTGACCGTTCGCAGGGGGGACGAACAAAAAATCAAGAACTAGAGCTCTGCAACAAGAGGCGGGGGATACGCGAAGGTCATCAATCAAACAGAGTGAGAAAGTTGGCAGAGGATTGCGCAACGCAAAGAGAAAAAACATGACACTAAGGAGAGACTATCGTACGTCTTATGGTGCTGCATTTTTTTTGTGTGGGGGTGGTGGGGGGTGTGGGTCCTTAATATTCACAGAAACAGAGGGGACTGAAAAAAAAGGGGAAGAACGGCGAGCGTAAGGTAGCTGCGAAGAGAGAGGGAAAAGTGCTGGGCAACGTGAAAGAGACGAGAAGGGCTCAAAACAATATGTCGTAGGCCGTGAGGATACTCAGAACCGAGGGGTCAGAGAATAATCACAACTAACATTCAGGGAGAGGGGGAAATTCTATGAACTTCATTCATAAAGGAAAGAGTGGGGGTCGTGATCCGTCCTGAGTTTTCTCTGGGGGGGATCGGGGGGTTTCTGGGGGGAGAGAAAGCATTAAAGGCAGAAATGCAAGGGAAAGTCTTGTTGGCAGGGAACTTGGGAGTGCTGTGAAAAATGCTGGAAAAGGAAACGACTCCACTTGGGTAAGAGGAAGAGGAAAACAAGGTAAGGTGAACATGCAATTGGCTTCAGCAGGAAAAAGCGGCCGGTGGAAAGCACGAAGACACCTCGTGGGGAGCCAAATCGGCATCCACTGCTGGAAGGGGATTTGGGGGATAAAGGAGAGACTTGCCTTTTCCTAGCTGAGAAAAACTGCTCGAAAAAAAAGCAAGGTCGGGCTGGGAGCTCTCTTACAGCTTGGTTTGTGGGAAAAAAAGCTCGTGTCAAGGATTGGGGTCGGGGGGAGGAAAACCTGCTCACGGATGGGGGGAACTTTCCACGCCGGTGCACAAAGAGACTGTTTTCCGGAAGCTTGGTCCAGGAACGGAAATGCGTGCAGGGGGGTTACTAGCGACGAAAAAGTTCACCCGTTTGCAGAGACGGTAGCCAGCCAAAAAAAAAAGGGACACGTCTGCCGTAGCGAACGCCAAGAGGGAAAAAGCTCGAGATCCGGAATGAGCCAGGACACAATAACGGTCAGAAGGTCTTCATTGGGGAAGCTTAAAAAAGGGGAAGGAGGACGGGGACGTTCCAACGGTACAATTCAGGGCAGAGTCGGGATTTCGTCAGGGTATATTACCTATCGAAGTACTTCGAGGGAGGTTCAGAGAGGGCAAAGGTTCAATGAGAAAAACGAGGCTTCTATATTGCGGATAGAAACTGATCGTTGAGTATGGTTCAGCTAGAGCGAAATGAGGCGCACTCTTCAGGGAGGAGTATCAAGATCATTATTAAAAAACAAAGCAACACGAAACAAATCGCCAAAACCGTGAACGTCAACTAGCGCGGCACATATTCGATTAACGAGGGGGGAGACGTTCGATGTCGAGCGAAGGGGAACAGGACGTCTACTGCCGTCAAGCAAGGGGGAAGGTGTGAGGACGAAGGAGTCTCCACTTATAAGAGAAAAAAGCCCTTTGACACGCGCCAGTCTGGGAAAACAGAAGGGCAGCTTGCTTGGCGGGGGAGGGGGGACAAGGGCTCGTCAGACATAAGTTGTGGGGACCGCATATGGACGGGCCTGGGGGATGAGAAAAGCCATGGGTGGACGGAAACAAGAACAGGGAATCAAGGAGGATCAGTCTCTTCGGGGTCTGTTCCGGGAGCGAGCATGCACTAAAAAGTGGGGTATACGTTCATTTAAATCCAGGACGAAGGGCGGGGAGGGGGGAAAGGGCAAGGGGGGGACCTTTTATGAAAAACAGGGGGGCCAAAAAAGCTGAAGCCAACTTCAAAGGGGCTTGGGGGACTGAAGGAGAAGGACTAAGCCATACAGTCACGTGGCGGTCAGAGGACACGGTTCTCTTGAAGTCGACGAACAGTAGAACCTATCAGCGGGGGAAAAGAAAAAATTGGATTTCACACAGGGGAAAAAGGAGAGAAAAAGAGTGGGAGAACACAGACAAAAGATGATTTCTCACTGATCCGAAGAAAAAATGCAGCATGCTTAGGGGGAAAAGGGGGGGAAACAAGGGGATTTCGAAAGCAAAGACAAGATGAAGTCCTCAGCAAAGGCCTGAATTTGGACACCAGGAAGGGACACTGAGAAAACGTTAGCAAGGGGGGACTCTCTCCGAACGAGGAAAGTGGAAAAAGAAGTATGTCGTCTCAACAAGGGTGTTCCGGGAAGCCTTAAATCACTTTCAGAGGGGACTATCAAAAAAAAAGGAAAACATATGTGATCACATATGGAATCCACCATAGAGGTCATGATGAAACGAAGACTCCTCTTAGGAGCGGGGGGGGGGGGGGGGGGAATGCCTGCCTTCTGGACGGGAGGGAGGTCGGGGATGAGGAATATCGGGTGAGGTACACCAGGGAAAAAAAAGGAGTCCTAATATACAAGAAAAATCTCATCCGCATCGAAAGAAAAAAAAAAAAAAGGGACCTTTACAACTTAGGAGGGGGGGTCAGGACAGGGATGAAGCAGCGAACGGCTGCGACCACTAAAGCGCAGGGGAAAAAAAGAGCTAAGCTCACTTCGAAAAGGGGGGAGCACGAAGGCACTTGCGAAATCAAGGCAGACACACGGTGGAAAGATTCGGAGTGAACCTACTTAGAGTGAGGGAAAAAGTCTAGCACACCTTCTTTGGGGGGGAGGGGGGGGGGACAGACGCTGGGGGGCTGGGACAGAAAATGGTACTTCTTTTGGGGGGTTCCTGGAAAAGGGGGAAGGTCCCGATCACGTGGAAGGGTGGCCTCGTGAGGGGGGGCGATGTTCGCTAAGAAAAAACAGGGTACAAGGGTTCAAATCATCAAGATACCGATTGGAGCAGAGAAATGGAGGACGGTCGTCCCAACAGGGGGCAGAAGAACGGACGAAGACACTTGCCTCCGCGGAGTGGAAGTTTCGCGATGAGGGGTTCCCATGAAATGGGTAGGTTAGTAACGATCATCGGATAAGACAAATTCATACTTCGAAGTGCGGATATCATTCTAAGAAAGAACATCCTTGCGGTGGGGACCTTAAGACGGGTAGATCAAGCGGAAAGAATGTTTACAAGGGGGGGGGGGGGGGGGAGAGGAGGATACCAGGGTAATGAAAAAAATAGATTTTCTGCGGGGGGGGGGGCTTTAGCTCAGTGGAGATCCTATACATAAAAAAGGGGGGGGAAGAGGAAATGTCGCAGGGGGGTCCTCACTCGAAAGGGAGCAAAAAAAAAGGACTAACACTCAAGAGAAGAGAAGGGGAGTCACACCGGAAAGGTGAGAATCACCATGGAAAAGCCATATCAGGGGGGGTTTCACGACAAGTAGGGGGTAGATCTCTTCATCTCGAAAGAGAGGGGGGTCTAGGATATGCCGCGGGGGGGAAAGAAGGACCGCTGCTCGCGAAATAAAAGACGCCAGACCTTAAAAAAAAGGAAGGCATTATCTCAAGTAAAAAGCCAGAGAGAAAAGTGTCGGGAAGTCTCTAGTCTTCGTAGCTAGACACAAAGACCCGACGCTCGTGAAAGAGGGGTAACGTACTTAGGACCCGCGTACCCAGAAAACGGACTCCGCTTTCCGGAATAGGACGGACGAGGTCTAAGCGGGGGAAAGTGAATCGGGTATTTTGGGCGCAGGACGAGGGGGAGTTGGAATGGAGAACAGGCACATGCATGAGAAGGGTACTATCTAACACAAAGAGAGAGATGGGGAAGGCTAGAAGAAGATCAAGGGGGGCCTCAACGGCGGGAGCGACGTGGGGGAGTTGTGAAGAGACAGGTTTCTGGAGGACCAGCGAGAAGAAAAGGGGGACTTGAGAATACGGTCGCGAAAAGAAAAAAGGGCGAAAAAAGCGCTCTGAATGAAAGGGATAAAGCGGTCAAAGATGGCCAGAGATAACTCGGAGAGGCTGGTCTAGCGGATTCGGGAAAACGCACAAGGGAGATCACGTTTAAGGTTGTCGTAGGAAGGGGAAAAAAGTAAAAATAAGCAAAGTCCTGCATAAAAATGGGGGGGATAGGTCGTAGGGGAGGGGAAGCCTGCGGAAAAAGGACCAGGCTCGAGCAAATGCAAAACCAGAATTTCTATCGGTCGGGAGACATTAAGACTGGGGGAAAAAACAGTCAGTAGAAAGCATGTCGAGAATAAAGGGGAAATCGGGGGAAAAAATGGTAGGGCTAATCCTCTGGGGGGGCTCGTGGTTGGGTAGTGGTTTTGGAGGGGAACCAAAAACAAACCAAAAACCACAACACCCAAAACCCCAAAAACACCCCCACACAAAAAGCTGCATAGGGGAAAGCGTCGTCACAGCGACCCTGGGTAAAAAGGGGGAACGAACTCCGTTATGGTGTCTGAGAGATCTTCTTTGTCGACAGAAAACAAGGAAAAAAAAAAAATCATGGAGGAAACAACAGTCTCTGTGGAGAAGGGACGTTACGCAGGCAGGGAAGAGGCAGGAAAGAGCGGTAAAATAGAACTGGGATACTCGAGTTAGAGAAGCGGAAGAATGCGTCAACAGGAAAAGGAAAGAAATCGCATGTCTGGGGGCAGGGGGGAGGGGAACTGAGGCTAATTTGGAAAGGCAAAGTCAAAAGTCATAAGAAAGGACCAGGGTTCAAAAAAAATGGGGGAAAAGCTGGAGAATCCGCTCTTACTCAAAAGATTGAACGTCAATAAGCACACGTACGAAATGTCCGTGTAGACTGGAGGTCAAAAAAGTCACGGGATCAAAAAGCGATACAGGGCGAGAAAGCGAAGAGAGACAGGGGAAAGAGTATGGATCAACTAGCCGGGGGGACACATAACATAAGGGGGGGGAGGGGGTAAAGGGGGGTTAACAATACAATACGACGCTGAAAAAAGAGGGTGCGACATAGAACGAAATGGGGACTTGGGCTTAGTTCCACCAGGCTTGTTGCAGACTTCGGTGAACAGGAAACAAAAAAAAAAAGACGCAAAATTCGGGAGGCACGATCTGCCAGGGGAGAAACGACTAACAAGGGATGGTTGAAAAAAAAAAAAGACAATGAGGAAGATTTCTTCGAAGGAATCAAATCTTCAGTCTGGCACAAAACGCTTAACGGGGACGAATGGGGCGGAAAAAATATGCTATCCCATAATGTATCGTCTGTTGATTCAAGGGGCAGCGGATAATTAGGCAAAAGTGGACAGGGGTTGGTATCTCTACTGAGGCCTACAAAGTAGGTGTCTTCTTGTAGTTCGCAGCTCAAAGAGGCCATAAAGAATGGGTCCGCCGAGAAGACGGAAAGTGCTTCTTTTGCTACCTTCTTCTCGTTCAGAAGCAAATAAGGGGGGAATTTGGGTTAAGGTGAGCCGGGGACAAATTACTGGGCTACACTCTGGGCTTCCAAAGTCGGAGGTCAAGAAGTCTGGGTGACAGGACTGGAAACGAGCTAATACCACCACAAGAGCCTCTCCGGGACTGGCGCTCGCTCAGGGAAACTCGAATCGACGGGGGAACGAGTTTGAGTCTGGGGGGGGGGGGGGGGGGGGGGGTTCGCAGTCTCTTATAACATCCCAACTGGGACACGAGAGTACATTGACTCCGACGAACATATGGTCCGGGGCGAAAAAAAACACTGCAGATGAGATTAGCCTGTGTTTCCTTAACAATACCATATAATTTTACTTCGAAAAGGCACTCAAACTCTCTGCGAGAGGGAACCTCAGGACACGGGAAGGGGGGGGTCTTACAGCGTCGAAGGGGGGGGTGCGGGGGGGCTTGGTCAAACTGAAACAGGGGGTAAGCAGGTGCTGGGGGGGGGGAGTGGGGTAGAGAACTTGCCTGGGTTGGGGGGAAGGAAAATGGTAACATGGACGTAATGCCTTGGTCAAGCAATCTCTATTGACCGGCACCGGCGGGAATAGCACCGTAGGAGCGGCGGGGGGTAGTCGTGGGAGACACGGTGGTGCAGTTCTGTCACGTCAATAATGTGCTTACATAGGTAGGTAAGGAAACTGGCACACAGGTAGACAGGCTTTGCACGGAGAGGCGCGCAGGACAGTCGGGTCACGCCATGCTCATACAAGGGGAAAAGAGAAGATGGAGGCTCAACATTCAAAATAAGAGAAAAGGCGCGTTGACAAGCTGGCCGAAAACGGATGGGGAGGTCAATGGAACGAAGGATAAACGTTGGTGTCGTGAAAAGGGGGAATTTCAGTACCAAGAGGGAGGAGCACAACTTTGGGGGACATATCCAGGGAGAAATGCTCTGGGCGGACGACAGCCACAGTACGGTAAACCAGTGTTCGGCGTCATTTTGGGAGGAAAAGGAACCACCTATCAGAAGTGAGGAGCGACTCGCGGAGGAGGACTGCTGAAACGCGACAAATTCAAAAGGGAACTGCCCTGAGTTCGGAGAAGGGTCAAACAAAAAACGGTGTCACAGGGGAGTGGGGCGGAAAAAAGCTCGAGGGCCGAGTCTTCTTGGTGGCTCTAAGGGGAAAATGCCTACTGCTACTAGAAAAGGAGAGGAGGTTCTACAAACAAAAAAAAAAAGTGGACAAAAAAAAAAAAAAAGAAAAGAAAAAAGAAAAAATAAACAGAATAATACACAAAAAAAAAAGACAACAACTAAACTACATAAAAAGAAAAAGGAAAAAAAAAACACACCACCACTTTGGTACACAAAGTGTTAGCACTGGGAAACTGAAATCAGGACATATCACGGGGGGGTGAGTCAAAAAAGTGGGGGGGGAGGGGGTTACTAAAAATGTGCACGACCTGGAGAAGGAGGGGAAGATCTGGCTCCTGGGTTAAATCTCTGAGGTGGGGGGAAGACCCTAGTTTCTAAGAGAAATAAGAAACGGAATCGGGTTTTGCTTATTCTTCTCCGTGGTAAACAAGGGAAAAATTCTTTCAAGTGGGGGGCGGAAGAGGCAAACTGGGAGGAAGTGGACTACCCCTGAAACATGGAGGGAGTCACTTCAAACACGATAGGCTGTATGTTTTCCACAGGGTGCAAAATGGAAAGTACAAAGGGGGTCAACTTAGGCACTGAGCACAGGACTAATAAGTTAGTAGGGAGGGTCTCAGTCATAACGTCATCTTCGGGGGAAGGCGAGGGAAGAAGTCAAATTTTGCAGGTCTCGTTTCTGATGCATCTTCTTAAGACAACCGGCCGGGAACCTAAAGAGGGAACACATCTAAAATAACAGTGCTGGAGGGGAGAAAGCACAACATAAACCTGTCTTGGTATGGGGACAAAGATTCAGCAATTACACATGGGGGACGAAGGTTGGCTCAGCCCATGACAAAAAAAGGCCAGTAAGACGACGGAAGAGCGTACAGCTTCCAGGAGAGGGGCTGTAAAAAAAGAAAAAATGGTGGAGCCGACGAATCGGGCATTTGCATAGGGAAAAGCCAAGAGGGGGGGAAGGCAAGAAGTCGACGTGGGCCGGTACCACTGTATACCCTAAAGGAGTCGGGGGGGAGTGATGAGAAAGGCAGTCGATCATAGTTACACACTCTACGAGTGGGGGGAGAGGTCTAGTCAGTGAAGGCGGGTACGTAAAAAGTCACTGTCGTGGTACTGAGTCAGAATGGGAACTGCCTACATTAAAGCCAAGAGGGAATGTGTAGGAAAGAGTATCGAAAAAAAACTATTTACTGAGGACAAGACAGAAAAAATAGGGGGGTGGGGTGCGAGTCATCAGGGACGCGTCCACGGGTGAAGGACGTTACAAACAGATATCAGGGAGGGGGTTGGCCTGGGTCAAGACTAGGGATTATTGTAAAGAGAGGGAGAGTCCGAAAACACATCTATCCGTGAGACCATGAGGGAAGGCTTCTTAAGGGACGTCGGGGATGAAAGAGGATTGAAACACTCAGCGGCTTGATAGGGCCTGGGGGGGCAAGCGGATGGGTCAATCCTGTGTGGGAAAAAGGAGTGACAAGTCTGTAAAAAACTTCGGGGGAACCGGGAAAAGAACGGGGATTCAAATCGCACTGGGGGATTAGTCAGTAGGGGGAAAGTGGTTAAAAGATGCGACTGCGTTCCCTGTACAAACGGGGGCTAAAAGACAGAAAAAGGAAAAAAGAGGAGGTCCTTATCAAACTATTCGTCCGGCTGTTGGATGAAACGGCGAGGGGACCGAGACGAGAAGGTCCACGGTCCTTGGCAAGTATCAGTGACTATAACGGGGGAGGTCTGCAGTCAGGGGAACTTTCAGAGGTGGGAAGAACCTGCGCAATTAATCAGAAACCAGGGGCAGAGGACCGCTCACAGTGGGGTTGCTGAACTGACTCAGGGACACAAACTTGGGGAAAAGTGTCAAAGGCGTCTAGGTGAAAAAAAAACTGGGGAACAAAAAAGTGCAAAGGGTACATCTTCACAGTTCCTAGGACATATGATCGGCGCGAGAAAGTGGGCCAAGGGGCAATGTAAACGCAGACTGTCGACTTGAGGCGGAGAGGGGGGAAGAAAAAAAAAGGCTCGGGCAACATAAAAAAAGGCGAAGGTTGGGACTGCCACGTGGACCGGACCTAGCGAAGTTCTATGTGGACTCTACGGACATCTCTGAAAAGAACTCACTAGCCGCTTCTCTACAATCGGACAGAAAAAAAAAAAAAAAAAACACAAGGGACAAGATATTCAAGTTAGGCTGAAAAAAACCGAGGGGCGAATACATGTGGTAGTTGTCACGGGGGAAAATCTCAAAATGACTCAAACAATTTCAACTGGCTTAAAGCGGGAAAAAAGAGAGAGTAACTCGCAACTTGAAGATACCAAGGTTATGCTAGAAAGGTTTTTCATTGTTGCTGGGTCGAAAAAAGAACTATGGCGGTACGAAAGGGGGTAGGGGGGCACTGATCGGGACATCAATGACAGAGGTAGGTTCAAAAAGTCGTCGGAGGGGGAGAAGCGGGGAAATGTAGGAAGGGGGTGTCAGGGAAGGGCGGAAATTACGAGGCTTACACAAATGGGGGGGGGGACAACAAGATAATGAGGCGTGTCTAGGGACAAAAAAAGAAAAACACAATTGGGGTGGGACGGGAACAACTGTTCTCGACAGGGAAAGGGGACTTGGTGCATCTACACGAGCAAGTTGACTAAAGTATTACAAAACAGGATGTCGAGTACGAGATGGAAGAAGGGGGGAGGGGGGAGGGGGGGGGGGGGGGGGGGGGAGGGGGGGGGGGGGGGTGGGGAGGGGGGGGGGGGGGGGGGGGGGGGGGGGGGGGGGGGGGGGGGGGGGGGGGGGGGGGGGGGGGGTGGAGGGTGTCGGGGGGGGGGGCGGGGGGGGGGCTGGGGGGCGGGGGGTCGCGGGGGTGAGGAGGCGGGGGGGGGGGGGTGGGGGATGTGGGTCACTGAAACTCATCAGAACTTGAAAAACCTTTAAGATCCTCAGCTGGAAGGAGAAAGTCTCCTATAATCAGCACTGACAGAAACGTAGAAGCTCACTTTAACTAGAATACTACGAATATTCCACAACACCTCAAAAAAAAAAAGAGACCATGGAGAACAACAAACCTGAAGGAACGGTCCTCCGGGGGCAATTCGGGACTAGTGTGATTCTCTGGCAAGGCAATGTCTGGGGGCTCTTGGAAAAAAAAACTGACGGTGGGGAAAGCAGCTAAAAAAATAACAATATTCCTAATGAGACGGGTTTGACGGGAACAACAAAAACCCCTCACCTCTCCGATACTGAGAGGACTGATCCGAACGGACGGTCTCTGAGAGAATCGGAGTCGCGTGAGATCGGGACCTGAAAGCAGGATTCAATTATTGAGTGTAGATGGTTGACATACAACAGGAAAGGTTCAGAGAACCAGAACACAGGTGCCTCCTCCTGCTGCCATACCGAGACCTTCGCCATACAATCGCCCGCCAGTAAGGGAAAGACACGGCTAGGGGTGACCATTACACTAAGCACTATGAATCCTAGAGAGAGGACTACTCCTAAGGCAATGGTGGATTCTAAAGTACGCAGGGGGTACTGGTGGGGGATTTTAACCAACTGTTCACATTGTCCGAGCCTCTCCCTCATGACGGCGGAAAGGCGTCACGTGCCTCAACGGAAAATCTTCTAACAGTCTCGATGGGTCTGCCGATGCCGTACACAAGAAGTCTAGGGCGGACAGGGAGGGAAAGGGTGGAAGACGAGAAAAGACTCTTCGTAGGAACCTCCAAGTTTCCTCTACCGAAAGAAGTGGGCTAGCACTGGATAGTACGAAACAGTCGACGACCAACAAAAAAAAAAAACCACGCACGGAGAAAAATGGCAAAACAATTCCAGGAAGAAACAGTCGAGGCAACCACCATCCAACCGAAAAAGAAAAAAAAAACAGGCACACCCCCGCACACAAAAAAAAGAAAGAGAACCGGAAAAACCCGTGGTCATTATACTCATGATAGGAGCTACGTGCCAACTATAACACTATTCAAACTGGGTCTGGACCACTTGTTGCCCCAACACTCATTTAGGTTCAATAAATGGCTCTCCAATGAGAGCGCAAAATGATCGCCAAGGGAAGAGAAGCAGAGGTGCACGTGTCAAAATGTTGCCTACAGGGGGCAGAGCTGACGTTCTTCGTATGTCGAGGACACAGGCATCTCTGGGCGGGGGGGGGGGGGGGGGAATAAGAAATGGCGTTCTTGGATCAAAGACCACCTGCTTAAATTACAAAAAAAAAAAAAAGTGAGCGGGGTATCTTAAAGGAAAAAAAAAAAAACAACGTGACGGACGAACACGGGGCTGAGCACGCTTGTGGGGGGGGGGGTGGGGGGGGGGGTGCGATTTTTCGGGGAGGAAGAGGGAGACAAGTTGACTGCAGATAGGGGAACCGCGAATAACAAGGAGCGTGGGACAGGGGGAGGAATACGCAGGGGGTGGGAACGTCCAGAAACAAAACGAGGGGTTTCGCTAAAACGCGGAAAAGAAAATTGCGCAGATTGTCGTAAGACGAAGAGAGCTCGAGGGGGACGAACGGGCAAAAGTGTCCTGGCGGGCCAGCACGATTCTGCAAACTCAAAATGGGAACCGTGAAGAACGCATAGATGAAAAAGAAAGAATTTTGGTCATATTGAGAGGTAGGAGGAAGGGAGTCTCTTACGCGTCCTGCAAAGGGAAACGGCGATCGGGAGGTAATCATAACGTGATTCAAAAAAATAGGAAACGTGCTTCGTTCCTAGTAGAAGAAATAGAGGGGGAGTCAATAAAGTGACACAGTGAAAAACACAAAAAAAAATACACCACACAAAAAAAAAAACACAAAAAAAAAAAACCTAGAGAGAACATAACAGAGGAGGGTCCTGCGTGGGGGGGGGTGACTCGAAGTGAGTGAGAGGAGAGGTAGGTTTAAAAACAGACCCAAAGGAGTTACAGTGGCGGTGGGGTGGACAATATTTACTACGATATAAGGAAAGTAACGGACATCTTTACGGGGAGAGGACTAAAAAACTAACCGGGCGTATCGTAAAAAAAAAAAACCTGGGGAGACATACGCTCGAGTTTAACGAAAAAGGGGGACTTCACAGTATCCACCTGAGGTGGGCTTCAAGAGAGGGGAAGAGTCAGGACGGCTGGGATCGACTGGGGACATACTCAACGGGGAAAGGGGGGCAGGGGAAGGCAGAAAAAAGAATCTGATACTCTCACGGTCAAGGTAGATCAGATCCTTAAGGGCCGGGGAGGGATGAAGAGAAAAAGGTCAAAATACGCAATTCATAGAATAACGTACAGAGCTTCGGGTTACTGGTGACATTTCATAAAAGGTAAAGGGCCGTATATGGTCGAGGGAAAAAAAGGGGGCTAGAAAAAAAAAAAAAAAAAAAAAAGGTTGTGGGGGGCTTAGTGAAAACAAATTAAAATAGGTGGACGAGAAGATGACAGAAGAATGCAAACGAGGGGGGGGGGAAAAACCCACGAGGTTAGGACCTTTGAATCATTAAAACATGAAAAACATAGGTCCAGAACGATAGCGCCAGTTCAGCAGAGACATTCAGGAAAGTGCCTAAGCTCGTGATCTGTAGAAATCGCTCTTCGTGGGCCTTCTTCGAGCAGCATTAGGACAGACAGCGTCACCAGGGGGTGACAAAAAAAGAGCACCTCAAACAGTTTGAACCACGTTCCAATGCGGGGATGCGCGATCTTAAAAATTCTCGTATAGAGGTAAGGGGAATCACAAAATCACCGGAAGTCATGGGCAGGGAAAAGGGGGGGGAAGGCATCCCAGTGTCGACTGAACGATACGGGCTATAGCCAAACAAAAAAAATAAAGGGGGGTTTTGGCCCTATCAGGGGGGAGGACAGCAAGGTCGATAGTAGAATCGCGTCAAACACGAGCCTGTCAAAAGACAAAAAATCAGTGCGGGGGAAGGGAGTAAGGCAGGGGGGGACTGGACTTGCACCTTGTATCTAGTCGCGTCAAAAGAAGAAAAAAAGAAAGGACCCATGGGTGGCACACAAAAGATGGGGTATAGGGGTCGACAAGGGCACAGGCTGGCTCAGAATTCATCCAGGAAAGAGGTTCAATGCGAGAAAAAGCGACTCGGGCACAAAAGGAAAGGTGGGCGTATTAAAAAAGTTCACTACCTCGACGGACTCAGAGAGAATCGGCTCTAAGAGAGGGGGACATGCTGCAGGACATGTTCGTGAAGTAACACAAAGGGGGGAATTGGGGATCTAGAGGGCTGCTCCACCGTCGCAAGAAGAATACATTCTCTCTCAAAAACAGAAAAAATCTGCGAGCTGGAAACGTCGGTGGACAAAGAAGAACCTCGGGAGGAGGCGAAAGAGGGGATGCCCAAAATGGCAAGACGTCCATCTCCTCGAAAAGGGAGACAAAGAAACAGGGGCCGTAAACGGAGGGGGAAACGCGGAGTAGAAGGATAAAGAGATCTCTAGCAGGTGAGGGGGGGAAAGCCCATTGATTCACCCACCTAGGAAAGACCGCGACTTACTGAGTCGAGAGGCAGGGACAGACATGGAGAGCAAAGTAGAAAATCGAGCATGGGGGGGAGACTAACGAAAAGCTGTCGTGAAAAAAAAGAAGCGGAGGTACGAGGCAGAACTTCCAGGAGAGAGGGAAGAAGAAACTTGCACGGCCTTTTGAACGCAAGCAGGACAGGACCGGTAGAGAAAAGGTGAAACAATTCTTTGCGGGAAGAAGATGATCCGGGGGAATCAGCGCGATTCAGGCGAACATCTTGTCAAGGGTGCGCGCAAAGAGGCCCAACACTTCAAAAGAGTTGGACGTGCAAAAGAGGGGGAGCTCGCTCTCAATAGTCAGTGTCACTCGCTGCCTAGAAAAATTCCTCTTGAGGCTCATCTGAGGAGGGGGGTGTCTCGCTTTCCGTGTTAGGTAGAAAAAAGGGAGAATCGAAAAAAACCGCAGAAACCGAGGAGATCTGAGTATGGCGAGACAACCGACGTGCCGAACGAGCGGACGTAAGAAGAGGCGGGCGAGAGAAGACGACGTGGCGTCGTCATCACTTTAAAAGACAGGAACGAGGAACAAAAACGCAGAACAGCATTATCGTCCGCGAATGGCCAATGGGAAAGGATGCGCGTAAGGGGGAAGGGCGGGAGGGAAGGTCTAAAAAGGCTCAAGACTGATGGGGTAACGGAACCTGAGGGGGGTCAACTATATCCAGCATAGAAAGAGGAAATTAGCGCGGACAAAGGCATAAAGCTTATCAAGAAACTCGGGATTCAGAAATCCTACATTCGGGCACAGGGAAAAAATCCGACCAAGGGGGGAAGGGTTGGAGACGGGTAAGAGGAGAAATTGTAGTCCAAAACCCTGAAAAGCGGACCGATGCGTACACAGGGATCGTGTTGTTCTGGACGTTCAAGGGAAGGCTTCAGCGGGGATTGTCGTCCGCTTCAGGATCATGGCGAGTGAAGCAGGGAAACCGAAAGACTCTAAGCAACGATCTGTCTTGGATCAGGAGGACTGAAAGACTTACGGTCGAGGGAGGAAGGATCTAGTTGAGAGGGCAAAGCGGAGTGGGAAGAAACTTGGGGTGGACAAAGCAAAATTAAGGCACGGAAGAGTGGGACTACTGAATAAGTGCTACGCATCCCAGCAGAGCGTCCGGCGATATCTGACAGCTAGAAATTTGCCTACCACAGCGCAAATCCGCAGGGGAGAGTTCTGCTAGACTCAACAAACACTGAGAGAAAAGAGAAGAGGGCACTCAGCCTGCGTTGGAGGGCTACGGGGGTCGAGAAAGTATTAGGACTGTTAGATAGCGCAAAGCAGGCCGCTGGAACCTGCAAAGGGAGGCGGAAAGCTGCTGCCGGGGGGGGGATTCATCTTAGGACCAAAGAAAGTGTCGGAATAACGGCTGGTCACATAGATGAAGAGCAACGATGAACGTTTTTTACTAAGAACCAGAGATCTGGTAGAACGCCTCCGTGTCGGTAGTCGAAGAGTAGTCCGTGGATACGGACAGCAGCACAGAAGACCTCTAAGGACCTATCATAAATAAACAAAGGAGGGGGAAAAATTTGGGGTAGAGGACCTATTCTATGCGGGGGGAGGACCGAGGTTGAGAACTAGCTGACACAGATCATCATGGTCCTCTGTAGGAGTTTAAAGGGGCCTAACACATATATGGCACGGAATAACATAATGTCTTACTCGTGAAGGGAAGCTGGGAAGGGGATGCGCAGAAGCGTCTAGTCGGATATGGAAAGATTTTCGACCAACTACCGTAGATGACGAGGGACCAAAAATACCACGCCGAGCCATAATTTAGCGTCTAAGGGGGTCCTTCATAGCGAAAGAGAAACTCGCCGAAGCCCTTCGGCTGTGCGAGAAGAGGAAACACAGATGCTCGAGGAGGACAAGCTCGTGTACTAAGATAATTGTCGGGGGACAAAGGTGCGGAGGGAGCCAGTAAACTTGCTAGTTCATTTTGGTGAAGAGGATAGTACGAGAACTACAGTTGGAAGGCACGAAAGGGGAACGAAAGGCACCACAAACTAATAGACGAAAAGAAGGAAGATTCCGCGTCATAGGACCGGTGAGAGAAGCTCAGGCCAAAGGAAAGCCACTATTGGAAGGGAAGACTTCGGGTCGGGGGAGCCTCTATCTCAAAAGTAAGAAGGATCTCAATCGATCGAAAATGGGTGAAACCTAACTCAAAAAAAAAAATTTAAAAAAGACCTGGAAGGAATCAACGAGAGAACAATGGAACTTCAAGGTCTTCGTCTGAGGGAAGAGCTCATGTATTTGAAAGGAGCAGTAAGAATGAGTGGGAGTCAACGAAGCGAGTCTAGAAAAGGATCGATGTGCCTTAAATCCGGAATAATAAACTGAAAGGGAAGAACGCGCTACTAATAGACGATCCTTTGAAGAAAAGGTAGGAAGAGAAAGACCACGTCCCACTAAGAACGGTCTATCAGAAGGAGAGCGGATCTTCGACCAAGTCGCGACACGGCCCTTACACGTCAGGACTGAACCCAAGTCTAAAGGGGGGGGAAGAGAGGGTCTGGTATAATTTACTTCAGTGCAAAGAGTCACGTCAGTTTCCGGAACAACGATCGCTAGTTCAAACGCGAGGTCTAGCCTCAGAGAGAAGAGACGTCGACCATCTAAAAAAAAGGGGATTAAGAGATGGAGGAGAAAACGAATACGAAAGGCTGAGAGGACGACCGAAGAGCTCAAAAACGAAAATCTTACGGCATTGTATGAGCAGAAGGCCGGACCAGCACAGTGAACATTTCAGAAGTATCAAAAGACATTAATACAATACCGGTTAGAAAGGGGGGGTTCAAAAACTTTTCAGTCTCTCTCTCCACTCACTGGAGGGAGAACGGGAGAAAATGCTCAAGACAAGCATCTGAAGAGAGGGAAAGGGGAC
>Ga0179591_1348122_pt1 | contig 16335 bp, 13 predicted proteins | sample CZOMad2_1_08_16f_FD_182891 | JGI IMG/M metagenome (GOLD analysis project Ga0179591, IMG submission 182891) | Vadose zone soil fungal communities from Angelo Coast Range Reserve, California, USA - CZOMad2_1_08_16fungal (PacBio error correction) | ecosystem: Environmental > Terrestrial > Soil >...
CGATTCTTCTTAAATTTTCAAAAAGACCTCTCCTCGGCTGATACCAACACTAAGGAAAAAATAGACGAAGAGGGAAGCAAACTCTCTTCCTAATCGCTAGAATGGAGAGAGGTAGAATAGAAAGGTCCGGGTAAAAACTCAGAGAGGGCTATCAAATCATCAAGGACGAGAGGGATTCTCAAGAGGAAAAGCCAGAAAAAGGGAAAATCGGGTATCGACTCGGAGAAGAGCTAGGGACACAAGGAAGATATAGAGATATCTGAGGGGGAAGTCCTTTTCTTTTCAGCTTGGAACTCAAGATCTCAAATATCTTCTAAGGCATACTAGATAAGAAAGGAAAAAAACCCAGAAAAAAATCCTTCTATCCGAGAATTTCATTTTAGAGTCGGAAGAGGGTCTTAGGGGAAGGGGAAAGAATGAACAACCCAACATTATTATTTAAAAATATTAGGAGGGACTCCGACTTGAAAGGCTGACCTCAAAAGACCTAGGTACTGCTTCTCTACAGGAAAAAGAAATTATTTGAGGCCCTCTTATACTTAACGCTTTCTCAAATCCTCCCTAGGGAAGGCGACTAGTCCTTCATCTAAGAAAAGAGAGAACACAATAGATTCTTTCGTTCTTACGGGAAGGGAAGAGGAGGGAGAAAGGAGAAGTCTATTTCCTTTTGACGTGGAAAGAAAGTTCATCCGTCAGAGGGGTTCGATCTTCTGGGGGGGGAGCTTCAGCGCCTAAGACGGGAGAACAAAAGAGGAAGAAAGTAGATGCCTCCTAGGGATCCTAACTTCCGAGGAGGTTTATGGTCGCGCATGAGGCTGAACGATTTTTTTTGGGAACCTGTCAGAAGAACTGGAGAGGAATACTGGGAGATCCTTCGAAGAGATCTTTCTGGGAAAAAGTCTCAAAAAACTCTACCTGAATTGGAAGGAGGAGGGAGGAGCTGCGGCTTAGGAAAATTCTCTTAACCCCACACGGACAAACTGTGTCTAGCTGAAAGGCAGATGATGCAGAGATGACGGAGAAAAAAGGAACTGGTAGTTCTTCAAACGACGACAACAGAGGGGGATTCTAAAGAGAAAAAGGGGATTAGGAAGCACAAAAGAAAGTTTTCTGGGATTCAATACGACGAAGTGGGGGTTCTTCTCTGGGGCTGGCGACGGGACTTAGTATCAAGAAAACGGAACTTGGGACTGAACTCAAAGAAAAGAGGCTCTAATTTTTACTGGGGAGGAGTTCAGAGGAAGAGAAAGTAAATTAAGTCAAAAGCAAAATCACGGTCTCAGGGGATCTCTCGAGACTCGAGAAGAGTCGAGTATCTCAAAAAAAAAGTACAGAAGGCTGAGCTTCTCCTCTGTTCGTAGGTAAAAGACGACGCCACCAACCCCCCCCAAAAACGCCCCAAACCCCCCCCCCAAAAAAGGGTGTTTTTTTGTGGGTTTGTTGTTTGTTGGGGGAACCCCCCCAAACAAAAACCACCCAAGTTAGGGAGCTGGAGGAAAAGAAACTGTAAGGAAATTCTTTCTTTAACCTCACACAGGGGGTTACCGGAAAATGGCTGCTCTATTCACGAGGACAACTGTTTATGGAAGAGGCCGGAAGGGAAAATCGGGGAGGTCGACAAATTAAACTGGGACTCTTGCGTGACTAAAGATATTTCTGGGAGCTCTTCAAGAAGGGGTTACTCGCTTATAAGATCCGAGGGGAAAAGTAAAATCGTCCAAGATACTGGGGAGAAGGAGACGGAATGGCCTTAAAACTACCAAAAACCACTACTGTCCTTATAAAAAATCTGAACTATGAGAAAAGAAGAGAGGCTCCACCCGCCGGGATTGGAGGTTGTAACTAAGCAGTCCGAAGACGTTTCCTCAGTTCTAGGGGGGTCGATACAGAGGGAAAAGTAAAGGGAGAAAAATAGAGGGGGTCGGTCTAACCTAAAAGGAACTGAAAAATAAAAGACCCGAGACACAAGTAGCTTGCAGGAGAATGCAATGCTAGCGTTTTCTAGAGGGGATGACCCGAAACAAGCCCTTACTACTTCTACTCTAGAAAAGGCTGCGAGCAACTCGCACCTGAGTCATTCCCTTAAAAGGAAAGGGTAAACGATTCTAGCTCTGGGGAGACTAAAAGGGATGCTCTTGATGGTTAGAGCTTCATGAGTCTTGGAGAGTTCTACGTTCCTAAGTGGATAGAGCTGAAGAAAAGGGAGGATACTCGAAAGGAAATAGGGGGGAAAGCTGGAGGTATCTTCGACTATCTTCAGAAGGAAAAGACTTGGGGTCTCACCTTCGCTCGAACCGACTAGCGACAGCATGGGAAAAATAAGCTTTCATCGAAAAAGGGGGTTAAAACGGGAGGGAAAGGAAAGAAGAGAAGGGGGGATCCCGCTCGTCGTTTCAAGAAGAAAAGAGCCCTGGAGGGGGAAGGTTCACTTTAATAGGAGTAGATGGGGAGGAGTCTATTTGATTAAGTGAACTGGAAGGAAGAAAGCTACGAAAGCTAGTTGCCCTTAAGACGTTCGTTAACTCAGATGCAGAAGAGTGAAACATCTCCTCACTTCACTTGGGGGAAAAAGTGTTGCAAAGGAGCCGACGTTCAGAGAGGGAATAGCTGGAATTGGGCTAGTCGCATTAGAGGAGTGTAGACGAATCTGAGAAGAGATGGGTAGAAAATATCCTCTAAACAACCAAAGGAAGGGTAAAGAAGAAAGAAGGGGAAAAGAGCTCTAAACAGCATACGATCGTTGAGGCTCAAAGAAAAGAATAAACGGACTCGCCTGACTCGGGATGGAGAGTCAATGGGGGGAACAGGGTCACTCAGTAAAAGTGATGGAGGGGGGCTGAGACCTGACCTGATTTCGATCAGGGGAGAAAATAGACAGGAAAACGTGAAGGTCTCTTAAGTGCCATCTACCTTCAGAGAATCAAGAGAAAAAGGAGAAGGATCTCCATGGAAGGAGAGGGTAACGTTAAAAAGAAAAATCGAAGATCGCAACTTCTAAACTACTCCAGAAGGAGAAAAAAAGGGCTATGAGATCGAAGCGGCCTATCTTTCTCTAAGGTATCAGGAGATCATTGTAAAGCCTGTTTCGTAACTCTGCGACCTGGGGTAAAAGAAAAGTTCCTAGAAAAAAGGCAATCGGGGGGAAATACTCTACCCGATCAGCTCGAAGACTTAGAAGCAAAAGGCAATCCGAAGAACGAATCAAGCAAGAGCATGGAAGCTCGCGAGTAAAGAGAGTCCTAGAGGGGAAGGAAGCCAAAGAGGGCATTCGCAGTCGATGAATCGCTCAATTCAAACTGCACTACCATTGAGGGCTTTCTTGATAACATCTCAGAACTAAATAAAAAAAAAATCGAGGGCATCTGAGACCTGTTTGGTAAGGGAAATAGGTGGGGATCTAAAATCTATCATAAACCGATATTGTTGAAGATAGACGTGAGCAGGGGTTCTCACTCGGGAAGACGAACTTAAAATAGAAAAAAAGGTTCCAAAGTTTGTAGCTGAGGCCACCGAAAGACAGGACACTGTAAATAATCAATTTGTCTCCACTCGGTCATTTTTATGGGAGGAGAAGCGGGATCGACAAGAGAGGGGCGAATAGCAGGAAAGGAAAGGGGCACGCAGGAGAAGCTCTCAGCTCTAAAGACGATCAGTCCAAAATTCTTTATACCAGATCTATCATCGGGGGAAGGTGAAGGTCTCTCATCACAGACTTTGAAAGATCGGAAGAAAAAGTACGGTTGTCGGTGTTAAACGAAGGGGAAAATCTGGAGAAAGGTTCGAAGAAGAGAACGCTCGTATGGTCTCCTAAAAAAGTCAACCTCCACAAAAACTCGCAGCAGTAGACATAAAGCTCAGTCAACTTTACGGGTCGAAAGTAGGGAAGGCTCTCAGGGGAGGCTATCTCGAAGAGACGCTGACAGTCGACCTTAAGGGTTTAGGGCTCTGCAGTCTGGGACTAGTTGTGTCACCTAGCCCGCTAGGTTTGAGAGGGAAAATAAGTGATAGTAATAAAAGCAATTTAATCGCTTAAATAGCTAGGAAGAGCTCTCAAACACTGAGGATCTAGCCAGGAGCCAACACAAAGAAACCGGTTCGAATAGAGCTATCTTCCCGCTATCCAACTTCTCACGTGTATGCCACAAGCTAATTGAACCGGTAACCTGTGAAGGCGCCTTGACTACCTCCACTTATGATAAAATTGAAAGGACCTCGTGCACACTTGAAAGTGGGGAAGAGTCTTCGATAGACTAGGGAAATGTAGAAGACGTAATTCCCATCACCAGGTGGCGTAGAGTCTCTAAGCTGAGCAACGCTGCTTCTGGGGAAGCCCATCTCGTCGCTGGGTGCTCCGAAATCCACTACACACACGCCGAAGTTGGTACTCCAGCCGATACCGGGCACTTAGACCTGATAAGTCGCACTACTCAGCGGGGAGAGCCATGCTCAGTGAGCAGTCGGCCAGCCAATACATATAGAGGACTAATTAAGAGATAACACTGGAATTCTCACGAAACTAGCGTGTCAAAGAAGCGGGCCTTTCTTCAGGCCACGAGGACAACGCGACGCCTGTATACGCAACCGCAGACACGGGGACCGCAATCACGTCCCGAAAATCGAGAGAGCAAAAAGGGCTATCTAACGACGGCACCGTCGAAGTCTGCCGGTGGAAGTGTCACGAACTCCAACATGGGCAAAACATTTCCCCTAATGAGTAAGGAAAAAATCGCCATAAGGAAACACCGCAGTCACAAAGCCGACTGTTCTTCTTTCGCAAACGGCGGAACGAGAAGAGGAAGCCTACTGGGCAAGTGTCGGTCGCCTGAGGCTATATCATCTCCAGGAGCTGCGGGGGAGGGAATATGCGCCTATCAAAAATAGCAAATACACTGTTGACTCCAGTATTTTGCTAGGATCTTACGGCCACCCGGAAACTGCTGCACATGACAGAGAACGAAGAACCGGCCAAAGAACGCTTATGTCGCAAATATCGTGTAAACAGTTAGCCAAAGGCCCCTTCGGTTACTTCCAACCGGAAGAAAACCTCGTCTCAACAGTCTGTGATGCATGTATAGACGTTTAGAACAGAAAGATCAGAAGAGCCTAAAAAGCATACATCCCTACCATAGGGGGAGGATGTGAAAGTCGAACGATCGCATACCCCTCCGATCTCGGCGCTCCTGACAGTAAATGAGCCCTCTACATGCTTCGGGGCGTCTTAAGAGCCGCAACACAGGTTAAGAAAAGAACTCCAGAAAAGAGAAGGTCATTTGAGTCGAATATAACTTCTTCGGGCAGAATTAAGGATCGAGCGAAAACAAAGATAGAGATTAGAAAGATATATAGGGGGTCTCCGGATCTCCTCTATGGAGAAAGAATGGAAGAAACGCATATGTAGCAAATACTGCCCTCGGGTGCCGAATGGCTCGATTTGTTCCACTCTCAGGTCGCTATCTGAAGCACACTTACCTTGCTCTTTGCTAGAGGATACAGGCGAAAGCAAAGGGGAAAAGAATGCCTATAAGTAAGCGAACGACAGTCGACGAGCTTGAGATAGGGAAGGACGCGGTAACAACGTCGATCTCCGCGGTCTAAAAGCTCGAATGACATGAGACATCATGTAGGTAGGAGCGATACAGAAGGGAGAGGGAGAAAAGGGCGACGCACCTACCGGAGGTCTATGGCAGAGTATCTCTGGCACGGCGCAGTCAGTCATAGCCACTTCGAAAAGAAAAAGAGGAGAGGCATAGCGCAGGGTCTGGAAAGTTGGAGGCGTCGCAAGGGTTATTTAGTTAAGGCGCACCCGTAGGACAAGAAGGCGAAGGCTGGTCTCGACACTAAAGACAAGGCGGGAACTACTAAATCGATCAGAGCGGCCTAAAGAGTGGCTCGAACCAGGAGGGGAACATGAGTTGAAATGGGGTCTTCTTGTGGACAGGCAATGGGTCTGAGAGAAGAGGGGGGTCCGAGGAGCATCTTTGACGGCCGTAAAAATTCTCGGGCGTTTTACCGTCTCGGGATTATCAGAAACAACAGCGAAAGAAAAAATGAGAACGTAACGGGGGGGAGGGGGACCCTACGCCTGCTAGTATGAAAACCATATGGCAACTTAGTTCACAGGAACAGGGGGGCTAGCATTTGCGAGAAATATCGAGAGAAAAAGACACGCGGGAGCGCTCGAGCGAGAAAAAGTTCGTGAAATAACTAAAAAAAAAAAAATTCTTCAAAGAACTTGAGGAGCTTTACTAACGAGAAGGGGGGACGCTTCAAGAAAGAAGACAAACCGGTCTCTGGGACGGGGGGAGGGGGGGAGGCTTCAAAGCTAATCAGAAGGAGTCTAGGTCAGTATGGGGCTGGAGGACGGGGGAAGCTTCCGGGATCGGAGTCCTGAGAAAAGAGGCCGCAAACTACAACCTCCCGGAGAGAGATAAAGGAAAATCCGAGAGCCTAAAAAAGGGGAAGCGCCAATCACACCCTTACCCGGAAGGGAGAGATTCATAGGAGGAGCTTCGTGGAACGTTCATTAATGAGCGTTCGACGCTCCATCGCAACATAAAAAAAGGGACTTCTTTCGTGGTAACAATAGGAAAAGTAGCTGGGGGAGAAACAATTGTGCTGCTCAGAAGGTGAGGAATTTCCCCGGGAGAAAGGGAATCCAAGTGATCGAGCTGGTAGGAAACTCAGAAGAAAAAGGATATGACCTTCTAGGGTCTCAGAGAGAGTCAAAAAGCGTATCGAAAAACTCCTTTACAAAAAGCGGGAAAACAAATTTTAGAGGAAAAATACTTGCAAAAAAGGAACCCATCGACTGGACTTAGAAGAAATAGAATATGGCCGAACGCACAAAACCCTTTTGCTGATGGGGGAGCAAGGGGAGGGGGGGAAGGACTTTTCTTATCGTTGAAAAGAAAACCCTATGGAAGAAACAGAGAATAAGGCAATGCGCAGTCGTGGGTGGAGAGGAAGAAGTTTCCCGTCTATGATCCTCGAAAGCCCAAACTAGCAATGATATCTCGGATGAGCGCGGTGCGGGAGACAGGTCTGGGGGACCTCTTCTGGACGAAGGAAAACTGGACGTTTCGCTTAGAAGCGAAGGCTTTAGCTGGGGGGAAGAATCAATCAGATGAAATTCTGGCCTGGGGAGGGGACCGAGAGAGAGGAGGGGGAATTCTCTCCACAACCAGTGGTTGTGAGGGAAGGAGGAGTGATTTAATTTGTGGAGGGAGAAGGGGAAAAGGACGAGCGGGGGGTAGAGAAACGCGAGTCAGGTTGTTTATCTGTGGTTACGTGCGACGTGGGAGAGTCTCTAAGAGTAGGGCTAAGGGAAAAACTGTTAAAAGACACGATTCGGAAAGACTCATCAGGGTAATCTGTATCTTGTCATCTGGAAGTGTTGAAGTAGGGGAGGGGGATTAGAGGTCCGGAGAAAAAAAGGAAGGAAAATCGACGTCCATTTTACTATCACAGCTGATCTGGTTAGGGGGTCTCTATCAGAAGAAGGAGGTTCTTCCAGAAAAAGAAGGGAAGAAAAAAAAGTCTACAGTCTCAAGAGAGGAAAAGATCACGAAGGGGGCCGGTGGGTCACAAGCAGTTCATTGTAGGGACGGGCAATAGCTAAAGCTGGTTCAACAAGGTTTCCGCAAAATAGAAAAAAAGGCACGCTACTCTGAGTGATGGAACTTCTCATAGTCTAGGGGAAATTCCAATCACTATAAGGATGGCAGGGGAGGGGGAGGGTTTAAGAATCGAGATCTCGCAAACGGAAGTAGATTATAAAATCGGGGAAGGACTTCCACGATGCTTCTACTACTCAAGGCGGCGTAAGGACTCACAGCTCGCCACGGACGAGTATGGATCTTGCAAAAAAGATGTGCAAACACCATTACTTGAAATTTCGAGGGGGGGGAGCGACATAAATGGAGATCTCGTCAGCAGCGCTCTCAGGTAGGGGGCGGTCCTGAAGCCTCGAGGAAGGTAACTTAATCAGATAAAAAAAAAGATCGGAAAATCGGAATCACTGAAGAAAAACGATCAGAAAGGGGGTGGTGTGTTTTTGGGGTGGGGGGTGGGGGGGGGGGGGGGGGGGGGGTGGTGGGGGGGGGGGGGGGTGGGGTGGTGGGTGGTGGGGTGTTGGGGGGGGTCCTTCTGTTGAGCCTCGAGTGAACAAGTGAGGGCTCGGAAGGACTAACCTAATAAAAAGAGGGAGCTAGAAGTAAGTCTATCATCTCTCTCCGGTTGACTTTCTTGTACTCAGGGGAAGGGCAGACGAATTCATGTTATAAAAATCTCGCGAAGGGAGTTTCAAGATCGACTTCTTTCATAGCAGAGAGAACTCTACCAGCTAGAGGAAATAAAGGACGAAATAAGAAGCCCAACTCCTAGAGGTGAGAAAAAGTCGGAAAGGGATAGCAAACGCCCCAGTCCTCCGGCATTCGTAAAAAAAGAAGCCCTTCGGAGACTCACTAACGTGGAGGCATAGCCTAAGGGGCCTCCAGACCCATCCCAGGGGAAGGCATCTTCCTTGGCCGTGAAGTAAAATGGAGATCTCTATCTAAGGAATCAAGGCGGCTTGATGCCGGGGAGGACCTAGGAATCTCATTAGAGATTATCAAAAATCAACCCCGGTATCTCTCTCAAAACCGGAAAAACAAATTCTTTTGGCACTGTCAATAGTATTGGATCAAAGGGGGTCATTTGTATTTGGAAGTCTAGAGAATCGGATCGAATATTTGGCTAGTTATCCTTCTCTTAGGGGAAAGCTTAGGTGGAATCGAGGGAAGAGGGGCTAGTAAGTTCCGATCAGCTTAGGAAGTCGGGATCTCTGCGGAAGAAACCTGGCTTGAAGACATCCAAACCCAGAATACTATCCAACAGATATTTTGAAAAAAGAAAACCTGTTCACGAAATCCTTTAGACCGGGGATTGGGGGGTGCATGGAATAGCGAGGGCCTTATGGAACAGAGGGTCATCCTCGCAGAAGGAGAAAGGATTCAGCAGAAGGAATAGGTCTGAAGGGTCTATAGAGTGAATCGTACTACGCGGGATAAGGATTTTATTTTGGAGTTTTGCGATTGGAAGGTCTTTAGAAGGAGAAAACCCCGGGTCCCAGTCTGGACATCCCAAAAGAGAGAACTTATTGAGCCCCTCAAGGGGGCGTCTCCACGCCACACCGAAACTTTGGCTCTGACGGGTTAAGCGTAAAGAAAGGACAACGGTATGAAAACGCAAAAAAGATCTCCCCTAATCTGGGGACGTAGGGGGAGGAGGGCAAACAAAGAAAAAGAATTACTAAGGCCGAGCTCCATGCGTCGCCTGTTAGGGAGACAGGTTGGGGATGCGCCGGCTCAGGTCGCACTATCCGATCAGATAAGGAAGGCTTTCGCCTATACGAGACGAGGAAGGATAAGGAGAAGAGAACCCTGGCCTAAGATGCGCCAAAAGAGCGCGGGTCGAAGGAGCGGGGCGCGCCCCTTAGTCGTCTTCAAGGGGGCCCCAAATCGTACGATAAACTCCACTGTAAAAAAAAAGGGATTAGCAATAAGGCGGCCTCCGGAGAGCTTCCTAATATTGGGAGGTGAGGGGGGTCTGACAGTCTATCAGATCAGACCAAAGGGAGAACATGGCCTCCAACTCCGGCGTCAAGCTTAAAGAATAAAGCCTGCCCAGAGGTGGTGAGAGAAAGCTGTTAAAAGGAGGACCGAGAAAGTTCATGAGTAGGACGCATATATAGGAAAAGGGGGATGGAAACTCGGGAAGTCTCCGGAGCAGATCTGAGGAAGAGGAAGTCTTAGTAAACCGCATAAGAAGAACTTCACCATATTTCAGTTTTGCTTGAGGTTCAGATGAGGAGGGGACTGGGTATTCCATAGACTACTAAAAAACACACCGGAGGAGGGTAGATCTATTACTGGAAAGAAGAAAAATACGGAAAGACCTTCCTCAGCAGAATCTGTGAAGTTCTGATGAAAAGGGGAAAGGATAAGAGCAGGTCTTTCCTGCTTCCCGGGAGGGACGTCGACCGGGGGGTTACATGAGACCAAGAGGGCGGAAGAGAAGAACAGAGACGGAGGATAGGATTTCAGAATCGAGGGAATTGTACACTACTCGATATTGGGACCTGGGATTCTTTAAAAGCAAGAGGGTCTTCTTTCTATGCTTGATCAGATCATGTCTCGAGGGTGAAGTCAGGGAGCACTTCAGAGAGGCTATCGGAGGGCAGAAAGAGTTTCCTCGCCGCTATGAAAGCACTTTTTTCAGGGTACTGGAGATATACGAGTCGTGTGGGCACCGGGGGCTCGAAAGGGAAAAAGAAAAGAAAACTGGAGAGCGCCCGCTACTTATTAAGAATTCTGAGGGAAAAGAACTTTGAAATCTACGGCGTTCTATGAATTTCTGAAGAAGGAGAAGAAAGAAAGGAGGAATGAGGCTCCTGCTGAGTGAGCGGTCTCAGGAAAGGGTCGCGCGCACAGGAGGCATTTGGGCGAGGAGGAGGAGTCTACAGGAGAAGGTTTGTTGTTAGCGCACAAATACTCCCCAGGTTTCGAGAGGTCTAATCAACGATCAACGGACTCGAAAGAAGTTTTTCGGAACGCTTCAAAAGCCAGGAAGAGGAACTTTGGTGTTTTAAAAACTATGCTTTTTCGGGGGAAAGAGTAAGATAAACTGAAGTGGCTATTGCAGGTGAGGAAGCGTACTGTTAAGGCGTCCTTGGTTCTGAAATACGGACTAAAAAGTAAATGGGGAGCGAAGAACCAGGCTTCGCCGAGAGAGAGATAATGACTCTCACCTGCAATAGCGGGAAGAAAACGTCCCCTTCCTGCTCGTTCTGGGGAGAAAAAAAAGGTCTTAGTAGGAAGCTTCATACTTCAGAGACTCGAGTGGAGGCGAAGTAGCACAAATATATAAAGTTTTCCTAATTAGAGTAAGTAACTCTACAAAGTAGGGTTCGCAGGGGATGCTTTCTCGTAGGGGCCCCAGTGTGGGGAGTTCAGAAGTTGTCTTCTCAGGCATGTTAAGCCATGAACTGAGAAGATGCTTTCCGCAGCTGCGATTAGGGCGAAAACCCAGCGGGAGAACCATCCAGAAAGGAGAAAACGTCAAAAGGCTATTGTAGGGAATTAAAAACTACGGGGCCGCTTCCAAACCACGCTGAAACAGACAGTGAAGAAAGATTTGAGGTCAGGGAAGGGGGACTGCAAAGGAGGGGTGGGGAGAGCTCTTCAAGCCAGTCTCGGCGGGGGAAGGGGTGGGGGAGTAGGGTTATTGTAATGAAGATGTAGAAATATAAAGGCTGCGCGGAACATCAAAGGAGAGACATTGAGAGGCTAAAGCCTCCCCGATCCACAGGAAGGGACTTCCTATCGGAGAGAAAAAAAAGGTTGCGGGGGGGTCATAGAAAAGAAGCGAGAAAATTAAATTTCCTTTACTCGTAAATTCCGCACACACCTGAGCATAGAGAGAGGAGACTTTGGAGTAAAGAACATGCTCGCACTTTCTAGGGGGAATCCATCGTCTCGTTTCTTGTTTGCATCGGCGTTGTTCAATACTAAAGCTGTCTGAATCGCGGGCGAAAGGACGCAGAGAGGTGGTCTGTCTTTACATTAGGAAAAGAGGAAATATCAAAAGAATTCGTAACGCAATGCTCTCCGATACTCGAGCCCTATCTAAGAGGAGGAGGTCATACCATCTTATGGACTTGGGGAGGCAAACGTTTTTAAAGTAGGGTGTCGGGGAATTGAGATCACCCTTGGCAAGATAGGGACAGGGGGAAGACAGAGCGAGGGCAGACTTGAGAGGGTCATAAGTGTCGTGAATAAACGGAGAGGGGCTTAATAATAGTTCAGGGGGAGTAGGAAATCCGAGGCACTCCATATGAGGGAAAACAGAGGGGGGAGGGAACAGCATCTACTGAAAATATCTAAAGTCTGGATACAAGGAAAGGGTTACCGGCTTCACTATTCCTCGATAAGTTGCTTTCCAAAAGAGAGAGCTAGGTCCTTTACTTAAGGAAGTCTTATGTTAAAAGCTTCTAATAAGGGGGCTATCTCACACAACAAGAAGAATGGGTATGGTATAGGACTTAAGCTCTCTCCTCTACTACTGATGGCAGGAAAGCAAGAAAGTCTCATTCTCGTCAGCAATCTCCTGAAAGAGAGCAGGCATCTATGGAACCCGGGAACAGGAAGATTCTGTTTTCTTAGAAAGGAAGGGGGAGGTGGGAGGATATTTCAAACTATCTCTGAAGGGGCGAGTCGATCATGGTATACGGCGGCGGACGGGAGATCGGAAAAGGCGTACTGGAGGCATAAGAGAACTTGAAAAAAGCCAGGGAAGCTCTCTTTCAACCTACCAGAGGTCTCCAAAGGGGTGTTAAATACAAACTGCTAATGAACGAATACTACTGGAAAAATCAAACAGGAATGCCCGCGAATAGAAAGGGAAGAAACGAAGCGCCTATCGTGGGACCATCTTTTCCTCGGAGGACGAGGCGAAATCAACGGTAGTCGAAGCGAAAGAAGTCCCTGTCATAGAAGACCAGAAACATTGCTGGGAGAAGGACGCTTAATGACCTAGCGTCAAGACTCGGGAGAAGGGAGGCTAAGGAAATTCAATACTGACCGATACCCAGAGCACGGGGGGATTGCAGAAAGTGGTGATATAGCCCTCGAGGTGACGAAGAAAAGAGACATTCAGAATTTGAGGGCATCCTAGAATCTGAAAAGAAGAATATAAAAGAGAAAGAATGTATATTGGAGGTCCTTTCTGCTAGAACTCTCGCACAAACCATGACGAAAGGAGGAGAACTGGCTCGTTGCTTCGTTTTGTATTCAAGAGCCTTTCAGGAAAAGGGCTCTTATGGAATCTCCGCATTGATTTGAGAAAAAAACAAATCTTGCAGGAACCTTCAAGAGAGAAAGCCCTTCAGAAGAAAAACGTGGGGGGCCGCGAGAACAATCCATCCCAAGGGTGAGTCAGTCTATACTCTATTCGAGTGTCAAATTCAAGAAGTGGTTAGTTGGGAAGGATGAGCACAGTCATCAAGGGGGGAAGGGCTGGAAGAGGTCGGTGGAAAGGAAAAGAAAATAAAAACTACTCCTAGAGAGAATGTTGGAGAAAATCATAAAAGTAATCGTCCATCCACACTTTCTCCTCTTCCTCGAAAAAAGTTAACCTAGAATTCACTAACGGGTTGCTCAAAAGCGAGGAGAGGTCTAGGAAGACTGAGGAAGAGCGCTTCCTCATCAAAAGAGCGGGGAAAACACAAGAAGGAAGCTTTTTTAGCTCTGGAAGTTGCGCACGAATCGGCGACGGACGAGTGTTAGGGGACTTTTAAGGATGGGCTAAGAGATCCACGCCGCAGGAAAATAACCTGTCTCACCCTTGAGAAAAGCAGGAGAACTGGAGGGAAAAGAATGAAAAGAATGAAATTAAGAAAGGAGCCCACCACTGGACGGATTAAGAAGATAAGACGAGAACGTGAAAACAGCCGCTCTGCATGACTTAGGGGGTCGAATTTCGAAAAAGTTGGGGGGGGACTTCATGGGGAAAAAACTATAAGAAAAAGGTAGAAGTCAGTCTCAGCAGGCTAAAAGAATCTGAAAAAAAGGGTCCCGTGCGCGAAAGCCAAGGTCTCACTATCCTGAAGAAAAAGGGTCTGCGAATCGTAACGTTAAGGGGAGAATAAGAAACGCTCCTTCCTCTTAAAAAAATCAACAAAATAAAGAATTCAGGACCCTTCTAATTGGTTAATTGCAAGCCACTAAAGTAGATAGGGATGGAGGAATAAACGGACTTTAACAACAAGGTCAAGGAAATCCAAGAGGCGTCCGGCGATTCAGTGGTGGGGGGGCGAGGACCAATCACGCGCATGATCTCCTCCACGGCATCGGGGGGCCGAAGGGCTGGAAGGGGGAGGCTCAAGCACCTGCCATAGAAATCTTTAGGTAAACTGAAAGCGTCTCCCTCCATTCATGAGGGAAAGAGGGGAGAGATCTCGAGGACTTGAAGAAGCTTGCCGATCGAAAAAATCCAGACCAGGAAGAGAAAATGTAGGGGAGCGCAAACTTCAGAGCATTCCAGATTCATAGTTCTGCTAACGCTCAGGAGGGGGAAAAAAACAGGAGAGAAAGAAGAAGAAAACCAACACGGACGGGGGAGTTAAAATAGATAGAGAGGGATAAGCCTGAAAGAGAAACCTGACGAGCAGCTAATAACGAATGACTCTACTTCCCTGAGGGAAGCGTTGGGGCATACTCACCCTATATAAGTGCTACTATCTCAGATAGATACCGCGTGGGTATCAAGAACCAACGGCGAGCGATTCAGAGAGAAGTGATAAAAGAGGTCAGAGAAAGCAGAGAAACAGTCGACTACCTAAAAAGTCTAGTCCGGTGATAAAAAACTGAAAACGTTTAGGAGAATGTGGGACGTGGGGGGAGGAAAGAAAATGTTGGCATCTCTCGCAAGATCGATATCAAACAAGAAGGTAGCTTAGGGGTACTCTCCGCACGGAGTCTGGTTTTTCCAGTAGGGGAGTAAGGCCTATGAGAAGAGGTTGAATTTGGAGAGGGGGAAAGCCCGAGAATCTCGCCTTCTGATAGCCTGGAAGGTACAAAGTGCGGGCAACCGCGCTCAGTGACCGGCAGGGGTTGTCCGAGCTACTGAGGGGCTCCAAAAAGAGGAGACAGGACGGCCAGAATTCAGGAGAAGGCACTGAGAAAAAAGTCACTGGCATTTTCGGATTCTATAATGGTGCCCACGTCTACTTCTACGAGACTTAAACTTGTGATTAACACAATAAACAGAAGCTGGGGCTATCTTCAACCATACTAGGAAAACTGCGTAAAGTGCTCTCCTACAGGGGGAGGTAAAGGAACCGGAGGAATGTTTGGGTGCGGGTAGATGGGGGGGGGAGTCTAACTGTCAAAGGGGAAGAGTCGAACGGCAGAGGAGGAGCGAGCAATCTTCTATCAAAAGGGCCTACTTGGCTTCCGGAAACCGGGTTTCAGGTATCTGGAGAGAGGAAAGGGAGGCGCCAACGAAAACCTCGGAAGGAGTAAAGCACTAAGATCGAGGAAAATACACTTCTCGTAGAGACCTTCCAACACCATCGACAGAGACTGAAAAAGTAGCTCTTCTCGAAATTCAAGGTCAGAAGGAGTACAGATGGTCGAAGGGAGGGAATCCACATCTCTAGATAAGGGTTCGAAAAAAATAGAAGAGAGGGACCTCTACACGGGTTCTAAGGAGAAAATCTTGCAAAGTGAGCGACCTCCGTGGGTATGATGTGACTTAATGGAGAGATTGTCACACTAGTACAGCTCGGATAGGAAGGGGCGGAGAAGTATTGAGGCAGAATTCAGGTGATTCATCTCCCGCGACCGAGGGAACGCGCGTCGGACCTACTGGCTGCCCTTCAAGAGAAAAAATTCCGGAAGCTAACTACTATTCGAACGTTAGAAATACTAAACTGGAGGGGATTGTGAGCGAATCCCAGGACGGGCTCGTGTAAGGTATAAGAAGGACAAAAGAAGAAACCTCGACTCGGTGGCTCATACCTCTATATATAGCACTCCTAAACCAAAGAGACAAAATTCCTATACAAAAAAAACTGGGGCGGTTCTCTCGTGTAACCTCCAGTAAAAGAAACCGGACTAAGGGGCTCTTCAACTGCACTCACTTCATTAAAAAAACTGGGGGCGTGCAAAGGGGGGGGGTCGCGCGCTTGAAAAGATCCATCGAGGAGTAGTTTGAGGGAAGAGAGGGGGGGGCATGGCTAACGTTCCGCTTCTCTATCGAACGCGATGTCCGCGTACTCAGCTAGGAAGGCTTTTCTCTTAATTATATAAGAGGGAGGAGGAGTTGGGGGAGGAGAATGGGTGGGTGGGTGGGTTGGGGGTTGTGGTGGTGGGGGAGGGGGGGTTTGGTGGGGTGGGAAGTCGAGAACTTCCTCGCCTATGAACATCGTCAATATAGGAAGAGAGATAGATCAGTTGGAGGACGTTTTAATTCTGGTGACGACTTAGGAGGGTGAGGATCAAAGAAGGGGAGGACGATAGGGACTTGTGAATCCCTGACCCTTTCTTAGTTCGAGGGGCAAAAAAAAAAGAGGACGCAGACTTCTAAAACAGTTTCACAAGAGAGAAGAGGTCTAAAGGAGAGAATTGAGCTCTGCTTTACTCTAAGAACGAAGAACTGTCAAGCGACTAAAGAAGAGGACTGGTTTCCTCGGGTTGCAAGAAAGTAAGAGGAAGCAGGAATGTCTTTCGGCTCTGTCGAAAGAGAGCTTGCGATAAGAATCCTTCATTTGAGGGTGAGAGATGAGGGAAGGGGACT
>Ga0179591_1301837_pt1 | contig 16331 bp, 21 predicted proteins | sample CZOMad2_1_08_16f_FD_182891 | JGI IMG/M metagenome (GOLD analysis project Ga0179591, IMG submission 182891) | Vadose zone soil fungal communities from Angelo Coast Range Reserve, California, USA - CZOMad2_1_08_16fungal (PacBio error correction) | ecosystem: Environmental > Terrestrial > Soil >...
AGCAAGACAAAAAAGAAAGGGGAGGGTGGAGGGGATCCCCACCCAGGTACAGAGAAGGTTCAAACGCCGTCCCAGACCTTGCCTTAGTTAACTTATTTAAGAAGCCATCTAAAAGAAGGAGATAAACGAGGGAGAAGAAATCCCAAGGACAGACCTTGGTCTGGGACCGCATCCGGAAAAAACAACGGTCAGGAAAGAACGATGCCAAAGCCAAACTGGGGGAGAACCGAGCGGAGTCAATCCAAGACTTCTGGAACGTTTACTCAAGAAAGATGAGTAAGGAGGATACTTGATGGAAAGGCCGGAAGAGGGGGAAGCCGGAAAAAGAAAGGGGGGGTCAGAGAGGTCACAGGGGAAGGGAACTCAAATTACGCTGATCAATTCTATCTCCGAAAGTCCTTTGCGGGTGGAAAGGAGGCTCGGCCCGTCTCCATTTTTCCAACAGGGAGCCGGAAAGGGGGGGAACCAAAGGAGAAAAACGGAGACTCTGTTCTGAAGTCTGATTCAGACTTTTGGTTAGCGGGGGGATGGGATCTCATCCCAAGTGTGTCTAACAAGGAGACAAAAGGTAGTCCGGGAGAAACTTTCACACTGGGACTAAGACTAAATTGAAAAAATTGGCAATATCTAAAAAAAGAAGGGGGGAGAAAGATTTAACGACGGACCCAAATCTACTTTTTTCTCGCGGAAAGTTATAAAGAATTGGTCCTAGAGGGTATATTAGGGACGCCAGATGGGGGGAACAGGGAGGTGACCCTCAAACTGTGAGGAACCCGGCGGGTATCGGTACGGTAAAAAAGACAACCCAAGATTTTGTCTAAAACGAAAAAATAAAGGCGGGAAGAAGAAAAGGGACTTAATTGAATGCAGTTATGGTAAAACGGGGGACTTGTTAGGTAAGGGACCTAGGCAGAAGTTAATGGAAGAAAGAAAAGGGGGGGGAGTCAAGGGATGGTTAAAAATACGAAAGGTAATCAACATCGGGTAGGATGGTCCGTGAAAAAGAACTTCTAGTCGAAAGAGGGGTCGGAAAAACACATAACGGCTAAGGATTGGGAAAAAGTTGTTGGGACTGACACCAAAACTCAGAACAAACAAAAAAAAGGAAAAGTTTGAGACCAGATGCTAAAGTGCGGTCGGGGAAGGTTTAATGCTACAGATGGTTTCCTACAATATAAATGGAGGGATAAATGGGATTTTTAAGAGCTGCTAAGCGAGGGAAAAGGGGGGTCTAAGTTCTCAGTAAAAAAAAAAAAGGGAGAGAAACTAGAAAGAGTGGAGAGTACGAGGAACTGGATTTTTAGTAGAAGATGATTAAATAAAAGATGCACAATGGGTGGTTTGAAGTTCTATACTTCATGTCCTTCGTGGCCGAGGGAACATTTCTCTATCGAAAGTCAGGTCTAAGTCCTTGATGGGGTTTTTCGCATTACGGATTAGGAAGGGGGGACTTGAAGCGTAATGGGGTGGGAGAGGGAAGGGATATTTGGGTAATCAGCTAATATGCACCAGGGCTGAAAGTACGGTCCAGAACTTGTAAAAGGCAAGTAAAACCAATTAACGTGGTAAATGGACAGGAAATGACACCCTCAAAATTAATATGAGTTAAAAGGAGGGGAAAATGTGTAAGGGGAACCTGTTGAAGCGGGTAGAGCAAGCAGATGCACAGGGGTCAAGATGGAAGGGAAGTAAGGATGGCAAAAGACGTTGAGATGCCAGACAAGGGGAGCCTTAGGAGTATGAGAAAAGGGGAAGGACCAAAGTGTCGGTCATCTCACGGATCAGGGGAAAAAATATAATTAGGCTGAGGGAGCACTGAAACAGATGGAAACGTGAGAAATACAAAAAAAAAAGGACAAAAGGGAGCTGGGAGTTTCATGTAATTGGATAATTGGAAAGAAAGATTTAGGGGATGTTTGGTTTAGATGGGGTAATTAAACAAAGGGAGGGGCTAGACTGGTATGATATGGAGTGTAAGTGGAATGGATTGATGAGCAGTTCAGAAAAAAAAATAATTAATCTCACACAGAGTAGTCAGACGGTGGAAGAAGAAACAAAAGGGAGCGAACAAAAATCTTAAGAAAGGGGAAATAGAATCACACGGAAAAAGAGGAAAAAGTTCCTAAAGGATACCTTGAAAACAAAAGGGAGAAATTTGGGATTCTTATTGTTAAGAAGAATTGAAAGGAAATTGGTAGTGAGGATAAATATATACGGGGGGTATGGGGAGGAGATCTGAATATCAGGAAAACGGGATCATTTCGCTGTAAAGGAACTATTAAATGACTAAATCGGGGCATGGAACCAAGAGTGAATGTAGATCGGGGGGAGACATAAGCAGTGAGATGGGAGAAACTTGTCTGGGGCTGTTGTGACGGAGGAAGGAAACTAAGAGAGAGGCGCCAAAGGGACCAATCCCGTGGATGTTTAGGGGAGGTCGAAACATAATTTTTTTAAGCCACAATGAAGAGGGCCGGGGCAGTTATAGAAGAATGAGGGGGCATTCGTACGTTGACTAAATAGGAAACAAGGGAGCTGAGAAAGATTAAAGGGGGGGGAGGAAAATCGTCCAGTTTCCGCCATTTGGAGAAAAGAAAGGGTGTACACTGAGGGAAAAGGAGCCTGAGAGGAGATATGATCTTAGCAAGGGAAATTATAGCACGGGCAGGGTCCGCTCCGGGCCACGCCGGAAGGAAGGGAAATCCAAAAAAACTAGAGGTTCGTAAGGAAGGAGGGGGATCGGAGAAAACATTTTTGGAAAACGTTTCACGTAAAGAAAGGAGAAAAGGGAGAGTTGAATACACGACCGGAAGGATCCAGCGAGCTCCTCAGGGGGAAAGTGCAGGAAGACGAAGCAGGTAAGAGGGGGAGAGGAACAAAAAAAAAAAGTAGGACTCATACTCTGAAAAAGAGCGTACGAAGGCTCTTCTCACGGGCAGGGGGGAAGGGGGGAACTCGTGAAGAAAGCACCGGGACCGATCCTAAGGGGGCCCCGCAAAGGAAGGGAGGGGGGCGTATCAAAGCAGTGTACCCTGTAAAACCCACGAGACTTCGCCGGAAATTAACGGGAAGAGAGAAGAGGCAACGTAAAAAAAAAAAAAAGAGAAGGGGGAAGCAGAAAATAAGGAGCAAGGGTAACAGCTCGCATGCTGGAGGAGAAAGGCGAAAGTAATTCACAACTCTTTTAGGTGTTCAAAGAAAGAATTCTCAAACGTTTGGGTGTCGTTGCGAGCTAACTAGTGGACGTCTGTGACTATATCTTCCTACAGAGGAAAAAAAGGGGCCTTTGATCCGTTTTTCCCAGAGCTAGAAGAAGGAGGGAGAATGTCCAGAAGAGTATAAAAACCTGAAAAGTGAGTAGACCTGGCCCTAGGGGAAGAGGGTTAAAGGGGGTGGGAAAAAAAACCAAATACGGGGTGTGGGTTTGCCGAGCGCAGGGTCTCTCGAGTCAAAAAAAAAGATGAGAAAGGCGAAAAAACCACATCAAGGAGTGCGTGAGATCCCCCACCCGGGTAACAAGGGGGGGGAGGTTGAAAGAGGCCGAATAAAGCACTTTTCAACGGGGGGAGAAATCTTAATTTAGAGGGAAAAAAAAAACGGAGAGAGGACCTAACCCACAGGGAAAAGTAAATCAACGACCAGAATCATCAAACGAACCAAGGGACCTGGAGGAAGGAAATAAAAGCAAAGCATATGCGTAGGAAAAAAAAAAACCCCCAAAAGTGGAAGGAGGTCACGGTTACTCATTCAAATCATTAGAAGCTAGTGTAGCAATCACTTTTGAAAAGTAAAAACGAAGGAGTGGGGTCACTCCGTAAAAGAGAAAAGGTAGCGCTGAAAAAAGGAAATATCTGACGAAAAAGCGACGAAGGCCTGTTAGGCAGTAAAGAAACCTCTTGGGTCAATATGAACCCGGAGAAAAAGAGAGAGAGCAAATAAAAGGAAGGGCGCATGTAAGACACCTTTTGGAGCTTGGGTGAGGAGGGAAGATCGCAATGGGAAAATCGGGGAAAGTATCCGGGGAAACAGGAGGGAGGGTAGGACTGGCAGGGCCTGCGTTGATGAAAAAAGGAGTCCGGGGAGAATGCATAACGAGGGGGGAAAAACGTCCGCAAAAATAGAGGGGTGGATCCCTCTAACTTAAAGCATACTAGGCGGCAAAAAAAACACGGGTTACGAGTAACTTAACCGATGCAGAGTCCGCTAAGAAAAACCAACAATGAACGCGGATGAATTGGCGATAAGAGAGGGGAAAGCGCCGAAAAAGAAGTCAAGGACTGTCATTTATGTACCACGGCTCCAGGGAAACTCCAAGCGGGAAAACTGGAAGGAGCATGATATTGGGAGTAATTCAACGAGAGACACCAGGGGATTGTTCCAAAACACTCAGCTGTGAGACGACTATGTGAGGCAAACGTACGATTGGGAAACGGAAGAGAGGTAGAAGAAAAGGAAGACCATCCTCAAGGGTCTGGATCTAACGCATATGGTCGGACAACATAAAAGGTGAAAAAGTATTTATCCGAGAAAAGTTACTCAAAAAGGGTTTGTCTCCCATCCGAAAAAAAAAAGAACCAGAACAAGTTTCAAAAAGATCCTACGTGCGCGCGTGGAAGGGGAGAAACCATAGATCGATAAGATTTGTGAAAGAGATGGCGGATAAAGTTTATTTTTACGGAAGTAGCTTTACCAGAGAAAGAAAGGTTCTACTGGATGGGGTTGGATGGATAGAAAAAGAATCGTATTAAGCTCGGGGGCAAGGCAGAAAATTTTGGAGTAAAAAAATTATTTCCAATTTAGGGTACTTTGGGGGGAGAAAAAGGGGGAGAATGGGTAGAACTTAGTGACTAAGTAACCTATTATAAAAATTAAATTCGAATCAGGAGTAAGTAGGATGGGGGGGGCAAAAAGGTCTTTGGGTGATCTGGTAAGGTCTGGGGAAAGAAGTCTTGTAGATTGAAAATACTTTGGAAGAAAAATGTCAAGCGAAGAAAAAATCAGAGGCAATGTCTTCCATACTGGTCCCAGACAAGGGCACTTGGGAAGGAACCGTGAAAAGTTTACTGAAAAAACGACGATAGAACAAAAATCAAAGGAAATACACACAGTTGAGTAAATGAGGGGGGGGAACAGTGGGACGGGGCAACAAATAAATTCGCCTGTTGGGAAAAAAATGCGAGAGAAAAAGACAACGGTTGTGCAGGGGGAGGACTTTAGAAATAAGTGTTAGAGGGAAAGCGACGGCGATCGGAAGGGGGAATCTCTCAAACAACCGGAGAGAGACCCCGTGGCCTATCAACTTTTGACTAGAAAACGTACTACATTGAGAAAGGCACACGGAGCAGGGAGATAAAAAAAGGAGGAACAGTCCTATCTGGGTTTTGAAACCAATTCAAAACATAAGGGGGAAAAAGGTAGGGGAAATGGGATGTTGTGTTTAATAGAATGATTAAAGGAGGTGCAAAGACGTGGCTTATAAGGGGGATGTACTCAGGATTTAAAGGTGGAATAGATAGCTTGACATATTAAAAAAAGACCATAGAAAAAGGTGGGCACGACATTTTAACTAAAAAAGAAAAAAGCGAAAAAATTACGAAATAAAGAAGAGGGAAGATGGAATCCAGGGACAAATATAGGGACAAGTCCTCTACGGGGAAAACAAGTACATGTGGTATTGATTTAATCATATGGGCATAAAGGAAGAATGTTTCTCAGTGCGAAGATAGATTTGTAGAGAAATTCCGGGAAGGAAAAAAGAAAAAGGAGGACTCTCGCCACTGGCAGACTCGGCATTCTCAAGGAGGGGGACGTGGAAAAAAGGTATAGTAGCCATGGGAAGCTCGGGGAGAAAAAAGAGCGCAAGGAAGATGGCTGAACTTGTGAGGGGGCTGGGTGGGGTTGGGAAAGGAGGGAAAGTCAAGAAGCATGCGATTCTCACAAAACTCCAAGTGAAAAAGGGTGGTGGGTCGTTCGAACTCGGGAGGTACGAGTAGAAGGGGAGAAGGGCCGTTGGTCGCAGGGAAGTGATATCGGATCTTTCCAATGAGGGGATCAAAATAGTCGCGAACGCGAGGGGAGGGAGAAAAGAAATTTAGGAAGTGGGAACCGAAAAAGTGACTAAGGAGCGGTTCCGCCATGGGCTTTCAGAAGCCCAATGTGTAAAACTAACTGATAAGTAAGGACCGTGTGACGGAAGGAAGGGGGACGCGTCTATCTTAGTCAATAAAAGAGACAAGAAGTGGGGGTGTCTTTGAGTCAGAATCAATGCACTATCAACCGCGTAAAAAATGAAAAGGACGCCCTAGTAGGGTCGGGATTACGTGGAGGAGAGGGAAAAACCCATGAATTTTTTTTTCGTAAAGTCTAAAAGCAAAAGGCAATGGAGAAAAAACGGGGGGACGAGCCAGTCGTCATAAGCTCATACGGTGTCCCGGTCGAAGGACTACATAAAGAAACCGTCTGCCACTGGGCGGGCAAGAGAACAACAAAGAAAAGGGGACTACTCGGGACTCTCGGCTAGAGAAGGGGAGGCCAGTGGCAATGCCGGGGGCGCAACTACGCAAACTGGAGCCCGCCGAAAAGTGTAGGCAAGGGTAGGGGGAGAAGGAGCAAGCATTACCTTTTCAAGGGGAGCGCGAGGCTCCGAGGTATCTAGAAGAGAAGAGACTAAAAAAAAAAAAAAAAAAAAAAAAAAAGGAAAAAAAAAAAAAAAAAAAAAAAAAAAAAAAAAAAAAAAAAAAAAAAAAAAAAAAAAAAAAAAAAAAAAAAAAAAAAAAAAAAAAAAAAACCAAAAAACAAAAAAAAAAAAAAAAAAAAAACCCAACAAAAAAACAAAACAAAAAAAAAAAAAAAAACAAAGAAAAAAAAAAACCAAAAAAAAACAAAAGATAAAAACAAAAAGACAACATGTTTGACCAACAGAAAAAAAAAAACCACCACCACAACCACAAAGAAAACAACCAACCCAAAACCACACCAACAACAAAACACACAACAACCCCTCTCCTGCGTCTCTGGCTGAGATCATTCTCCAAATCCCTCTAGAAGGAAGGGGAGGCTGGTCCTGATTACCCTGGTCCGGAATGAACCACGGAGGGAGTTCGTGAACTCGGACTTGGACAAAGATTGTTGTTCGTTGCATTCTCCTCTCCATTTGTTCCAGGGGGTCTCAAAAGATCCCATGGGGGCCTGTGCAGGTTTATTCAACCAAAAGAAACGAGGGGTTAGCATCCCTAATCAGACGCCAAGGGAGTGTGGCCGGAAAAAGGGCAGATAGGTGAAAGGGGGGGGGGTATCAAAAAGGCCTTATTTTTTTACCGCTTCTGACGCGAAAAAGAGGAGAAGAAGAGAAGGGCGCTAGAAAAAAACAAAGCCAGGCTGGTGCTGGGAGCAACAAACCCAGGAAAGGGTCACAAAGGTCCGGGACTACCTCCCTTTGGCAGGAGGATACGGGGGAACGGGTAAAAGGATAAAAAACCCCGCGTACTCTTTTATAACTCCAAGGAAAGAACTTGGGGAGAAAAAAAAGACTCTACTAAGAAACCTAGTCCCTCGTCCGCTGAAGACAAAGACCCAAAACGGGGCGTACAAAGAGGAACCCCCGCCAAAGGGGGTGTCAGGAGGGCAAGGTTCTTCTTTTCTGAATCTATTTGTAGTGCTTGAAGAAGAAAAGATAGCCGATAACGTGGGGCCGAGTCGAGAGCGGGGAACACGCTAGGAAAAAAGGAGAATGTACCACATTGTGATATGAAGTCGACTAAAGCAAGGTCGGCACGTCGGAGAGGCCCGGCGGAAAGGGTGAAAAAAACAGCGGGCCTTCATTTGTCCCCGTATGCAGGAAAGAAAGGGGGAGGGGAAGACGGGTGGAGCGTGTGCTGGATATCGAAAATTGAGGCCGGCCGGGGAACTGAGTGGACGCGAACGTTACAATAAGAAAAAAAAGAGGGAATACGCTCCCCTTCTTTTTATCAGGCTGGAAACCGGCGCAGGGGAATAAGAAGTAGGGAAACGACTCCGCAAAAAATAGGAGGGGTGATTACTGACTGGACATAATAGGTGGACGAAACTGGGGGAAGAGTACTTCTATGAAGAGGAAAGCTAAAAAAGACACCCCCAAAGACAAAACCATTCGGCGGAAGGGGGGGAGGGAAAGAATAAGAAAATTATAATTCTGACTAACAAGGAACTGTAGGAAGGGATGGGTAACATTGCTGTGATAAGCACATTTCTTAAAGGGGGGGCCATTGGCGTATGGGCAACTAATCAATCCTGGAAAAGGTTAAAAAGGTTAGACCAAAAAGCGCTTAAGTCAAAGACGAAAGGTGACGGGAGAAAGGAAGGGGGGAACAAGGGGGCGTAAATCTCGAACGAAGAGGTTCTAAAAAAACACCATGCCTACTAGGTTGAAAGTCCCGTTGTGCGCATCGAGGAAAAAGGACAAAAAGGAGGGAAGGATCACAGCCGTAAAACAAAAATTCCAGCGGGACTAGAAGGGAAGGGAGGGGGGTTCGAAAACGAGATTACATGGCTACGATCACAGGGGAAAACCGGCAATATAACTGGGCGTAAGGGGGAAGTTTTAAAGTCAAGTAGAGGAGGGCGGGAAAAGAGAAAGGGTAAATTTCTTCACGCTCTTTGGTACTATACTAGGGATTAACTTTTCGCAAAGGCGGTAGGGGTAATGATTCACTATTATTTCAAAAAATTTCGGGAAAGTGGGGGGGGAAAGGGAGGAAGTTAGGACGTTGTAACTATGGGGAGAATAACTAAGAGGGGAGAAGGGGGAAGGAAAGGATTTGTTCGCAGGAAAAAAGTTTATACGGGATGAAACTTTCCTCCTGTGTGCGCTTTCCAGGGTGAAAGAAGGGAAACAAGAGAAGCATGCAGACTGGGAAAGACTTCGTGACGGGGCACCCGTCTCCGCAGCAATTAGAATTTAAGTGAAAAGTGCGATATACACAAAATCAAAAGAAAGACCGGTGACTGGCCATCACTTCCTGCCCCATAAACTACAGTGAAAGAAATAATAAAGGTGTGGCAGGGATTACGAGAATCAGGTCTTTCCACGAAAGTGGAAGAAGGAAAAAATGACCTAGAAAAAAGGGTGACAAGATACACCCACTTCTTCTTCGTAAAATATAAGACCCACGGTCAAATAGGGTAAAGCAAAAGTAGACTTGACTAGAACTTACGATCACCTGCCACAGGTAGAATTTCTTGCTATAAAACGCGGGAAAACACAGGGAGAATCCATTTTGTAAGGGAAACAGGTGGTGAAAGAAGGGGAAACTCAAACGGGGAGGGAATTGATGTTGGTGTTAGATCAATTGGGGGAATGAAAAAGGAGAAGGAGCGACGTTGCCATTATAAAGGAGAAAGGGAGGAAAGAAACAGGAAATGGATTAGAGTGGAATTTAAAACGTAATGAAGGCAAATCTACACACAGGGCAGACATTGGGAAGAAAGGAAGACGCAAAGGGGGAAATGCAGAACAATACTAAAAAAAGCCTACGAAGACAAATAAGGGTACACAATTCCTAATTATATAACTTTAGGAAGTTACGAAATTGGGAAAGATTTTCGGGGTATCATTGGTAGAATAATGGGGGAATACTGTTTATGTATTGCGAAAAAGCTCCTATTATCTTTGAAGATAAAGAAAATGAGAAACTTTCTACGTCCGGGGGGGGGGGTGGGAGGCTATGGGCTTAAAATCTGAAAGTGGAGGCAGGGGAAACCACAAGAATAGAGTAGCCCAGGCTCGGGGTTCTACAACTACACGAAAAAAGTAAAGTATACTTGTAGGGGGGGCGGGGGGTGGAAAGGATGGAGACTTCCTAATTGGCAGGGACGAGTCTGAAACAAAGCACGAAAAGTGTTGTGGGGCGTTCGAACGAGGTTCGAGATTTACTCAAAGAAGGAGGTCCAAGGGGGGAGGTTCGAAAAAAAAGGGGCTAAACCATTGTATTTTACTCACATATTCAAAACGCGTAACCAGGGACTGGAGCGTAAGAAAGAGGGAAAGGAGGGGAAAAAAATACGCCCAGCAGTCAGCATGACTCATTTAAAGAGGAGTTAGAACAGCCCCTGGGCAATAAATGATGGGGGTGGGGGGGGTGGGGTAAAAGGGGGACCGTGTGGAGGAGGAAGACTATGTTTCATATGAGGGGAAAGGCCAAAGTTACGCAAAGGAAAGGGGGCGACCCCGGCACGATAAGCCTGGAAGGTAAAAGACGGGACAGTTGCTGACGCATTTTCGTATTAGGAGGGCGTAAGAAAAAAAGAAGGAAGGTTGTGTCGACGTTTCTGGAAAAGTCATTATAACCGGAGCAGGTAAGAGTGGAAAATAAACGCAGGGAAGAGCCATCAAGGACAAGACTCCTCAGGGTACTCGTACTACCGCCTTCCCGCGAAAAGGGGGAGGGGGAGAGACACAAACGCTCCAAGATTACGCTAAAGTGCTCATAGTCGTACTCTGCTCTAGAGTGTCAAAGTGGGCCATGGGAAGGCTCCAGCTTTGGGGAACCCGGGGAAGGAAAGGAAGCAACGACTGTCCCCCAGTCCGGTCTCAAAGAGGGGAGGGAAACGGCTACTGCCACGTCCATTGGGGGGGATCGACGCTCTGAACTTGCGTCGAATGGCAGGTGGAAGGGAATGAGCTAAGAAATCGGGAGGGTGACTGAAAGGCGAACCTGAGTAACCGTTCAAGGACACCCTCTTTCGTTTTTACCTCCGAGAAGTGGGGGAGGATTAAAGCGAGGGAAAGCGTTGCCCGGAAGGAAAGGGAGCAGGCACAACGGGAAGGTTCCATTGGGCATGGGGGGGGGATCCGGTTCTCCAAGCGGAACAGCCAAGGGGGGAAGGGTAGCAGGGAAATCTAAGGTAATTCTCCGTCACCGTATCCTGACCAGAGAGGTACAGGGTGGGGGGGGAAAAGAAAAAGAAAGTTTGGGGGTGTGGCGAGCGCTGGACTCAGAGAGACAAAAAAACCAGAGGGAAGAGATGAAGAAGCGCTCGGAACCACATCAAGATGGGGCGGGGGGGGCTCCCAACCCGGGAAAGCGCACAAAGTTGAAGGATATACTTATTTAGTCCGCTAAAGAAGGACTAAGGAGTGGTAGAACCGGATCAAAAAGGCAACCAAATTTGGTAGTAACGATCGGAAAAAAAAGGAAACCCAGCGAAAAAGTCAAGAATGACCGCCCCTTTTTCTACAGTCAAGCTGGGCAACAAAAAGAAAAGGGGGTGGGGAAGTAAGGGGGCAAAGGTTCTCAGGGGGCAAGAAGGCCTGGAACGAGAAGGGGTGGAGAGACAGTCTTACAACATCGAAATCTAAGTTGGTGGAACGAGCGCAAAGCCGAAGGGAAGGGGGGAGGGAAGTTGCAGAGGCCATCACAGGTTCATTAGGGGACGACCGAAAAATCCCTTGACTGAGGAAAAAAAAATGGAGGACAAGGGTTCGCGTGAGAAGGAATTGGGGGACACAGGAACAAGAGAGCGAGCGTCTATTCTCCAGTGTCTGAGGTAAGGAGGGGGGGAGCTGGGGGGGGAGGGAGAGGAAGACCAGGGGCCAGGACGCCGTAGTCAGCGAAGGGGGGAAACTGGAGCTTAACGACTGGAGAGTCCCTGAGGGGTTAGCATACTTAAAAGCTCAGGTTCACTAATTACTGAAAAAAAAAAAAAGCTCTGGGGGGGACTTTTTTACTCAGAAAGTAATACTAACGGACGGCCAGGACAACTGTCGAGTCTTCCAACCGGCGATCGTAAGGGAGTCGGAAAAAGACCCACTTCTGTGAATTTGGTGAGAGCTAGATCATTAAACGAGAAGATCGGCAGACCGAACAAGTCCTCCTTACGGCAGTGTAGACCACAAGGTTGGCAAATGGAAAATCTAAGGGCGGAAACGGGAAGGAATGAGGGTGGGCGTAATGTCTACATCATCCTAGGTTCAGGTTTCTGCAAAGGAGGAAGAAAGGAAATGGAAAGTACTCATTGGTAGATAACGGGAAAGGGGTGGAAAACAGCGGCAATTAAATGAAACGCGCTAGGTTAGAACGACACATAACATGCTAAGGGATGAGAAAGTGGTGCGCTAACGCCACTGATTCTCCAGAAAATTCAAAGAGAAGAAGGGGAGAGGAGTGGAGGGGCTCGAAACCCTGAGAGGGATCGTGGGTTTCAAACGCAATGCTTTGACTATAAGTAAGGGTTGGTAAGGCATGAGCGTTAACATAGAGAAATCTAATTTTTCTGGTTCAAAGGAATTAAACTAAAGAGGGAAGAGAGGCATTTTCGGACACTGAAATAAAGTTGACCTATGAAAAAAAAGTAAAAAAAGGAACAAAGGGCGTACTTGGGGGGGAGGGATAAAAATGTAGGAACAGTTTACTATCTAAGTACTTTTGGAGAGTAATTAAGAGGAAGGGAGTATGAGGTTTGTTCGCATTAAGGTTTAAAATGTGGTGGAATGTATTGTGGGAGCTTTAATTAATTAAAGTTTAAGAAGGTCAAGTAAACATGTCAGGTTGAAAAAGTAGAAATGGAGGGACCAAAGTAGAAGCGAAGTATAATTTTATTCCAAGTCTCAGGAAACAAAAGTCTGGTGAATTATTTCACCTACCCTGGGCAAAAAAGGCGATTAAGGGGGAGACGTGGGGGTAGAGCAATCATAAGGGCCGATTGCAGGGGGTACGGGGGATAAGTTACGGGGAAAGGATGGAATCGGAAGATCAACACAATGAAAAGGAGAAAGAAAAGTGTTCTAGTCATAGCACTGAGAGTAGAAATAGGAAAGGGCACACCGGGCATTATGCTTGCTAGACAAACAAAACAGGAAGGTTGGTGCATGATTCCATTTTTTAGTTTACTCCGGTAGGAAATGGGGGAGAGAGGGCAAGGGAAGGAAACTGTATCATGATGAAGTAGAACTGCAGTAAAATGTAAAGGACTACTAGTAAGGGCAGGTATAGATGGAAAGTATGAAAATGGAAGTGTATTATAGCCAAAGCTTATGAAACCGTCCAGGTTTAACGAGAGAAAAAAAGGACGAAAAAAAAGAATCCTTAACTAAAGACTTAGAGTTGATCCAGTGTATACTTGGACTCGTAACTAAAAAGGGACACGAAATTGAAAAGAAGTTTCTTCCTCATGTGGCCGTATTACATATTTTAGTTGGAGGGGCGAACCGAGAGAAAGACGATTTTTCATAGTCTGAAGATAATGCTCTAAGATAAAATGAATTATCTTCTCTTTACCTCTATACTTAAAAGATTCATACTCAAAGTAGGAGGGGAACCAAAGAGGAATAGGGGTAGCCAGGGTAGAGAGTTTCTAAACTACAACAAGGGAAAACTGACTGTACGGGGGCGGGGGTTTGACGGAGGGAAAACTGAGTGGCTGGCAGGCGATGCGCACACCTTACATAGCAAGGGGGGTATTTTTCAACAAGAACTCGGAGTTTACCACGGGGAACGGGGAGGGGGGAACAAGGGACGGTACTAAAAGATTGAGCGGCCAATTCTAAGGGGGAGACATTCATATTCTGCGAACCGGGGAGAGATGGAGAAAAGGGAATTCACATTGAATGGGGACAAGCTCACGCTCCGTTACTCAGTCCTAGGGTGGTCTAACATCAACCCGTGGGTACAAGGAAAATGATGAAGAAGGACTAACAAGGAGCGAGTATTAAGATGATCTTAGTCTCAGAAAAAAGGGGTATCAAACGAATTGGGTGTCTTTGCCGCATCAAAATAAAGACAGAAGTGACTCACCAGTGGCGGAAAACAGAAAGTAGTCGGTAAAAAACGGTAGCACCACCAAAGAGGGGAGGGGAGGACACGTTTCAAGGTCAAGAGAGGTAGACCAGAGCGGGGTAAAGTCTATATAAACAGGACCGGGCGTCAGGGGGTTACAAGAAGGAAGAAAGACTGGGGAAAACCCGGCGGCATCAACGGGGTTCTATATCAAAACGCAAAAAAGGATGAAGCAGAAGGACGCCTCGCGTACTCTGAGAGAGAACGGTAAGAAGTGGGGGGGAGCCTACAAAAGTTTTTTACCCCAAGGACGCAAGGGGCAGAAGAAGAAGTGGAAAGCCCCGGCCAACGGTTCGATAATCAACAGGGCTGGTCAACGCTTACTGAAAACAAATAGCGGGCGCTAATCTACTTTCCCAAACTTCTACTGAGGACGGAGGTTCAAATGATCTAAGAACCAATCGAGGGGGTAATACCTGCTTTGCCTGTAAAAGTGGAAGCGAAACCCCGGGGCTTGTGCGTGGGGTGCCTCCGCAGGGAAAGGGTCGCCACGTTGGGGTCGGGTTCAGGGGTCAGGCGACGAGGGACGATGGTTGCTTCTATCCAGCAAAAAAACTGTCTCAAAGTTTAAGGGGAGGTGAAAGGTGGTAGAACCAAGGCGGAAGAGGGAGAAGGGGAAGAAAGGAAAAGAAAAAAGGCAAAGGTGGGGCCGGAAGAGGCAAAAGGAAAAGGGGGGGGGGGGGTGGCTCAAAAACCAGCCTGTATTTGCGATCGCTTCTCTCTCTCAAAAACAGAGAAAGGAAAGAAAAAGAGAAAAAAGGAAAAGAGCAAGGGAAAAAACAAATCAGGGAGGGGAGGACCAGGGTAACCGCTATGGGAAAAGGAAGGCAAAAAAAAGTTGCCTTCGTATAGGGGGAAGGGGCGTCACATAAAAAAGGCGCTACGCTAACCGTCTCCACATGCCCCATGAACACGTTAGGCCTCTCAAGGAAAAAAAAGAGTACCGACGTAGATGAATTCACGACCCCAAAACAGTACTCGGGGGGGAGGGGGGAAAAACAGAAACGAAAAGTGTGGAAAGGATACACTTGGTAGAGCCCGCTCTCACTCTAAGGAGTATCTAGGAGGGTGGAAGCCGAACACGGAGATCTACGTTTTTGTCAAATAGGAGATAAGCGGAAAAGATAATGGGCCAGGGCGCATAGCGCTGGCCAGAAGGGTACTATAGCTCGATGGCCTTTTCTTTAATCGTCTCGGAGGGAGTAAGGGGTCCAAAAAAGATTGGAGCAAGAATGAAGACCGAGGAGCCAGGGGAAGGAAAAAGGACGCAAGTTCGAGTCATCAGGGGGGACGGGGGCGATCCCAGGTGCGTCCGCCTGACCTAGGCTGTAAAAACGGGGCCCTGGGGAGAGGGGAAAAGGGGGGGGAGTCATGCTAACACTACCGCTCCGGGGTATACTATGAGGCAGAAAAGAACCATAAGCTCTGGTGGGCAAAAACTTAATACGAAATGGGCCGTCCCGAAGGACCGAGTAAATTCCAGGCGGGAGCTTGCTGCGGAGAGCCTACCACCCAATTAGGGTCAGAAGGTGGCCGAAAAATGATTCATAGGAAATACGAGGAGGTGAAGACAAGGAAGTCCCTTACGTGCATTTATGTTACCAGGTGAATCCATGAGGAAAATGAGTCACAAGGAGCAGAAATTTGCGGTGTCAACTAAGAGGGTAATTAAAGTACTTTCGGGAAAGAAAAAAAAGGGGGGAAACTTACGAATGGGGGACCGTAAAAGGGTAGATAAGTCCTTGACCAGCCGGGTCGTAATCTCGAGCTAGAGGGGCGAACGACAAAGAAAACTAACGGGATTTAGGCCCGGGTGGGAAATATGACCACTGAGTTGAAGTCCAGCAGCCAGACCGTCAACAACAGCCCCAGACAAGTGGTCAGAAAGGACCATCTGACTACGTGCGCTGGTGTAGTTGCCCCTATATGGGTGGCCATAATCCACTAAATAACTTTGCGTAGGGGTTGGGGGGAAGGCAGCAAGAGGTGGATTACAGAAGGGGACTAAAATTGGGGTTAGAGGGAGAGAATGTAAAGGGAGATTCTAATTCTATCACAGGCAAACGTATTATCGAATTCGCAAACCGTAATCAACACGTTCAATATTATGTGAACAGGGAAAAGGGAGTAAGATGGGGGAAAAGTTTCATTGAAAGGAACTTATGAACTTGTCATAGTACGGAGAGTTCAAAGCTGTGTGAAGTATTGGTTCTGGGAAGGGGGTATGGAGGGAAAAAGGATGATAGTAAGTGTGTGAGATTTACTTTGAATGGGGAAAAAAATATCGACGCATAGGAAAAGGTCGAAAAGACTTTAGACATAACCTGGTATATGCACGGCCTAAGCATCCTGCTCGTTTGATTCAAAAAATTCTAGAAATTAAAAGGGAGGAAAAAGGAGGAAATTAAGGGACAGGGGCAAAAAGAAAAGGAAGACCTTTCCTCTTTGAAAGCAGAATGACATAGGGGGTGCGGGGGAGAACGGGAGATAGGGGGGATGTTCAAAGCTACTGAAGCCTCC
>Ga0179591_1200540_pt1 | contig 16324 bp, 17 predicted proteins | sample CZOMad2_1_08_16f_FD_182891 | JGI IMG/M metagenome (GOLD analysis project Ga0179591, IMG submission 182891) | Vadose zone soil fungal communities from Angelo Coast Range Reserve, California, USA - CZOMad2_1_08_16fungal (PacBio error correction) | ecosystem: Environmental > Terrestrial > Soil >...
TGCAAGAGAACAAAACTCCCCCTCGTAGGAAACTCCATTGGCATAGGAATTGACATTTCCTGTGACTGTAAGTCGGAGCCTCCGCATGAAGGTCCTCAAAGGAGGAAAGCAAAGGATATCAGGATTAAAAAACTAAATCAAAAGATTTTTCTCGTGGATGGCGTGAAACAAAGAACAATGGAGTTAAATCTACTGTGGGGAGGGGACTTCACCATTTTGGCAGCTACATAGCAAGGGAGAACTGGAAATTAGTGGCCAAAAAGAAAGAGGGACCCTTCATGAGACAAAGAGCCATCCAGACTAGGATACATCCTACTCGAACGGAAGGGGGGGGAAATAGGCTTAGGCCAACCCTCGAAAGTCTAAGTATGACTGCGACTCCTACGAAAAAAACACGAAAAACTCTCCTGAGCGGAGACAAAATAGAGAGGGAGACTCTAGAAGAATCAGGGTGGAAACCGGGATCTCATTAGGGGAGAACCGGGTCTCATGACCCACGATGTTGTAATACGATAATAGAGAGGGGCCTCGAGAAGCTTTCTGATTAAGAATTTTCCGTTGGGGGGGGGATCGGGTGGAAACGGCGAACGCAATAAAAAAAAAATTGAAGAATCAACTCGGTCGGGCCAGGGGGGGGGGGAAGAAAAAAAAAAGGACTGGGGCTGCGATAGCGAGTATCAAATTTTCCTTTGAAAGATTCTCAAAAAGTCAGGACGATGCGAAATAAGAGGAGGAATGAAATAGGGGGGAAACAAATGACGGTCCTCCAGGGGGGGGGGGTGGGCCCTACCTTGAGGACAGGTCATCCTGAACGAGGGAGCAAGAAAGGGATGCGTTAAAAAACCTGTGGGGGGGGGAGGAAACTTATCGGAAAAAAAAAATCTAGCGTCTCTAGAGTTGAAGAAATGGGAAGGGCCTGTAGCAAAGGATACGGCCGACTTCCACCACAGAGGGGAGGAGGGAGGGGAAAATCCAGCCTCCTCGTCCGCAGCCCCCAATCATATCTAAACCCACGGGACGGGATAGACGAAAAAGAAGAGGGACATTCCCAAGGGGAGAGAGCCCACCACAAGTTTCAAAAAACAGCGAACGTCAGGGGCCGGAGGAGCTCTCTCGGCCGTTACCTAAACTGTGCAAAAAAAGGATCAAGCAAATCGACACAACGAGCAGTAAGGGACACCAGGGGAAGGAAGGGAAAAGACCTCAGGAATGGTGGGGCCCCTGCGGGTATCCGGGTTACTGAAATATAAAAGTGGGGGGGAGGCGGAAATCCAGTTGGGGGTAACAGGACGAAAGAGCTAGGGAACAAACACGACCTTTACCTGCGCGCGTACCGATGGCAGGGTACTCGCCTGAAGTCCTTGACAATTGCGGGGAAAAATCACTTGGAGCGGGAGGTTTGAAGGGAGCAAGGGCGGTAAGAAGGGAGGAGATCTCTCTTTGCTCTGCTTTGTTGACGTTTCAACAGGAAAACCTCCTGAAAAGGCCAGAGCAAACAAGACGGCGATGGGAAGGGGGAGGGAGGAAAGCGGGATCACTCGGCGTCACGAAGATGCGTCGACTCCCAAGTTCAATTAGACGTCGCGGGCCAATAATCAGAAGGGGAAGATGATTAAAAACTCAGCGGCCTGAAGACCCCCAATCCGACATACGACAACGAATTCCTTAAAGGAATTCAGGGTGGGGGGACCGCTGGAAACAGAACACGGGGTCAGGCAGGATGTTGACCCAAGGGGAAAAAAGGGGGGGAAAAGGGAGATTGGGCGGAGATCGGACGCGCTGACCAAGGGGCAGTCTTTGAAACTTTCACCATTCACAATGACCGGGGGGTCCGCGAAAAAGGGGGGGGGGAAGAAGAAAACGAAAATAATGGGCAGCCATATGGGACTTGGCCCTTGACAAAAGAAAGAAAACGAAGGGGTCCATTTAAACCGGAAAAAACAAGCCGTTCACATAATCATCCTTCGGGCCGGAGGGAGTGCTTCTAGCCGAAAGTATTTTGGGACAAAAGAACCCGGGCCTGCAAGAAGGGCGGTACCCGGAGTAGACAATCAGACGATGTAGGAAATGTTACTAAACTGCTGGTCCAGAACAGACACCTGCATCAGGCAAAAAAGATTGCAGTGTTGAACTAAAAGGGGCGGGGAAATGACAAAAACACGGGGGGTTATATGGACCTTGAAAAACGAGTTGGGTCGTGTTGCAGGGCCAGGGAAGGAAAATCAGAGACTCACAACAAGGGGAGGAGGAAAAGAAAAAAGAGAGAGTTTCAAAAAAGACTGAACAGAACCAAGAGGTTACGGGGCGGGGAAAAAAAGGGGTAATCGGCGAAAGGTCACCTGCATCACAAATCACTTTTGAATTGGGACAGAGACGACTTAACACGTGCGACATCGGATGGGAAACTGAGGGAAGAAGGACCAGAATGAGGTGGAAAGGTCAATTGATTGGAAAAATCCCCATACTGTTTCTCATGAAAAGAAGCTCAAACGTAAAAAAAAAAAGAGTCGAGGGGGTATTGGAAGGAAGGCGTGTAAAGGAAGGGCACCATGGAACAATAGATAACTTCTTTAGGTTCAAGGGGGGAATAACAAAAATCCTGGGAAAAGTCCGCGGTACGCTGTCAAGTCACTCCGGTTCAACGACACCACGCAGTGGGGTGAAAGGGTGTCAAAAACGGGGGAAAACCATTTTGTCATGAGGACAGGAGAATGCCAGTGTCGAAAACCTCGGGGATCAGAGCCCCTGACGGAGTCGATGATAAAAAAAAACGGTAAAAAAACGCTAATCTGACGAATGGAACGTTATCGAGGCGAGGGAAGGAGTGGGGGTATAGTCTAACAGACGCTCCAAAACAGACGGACAAGTTCTGATTGGGACCGGAGAATGGCACAGGGGCGTCCGACGAGAAGTCTCGTGAAGAAACTGAGGGGATCCGTGTAAGTACATGCAAGCGTGGGAAGCCATCTGAACTTGCTGGGGGCCTTCCGGCTCCATCTTTTGGGAACGCTACAACAAGAAAGCCGAAGGATGTCGGTCCAGCCCTCCGAAAGGGATGAGTGCTGTGTCAAGAAGAAGCCAAAAGTAAAAAAAAAGCATTCGGGGAACAAGAAATCAAGGGAAAAAGGAGGAAAGACCAGCAGAATACCAGGTCGCGTGGGTTCGACAGACGGGCCGGCGAAAATGCCTCAACACAGCGATTCATACCAAAAAGTCGAGATCTAAAGGGTTGGAGTTGGGGGTTTGGGTGGCTTAGAAGGACAAGGACAAGGCTAGGCGTTTCCGTACGGGACCTTCACGGAATCGGTCAGCGGGGGGGGGTTTCTATTTCAAGTAAGGGGTTAGAGACAAAAACTGGGAAAAGGGAATGGGTAAAGAGTCGAGCTGCCAGCTACAGGGGGATTCGTCGGGAAAAGCGGGCTCTCATTTTGGAGTTGTATTGGTCGACGGGCGGCGGCCTTTGGGACGGCAGGGGGGGGAACGAGTCGTCAAAAAAATGAGGTAGCAAAAAGCGAACGCTGGAGGTGGGCTCCTAACTCCCCACATCTGGGGAAGTTTGTTCCCATACGAGGGGACGGGGACAAACAGGGACTAAAAAAGAGAAAGGGGCTGCTAAAGCAATCTCGGAGACCGCATCAGGGGCATGTCTCTCGCCACATTGGGGGGGGAAAAGACAATCCTCAACTGAAATGTAGAAGCCTGTGGGTTATTGAAGGATCAAAGGCACGGACGGCAGTCCAACAAGAGGAGAAGGACAGGTGTTTGCACGGGGTGGTAAAAAGTTTAGAAGGGAAGGGAGATCGACGACGAAAAATGGGCCTCGAGGACAGGGAAAAACTTGGGCATCGGGAAAAGGAAACAAGAAGTACTCGCTCTCGAGATCGCCGACCGGCGTTTATGCGCGGCTTCACGGGTCGGTACTTCTCTGTAGGAGAATCGATACCACGAACAAAAGGGGAGGGAAAAGCCAACCAAGGAAAAGAAGTATGCGATGAGAGAATCTCGGGGAAAGAGAACAACCCCTCGCCTCGTGGAATTAACTAAGCAAAGGGGAGCTTGTATCGATTCACTGAGGGGAGCAGGGAACGGAGAGAAAGGGGACGAGATGGGCTGCAAGGGAAACCGCTCACAAAGAAAACTTGTGACGCGTCCCAAGGCGTATGAACCTTAGCGCAGGACGCCATGAGAGGAGGGGGCTTCAAGACGCGTATAAGAGGAAGACTCAAGGCTGGCAGGAAATCCAAAAGAACTCATAAGTCTGTAGGAGGGGATCCGTCGGAGCTTTCTCCAAGGGAGGAACGCTGTCGCGGCAGGCAACGACGCTCTCAAGCAACAAGGGAGAGGTCAAATAGGGAAAGACACACTCATCACAGAGAAGGACAAAAGCCGGGAGAAAGTTCATCAGCGAAGGGAAGGCAAAATGACCGTGAGCGCGGCGAGACGCCTTAACCCGGATGCACAGGGAACTTGGAGAGAAGGACGTCGGCAGCGTATGGTTTCCTAAGGGGGGGAAATCACTCTCTCACAAAAAAAAAAAAAAAAGGGGGAAAGAAGAAAGAGCGGAAAGACAAAGAAGAGCGAACCCTACGGAGCAAGGGGAAACATGGGAGTCAGGGGCTTCGGACCTCACGCTCTTCAACGGACAAATAAAGCGAACAAGTAATATGAACGGCCCTAAAAAAAAATCTTGTTACGAGTCGAGGGAATTGAGTGGGGGGGGAAGGAATTCACCAGGCTTGAAAAGCGCCTTGTGGGCAATTGGAGTACCGTTTTCGGAAAAAAAATAGGGAAGGAGGGAGAAGAAACGAACCAGAAGAAAAAAAAAGAGGCCAAACCCTTATTGAGAATGAAGAAGGAAGGACCACCCAATTGAACTCCGACTGACTTGAGACCAAAAAAACGTAAAGTCTTAAGAAACCGCCAGGGAAGAATGTGGGCTAATTCTAGAAAGGGGAACTCCAAGAAAAGGGGCCTTCGAACGATCGAACTACTCTCGTCTGGAAAGGACCACACCGCCGCAATAATCCAAAGCATTAGGGAATAAAGAAGAAGAATGGACATCACGGTCGGAGGGGTCGGAAGTCGGAAGGACTAGGGACAGGAGGGGGGTGCGCCAAGACATGATCTACGAGAGTCCGGAAAAAAGCAAAGTCTCTGGTAAGTTGGACGGGGGATCGATTAAAAGTCTGGGGGGGAGACCGGAACATGAAGCAACCGACTCACGAGGGGCGGGCTCAGGGGTCTGTTGCGAGGAATGTAAGTCCATGATGTGTCCTTGCGCCACTCTCGTCAAGCGGACCTCTTCTGAACCCAATTATGTAGGACCGAGCATAGAGGGAACTGAGGAGCTTGGGGAACAAGGGGAAAAAGTCCGTTTAAGGACTCCCTGTGGGGTCCTAGGGATGAGGGAAAAGGCAGCTCAACAAAACAGCGAGGGAACAGGAAAGTTGGAAACTGGGGGGGGACGTGCACAAAACGAGTTGTGTGTGGCTAGACTCCCGAAAAAGGAGCGCAGTGGATTCGCCGGACGCTAACGTCGTTTAACCAGGAGGGGAGGCGTCAATTGAGCAAAACGGTTCAAATTAGAACACTCGGACAACTCACGCGACCCGTGTAAGCAAGAAAAGAAAAAAAACTTCCATCGCGAGGGCCTCGCAACCGCGACAGCCACGAAAGGCAAGCCCAATTGGGGGGCCGGAGACAAAGCCGATGCCCAAACCGTCATCAACACCTGAGGCAGACTTTTCCCGCTTAACGAAGGAGGTCGACTGGTGCCAATCGAGAGACTTCCGTAAACGGTGCGCCCGTCGTAGCAGGCATACTCCACAAAAGGCGCTCTCTAGGGAGGAAACGGAAGTCCTTCCCGCAGCGAAGAAACTGGTCAAGGCTGGTTCAAGGTTGAATCGCGGTTGCTAGTAAATAAGGGGGTTTTGGAAAACCGTAGGGGGAAGTTCGGGCTAAGAAACGCCGGGGGGAAAAAAAAGCGGCGGGCCTCAAGGGGCCGGCGGACGTCCGGAATTCATGATACTTCTGTAACCATCAACGTCAGGCGGATTTGTGGGAGAATCACAGGAAAGAATAGGAGAAGATCAGCGAAGGGGCGGATTGCTCCGTCGTGGGGTATGGGCGGGAAAATGAATCCTTTAAGGAAAAAGGGAACAAGCCCGCGCGAAAGACGCAAAAGGAGAGGGAAAGAGTTCCCATCGCAGGAAAAAAACTGTCTCTCCGGACGCACAGTGCCATGGAGACTATATAACGGAAAAGATCTAGGGAGTCAAGTGCTGTCCGCCTGAAGACATCCCAAAAATAAGAAGGGGAAACGGACAGTGCATCGTCCACGTCAACAAGGCGGTGTTGTGGGGGAAAGGCTGGCAGAGAATCAGGAAGAAGTCTGGGGGCCATTTCATCTTGGAAAGGTGGAGCAACAGGAGGTTCTAACTGCGGATTTGAGGGGGAAATGAAAGAAAAATGTAGGCATGGGGGGAAAAATGCCACAACTGAAAAACAGGACCAAAGAGAGGGACCGGTGTCCGCAAAATGTGAATAAGCCTAACGATACTTGGGCCCAACACGACAGGGGGGGGAGGGTAAACCCCTGTTGTAAAAATAGCCGCTTCGCATAATGGGACCAGACCGTTAAACGGGAAGTGGCCGTTTCCCATATCAGGAATCCGAGAGGGCCGAGGATTTCGGGCTGCAAAGACACCGGGGGGGGGGACAACCCCCTTGTCGCGACTAATGAGGGGCCACGAAACAAGGATATTGGGGAGAAAGGGGAAAAAACGTAGTGCAGAATAAAAGACAAGGAAACCTGCAAAAGTGAGGAGGTCGTTCTTTTGGAAAAAAGAGGATGATTAAAAAACCGGATGGGAGAAAGAAGGAAACGTGGGAGGCTTTCCGTCTGAGGGATGTGAGAAAGAGAGATCACAACACAAACATAAGGAAAAAGAGAGGAGATTTCAAAGACTCCCCGAAAAAGAGAGCAAAATCGGGGGAAGTAAGTGACCGAAAAGATTACAATCGAGAAAGGATGAAAAACGAAAACTTCAGCATAACGATAGTGTCAAGGGGGGTTTCTTTATCGAACGCGCCCACTTGGTAGGACAAGCGAATTGTCTACAAAGGGACCACCTCTGGCAGCTCAGGGGGAATAAAAGCAGGTTTGTATGAAAGACAGAGACGACTCACGAGGAGGTAAGGTACTAAAATAGGGGAACGGGAATGGTAAACCCTGGAAACAAGTCTAAAAAGGCTGAATTGGGAAATTCCGGCACTGCACAAAACGGTCAGGGGCCCATTCTCGGGAGGAGGCTTAAAATGAACAGGGGGAGGGAAACCGCATCCTGGAAGATTTTAAAAAAAATTGACGCCCTCTGGGTATCTCCAAAGAATCTCAAAGTACGCCAGTTCGCCACAGAAATGGCTCAACATAAAGGACCAGGAAAAGCCAGGGAACTCAGGGCACAGCGGTCCCACACAACAAAAAAGGGGGGAACTATGAACTTAGAGAGCATTTATATTGGGGGGAGTGATTCATGACGACAATGATCAAGAATCGGGCACAATAGATTCGGTGTCCGGCAGGAGAGCATTGCACGGGGAGAAGAAAACGATCTAAGTGAACGAAAAGTAGAGAGCCCGAGGGGAAAAACCCGAGCCATGGGGAAGGCCTTGGAAGGAGTGAGGCTCCAGTTGGAAGGGGATCAGAACAAAGGAGCGAAATCCTCCTTAGCCGAAGACTCAAAAAAAAAACGGGCGGATGAAGGTCAACCAAGACCAAAAAAGTGATGAACGCGCCTGCTGAGAATTCAGTAAAAATCGTAAAGGCCATCGAGAAGACGAGGCGGTCAGTCGGGAGGACGGCATAGCCGGGGGATGAGGAAGAAAAAAAAAGAGATTCCTAGAAAACTTAAGGGGAATCTCAAAGCGGATGAACAGCAAGGGGCACACAGCGAGGAGCGTGAACAAAGGCATGGCGAACTTATAACGACGGCGCTTTGGGGACGATTTCCAGGGAATAGGGCACCAACGGACAGCGAATCGCCGTTTGAAGAGGACGTTCGCGGACGGGAAAGGCGGTGAGAAAGCAGGGTAAGTTGTCATCTCGTGGTGCTCCGCGGAGGGGGCCATTGATGCTGGAAACGATATCTGTCAAACTTAAAGAGCAGGGGTTGCGCAAAAGCGAAGGGGAGACATCGTATTGTGCCTAGGCGTATTGATTGACAGGGAATACGGACGCCTATCAGGAGGGGGTCGGCGAATAAAAAGTAGATGAGGAAGGGGGGGGTGGATGGGGGTGGGTCGCAAAACAAAAACGTTTGGTTAAACCAGGAAACTTGAAAGGGGAAATATCTTCAAGGGGGAACTGCCAAGAAAAAATGGCCGGCACGTCAAAAAAGGGAGGGAAGTACGTGAACCTGGTTTGTGAAAGTGTTCACAGCCGATAAGGGACGAAGTACGGAGAATAATTGGGACCTCGGCGAGGAAGGGGGAGGGTTGCGCTCAGGAAGGCGGAACACTCATTTCCTGTCGGCTCTCCAAAAAGAACTATCGCAGGGAAACAAACCAATTGTGGGGAAGGCGGCGGCTAACAGGTGGGTCTTTCACCTTTCTCCTGAGAATCATAGGGGGACCACGCAACAGGAATTGTCAACCAAAGAAGGAGAGAGGGCAAGGCCTTATCGCGAGAAGCTCTGAGTCTGCAAACTACCCAGGTCCCTCTGGGAATGCTAATCCTAGAAGGGAAGAGACTTTCCACAGAGGAGGCCAACTTGGTTGACTATCAGAAGGGAGGACTACTGCGAGGTTCGGGGACGGGCGCCTCCATAAAAGTGGGCGCTGGAGAAAAGAGGGGCGTAGGACAACTGTAACCTTTCAAAGGAGTCGCACAATGAGAAGAGGCGTCAAGTAAAGGGGAAAGGGGAGGAAGAGAAATGGAGAAGCTGTCGTTAACTTCGATGAGGGAAGCATGAAGGGACAGGTTATTCAGTGAAATCGCGAAGGTCGTCTGGGGGGGAGAAACTCCTCTTAGGGAGATGATCGGAACAAAATGCAGAAAAAAGATAAAAAAAGGGAGAAGTTTCAAGCATTGGAAAGTTCCAAACCAATCAAAAAAGAAAAAAGACAAGAAAGAGGGGCAGGGAAAGACAAGGTTCAGGAGTATCTACTGTGATGAGGGGAGGATTGGGAGCGTTTGACGCGCGCGACTCCTTACAGGACGGAACCAGTTCATTGACGTGTTCAACGAGGAATCGGGCCGGCGTATGTTAGGGAAAGAGAAGAGAGGAAAAAACAAACAAAAAAACACGGAGGAGTAGAAAGAGAATGCGAAGGGACACAGAAAAAGAAAATCCGGATCCCCGACATCTTCACGAAGTGTGTAAGGGGGTCAGGACACAGAAAGGAGGAAAAACTGGGATCCAGAGCAGAAAAGTTAGTATCTATAAAAACGACCCGGCGATAAGCAACCCAATACTTGGGAGAGAAGTTGGGGGATTTGGGAAAAAGTAAGGCGTGAAATCACCGGGTCTTTAATCTGGACCAGGGGAGTAAGGAGAAAAATTCCAAGGCGAAGAAAAAACGAACATTATCGATTCCAAAATAACCAAAGTCACCTTCATGAAAGCCTCCTCGCCGGGGGGGTGGGGGGACCAAGGAAGGACCAAACCTCCATCCTCCGAAGTCCCACGAATCAGGTGCACCAAGAGAGAGTGAAAACTACGAAAACATGAAAAATTCCACTACGGCCGACGCCGGCGACCACGATATAACCGATCAAAAAGAACTAAAAAACTCCTCCATCTCGCAGAAAGAAAAAAGGGGATGGCGAGTACCATAAGGGGGCAGAAAGAAGGGGAAGGATTAATCAATTTTTCGCAGTTCTCATCCCAAAGGGCAACGTGGGAAAAAAGAATCTCTGAGAAAGAAGGAAGGAGCGCCTCTCTGCGGGGAGCATCATTCCGTGGGTATCGATTAGATACACTACAGGAAAAAACCAGGGAGGCCTAAGCGAACAGGTCGGGGGGCTTCTTGAGAAAGGGGGGAGGAAAGGAATTAAAGTTGTTCACTTGGGAAATGTGCGCAACGACGTCAAGTAAACCCAAGTAGGACCTATCGATCTTCGCCGATCCCGGCTGGACATTTCAAACCTGGGAAGAACTGTGGTGGCGGGACGAAGAATGAGAAATGCAGGGGCAATCCAAACTTCAGATTTCCGTGCACAAGTCCAGCTGGAGGACTGCTTTAACAAAACACTCTGGGTGGAGAAAGGGAAAAATTAAAAAATGACTATTCAGGGAAAGCGCTTCGATAAACACCTGACGAGGTCGGCGTCGGTAGAGACCGGGTTTCACATAGCCTACAAGAGAATATTCCCAACTCTCATGGTATGAGGAGCTTTAGAAAAAAAGAGAAAAGTAAACTTACGCCCGATCAATCTCAGCCAGAGAAATGTACCGCCGAATGAAAAAACCAAAAGGAAACACTTCCAAACGAAATTTGAAAGAATGAAAGACTGGAGAGGGGAAAAGCTAATCAGCTGCCTTCCATGTTGCAGACCCTCATGGGGCCTGGCAATCGGGACAAAAACCTGGCGAGGATTACTCAGAACCAAGGAAAGGACGACAAGCCTAATATTGGCCAAATGTAAGTTTGAAAGAGTCGAATTGGGGGGGGGGGATAGGGAAATCGCTTTGCCCTCGACGGAGCGGTCAAGAAAAAAAGAAGGTAACCTCTCTCTTCAAGGACGAGGGAAGGTACCTTTGAAGGGGGAAGCTGAAGTCAGCTAATTTCTGGGAAAAAAGTTAGCGGGGCGGGTGGTTGAAAGGGAAGCCTACAGGTGCAAGATCGATAACGGGATTTGACAAGACGGTCTTTGTTTCAAAGAGTTCACCTTAAAATCCTTCAAGGGAAGAGGAAACAAGACCCGCGTCGAGGCCGCGGGAGGAAAAGTCGAACAGCGCGTCCCTACGTAACGGCGGACGCCCAGTTTGGGAAAATTAGACTAAGAGCGCCGGAAACCGAATAAACGATGAAAGGTATGCAAGGGTCAGGAAGAAGTCCCCCATAACGGCAAGAAGAGAAGTTCATAGGAAATACATATTCTGAAAGTGGTGGACCGCATGAGAAAGAAGAGGGACGGTCAGCGGGGGGGCCCAATTGCTTTTTATTATGTGGCTAAAAGGCGGTGTCGATATACGGACCGTAGCATAAAGGGAGGAAGGCGGGAAAGAAAAAAGAGAAAAAGGGGGACCGGTAAAAAAAAGTTTGAAGGGAAAGAGCCGAACGCGACGGGCCCCTTACATGGGTGCGTGTGGGGCAAACGGGTACAGAGAAAAGACCCCTTGGGGAACTTTTCCCAGCACGTTACAGAGGGCCTTCAAGAAAAGCTCCGAAAACCGGGAAAAATTTCGGAGACCGAAAAGTATTTGGGATTAATAAAAGGGCGAGCACGAGTTCGGTACCGTATAGCCCTCAGACAATCGGGATTTTCTCCACGTCCGTACGGAGGTTAGAGACAAACAATGCGAGGAATGATGGCATTGCAATGGGAAAAACGTCCCGATTGACCACGAAAATGAAGAACTGACACACATGAGTTGGGGGGGAAGGCGGAGGTCTAGAGAGATCAAAAAACAAAGAGGAAAGAGCGAGTTTCAAAGGGACTCAAACGTAACCAAAAAATCCACTGAGGGGAAACGTGAAGCTTAAGAAAGACGTGGTAAGAACGACGGGGGGGTCAACAAAGGGAAAAAACAGCACGAGGCAGGTCATTGGGGGCGGGATCAATCGAACTAACAAGGAAGACGCTTTGTGAGGCCTACCGGACAGCAAGTGGTCCGCACAAGGGATTGAAATAACAAATCAGTGTCGCGGACAACGAACGTAAACCCGAATAAAGCGCGTTAGTTGTGTGCAAAACGGGTCGGATGGGAACAGGTCACCAAGGCGAAGGGAGGAAAGGGTCAAGAAAAAACAAAGACGGACCGCAGTACTGGGAGGAGTTTCACTCACGGGGAGCGACACCTGGAAGAGAATAATGTAAAGTTTCAAAAAGACTCACGAGGGTTCACTCCGGCCCGGAGACGATCAGGGGGGGGGGAAAACCAGCAAAAAGTGGGATCAAGAAATATGACCCTGACAAGCAAGGGAGTTATTCAAACTCCTGCCAAAAGAAACCCTCGACTTCTTTTTGACGAATTGCACTTATCTGGCGAAGGGCGGATGGGGTTCAGACAGAAAAAAGGGAATGACAGCTCATCTGAAATCTAGGGTACGGCGATCTCGTAGGAGGCCTGGGACGGACCGACGAGAACAGAACGTCTTGACGCACCGAGCAAATAAAAGTATGAACCTACCCGTTAAAATCAACGGTAGTGTTAGATCCGGGAGGTTAGGAACAGGGGGAAAAAACAAAGAAGCTCGCAAGAGCCGTACGTCTCCAGCCTACGGCAGGATGACGGGGGGGAAACGACTCCAAAAACAATGATTGCCGCAGCGAAATTCCTAAGTCGTAACTCGAACGGGATTGACCAGGAAGTCTGGTCGGGAACAGCGCCGTCACTAGTTACTTCCAAAAACACAGAGGGAGTTAAACCGAAAAAAACTTCGACGAGACGGAGCCAAGCATTCCACGGAAGAATCATGACGAAAATGTTGCGACTGACGCGCCCGGTTTGTCGATGCCAAGAATCATGTCTGCGCACAGTTCGTCAAAAAGGTCCCTGGACGGGATATGACAACATTAGGAAAAGGGGAGGCAGAGAGAAGGGTTACGCAGAGGGCTGTGCGCCTGGTGTCGTCCCAGGCGGCTGCTTCCGGTCGGGGACGCGGACGCTCGGGTTAAGACTCAAGAGAAAAAAAATCGGGGAGAAAAAGTTTGCCGGTCAGGTGTTTAGAGCAAACTACCGACGAACTACGGGGCGGAGGAGACCGAGACGGCTCACAAGCGAGGGCCGATGGGGGGTCTCGAAAAAAAAGCGTTTTGGGTGCACTAATAATCCCGCTGAAGGGAAAGAGGCGCAACGGTGTGGCCTGCATGTCCTCAAGAACGGCCTGAAAGAGGAGCAAACCATGTGTTGGTAAACTGTGGAAAAAAGACGGGAGAGAGGAATAAGAAAAAACTCGGACGAAAATTGTTGGGCCGCCGAGGGACCGCTGAAAAGGCGTGTACATCTTTGAAAGGAAAGCATTTGGGAATTACTCGAGATCAAAAAAGAAGAGAGAACGTTGGGGGAAGGAGGAGGGGGGAGGGAACTACGTTCCAAAACGTTTCGATTCATCGGGGATAACCACGAACTGAGCCTGCAGAAAAGGCATGAGCTGGAGGGGGGAGACCGAAAAAAGTCTCAGAGGGCGAAAGCGGACAAGGCCTACAACTTCCCTCATGGAATGCGAATTAAGAAATACTGCCTCGGGAAAAGGAAGGAAAAAGAGGGGTCCCCCTGATGGGACTCGCTAGCTGTCGAGAAGAACGATGGAGCGGGTCGGATCAGACAGCCGAGAGGGGAGACGGGTCCGGATTCGTCTTCAGTTATACCAAAAGCAGGACTTCGCCAGGCTCGGGAGGCTGGGGGAAATGGGGGAAGAGGGAGAAGAGGTACGGACTCCGGGGCTAGAAAGAAGGCAGGCAAGTAATCGGGACGCTGTTGTCGAAAGGTACCGTGTCTTACTGCAGGAGAGCGGGCGGAACTGCTGTGACTATGCGAAAAAAAACAAAGACGACGCTCAAAGCCACATCTCACGGGGGAACTGTCTCCATCCAAAAAAAGAAAAGAAAGAAAAAAATCGCCGTAAGATGATCTACGTGAGGAGAAACGTGGTGGAGGGAAAGAGCGGGGGGTCCGACGCCTTACCCGGACGCAAAGTGGGGACGGGGCCCGGATTACATCGTCGTATGGCAAGGAGATAGGGATAGAAAAAAAAAACGGAGGGGGAGGGGAAGAAGAGCGCAAACAAAATGGAAAAAAGGACAACAATCCGAACGCCGAGAAGAAAATCGGAATTAAGGGGGGGTCCGTCCCGGTGGCGTCTTGAACCGCCGCTCGTCACACGGTCCAAAAAAAATCCGTCGCATAGACGTATAGGAAAGCAGACAGCTTGTTCGCGGGGAAGGGGGTGGAGTACAGGTAAAACAGGTCTTGAAAGCTGACAGGGGTGGCGTGAAGGAGCGTAGGAAAATGTTGGGCGCAGCGAAAAAGATGTTCCCCGACCCGGATAAGAAAGACGACCAGGAGCGGGGTCCATACAGAAAAAGTGAGGAAGACAGAGCAGGAAGTACCAAAAGAAGCGGAAAGAAGACTCGGTCGACCAGCCGTCAAACTACAAAGTGAGCCCGCCTCGAATTGACTCCGGCACTCGAAGGTTGCCTCCGCTACGGACGGCGCCCGGCGAACCCTCTCTCCCTAAAAGGAGGAAGAGGGAGGAAAACCGCCCTGCAAGGCGCAGAAAGCGACAGATAGGGGGAAAAAGAAGGGGATCGAAAGCCCTTGTCAGGGGTCTGCACGCGAGTAAGGTCGTCCGTTGCGGAATTCACCACGAAAACATGGTGGGAAGGGAGGGGCAGCTCAGGAAGAGGAGCAAAAAAAAAAAGGAAACGTAAAAAAAAACCTAAAGCGGTGCTGGGCATGAGAAGTTGCCTTTGGTATCGTTATCAAAGCAACCGGCAAAGCCAACTGTCCTAGGGGAGGCCTCAAACATCTTGAGGGCTATACTTAGGGGAAAAGGAAGAAAGAAAAAATGATTTGTCCGACAAAAGCGAGCAGACGTACAGGCGGCCCATGGAAGCACAGGAGGGATTAGGAAGATCAAGTCTTGTGAAAAAGTGAAAAAAGGGGGAGAGACAAGTTTGTTCGGAAAAGACTGGGAGCAATGCAACCCAAAAGAGCGGAGGTTCAACAAAGTCCCAATCTAGAGAAAACGGGGAACCAAACCTGGTTGGGGCGAAGACGGCCCACTAGCGACATCAGCAAGCCGCGAGCGGAGAGAAAAATCTTGGCACGGGAACGGGGAAAGGTCACATAGAAGACGAAATCGCCACTCATCAAAAAAACTTGAAGTATGACGAGGGAGCACTCCAGCGCGGAAAAAAAAACCCTATCCTAAGAGGACAGCGCGGAAATTGTCCCGAGCCGCAGGCGGACCAAAATCCCGAGGCCAACCGAAACGGAAAGGAATCAAAAATCCATAAGGTGACCATGTCGCTGACATCGCTTAAGATGAGGCAAGTTCAACGGGGCGACGCATCTAGCAGGCAATCGACAAAAAAAGAACTCGAGGTATAAAGGAAGGAAACTCAGAGAGGGGAAGGGCTGCGGGGGGGGGAAGGGTGTAGACAAGTGGGAGGGGAATTTGTTTGAAGGAAATTCAAGAGATGTTAGAAAAGAAGGACAAAATCGGGAGAGTAAAAAAACTCGATGCAAAGCGAAGGCCATTCACTTGACTAATGGACAGGGCAAATCCCAAACAGGGGAGAGTTTTGTGGAAAGGTAATATCCATAATAGACGAAGAGAAAAGGCGGATTTGCTCCTGTAAGTTGTTTGAGAGTTCCCATTAACCTCCGGTATCAGTGCAAAAAGCCCGAAAAAAGGAACGATGGCTCCTACAAGGGGGTTGGATCCCAGAGAAAGAGTAGAGGCGACGGCGGGAGAACGTCTGACTAAAATGAAGACTAAATAAGTGACCCAGGGGGAGAGATGACTGGGGTTATGGAGAAAAGTCCTGTGACTCCTGAAAAAAAAAGGGAAAAAGGGGCCGTACGCTCAAAAGTCACATCGGATTGAGACGTGGGGGAAAGGATGGGCCATATAATCATACGACGGGAGGGGGAAGGGAATATGGTAAAAAGTGGAAATGGCGAATTTTCGATCTTGCCGCGGCTGTAAAAAAAGGCCATGTAATTCTTGGGCTGGAAGAAGAATAAACAAAGTAAATTGTAATCTAACCTTGATGGAGAAGCAGGAAAAGAGAAATGGGTCCACTAATGGGGGGAGGGAGGGGGCGCCCAGGGGGGAGACATAAGCCCGCTTTCCTAATGGTCCTGGGGACCATCCCCGAGTGGGGCCTGAAGAAACTAACGAACGAAATTAAAAACGTTCCGCTTGTTTGCTTGAGGTTCGACCCTATTTTTTATGGAAATCACAGGGGCGGGCAATAAGGATTAACCAGGAGAAAAGAAACAAGATTGAACACTTGAAAAGGAGAGATACCAACCAGACACCGGAGATTTAGTATGGCATTTCAGGGGGGACACCGTCGCCGACGCAAAGGCTTTGTACGAACTTACCAATTGATAGGGGTTACCGCAGGAGAAAGGTAGGGTAAGGA
>Ga0179591_1362117_pt1 | contig 16324 bp, 17 predicted proteins | sample CZOMad2_1_08_16f_FD_182891 | JGI IMG/M metagenome (GOLD analysis project Ga0179591, IMG submission 182891) | Vadose zone soil fungal communities from Angelo Coast Range Reserve, California, USA - CZOMad2_1_08_16fungal (PacBio error correction) | ecosystem: Environmental > Terrestrial > Soil >...
ATGAACCACCATCACAGCAGGAAAGAAACGTCACTGAGGCATCCTCCGAAAGAGACACAAAGCCTTCGACGAACGGAACCCCCTGGCGGACTCAGGAAAGGGGGGGGAGCCGAGAGAAATCTGAATGGCGGGGCCACGGAGATTCCGAGGGGTAAAGAATGGGAGTGACTTATGTAGGTCCGAAAGACAGGTGACGACGGTCATTACTCCTACAAGCAAAGAGGGAGAGGGTCTTACCAGGGAAAGACCGCCACTCGAGGAGAAAACCACGGTGTCGTAACTACAGAAGGAGGTTGCGAAGGGAGGCCGGCGAGTTGCCGCCGAGAGCACGATGGCAACCGGAAGAAGGATGGAGACCTTGAACAAAGCGAAAAGCAGCGCCAGCAAAGAAGGGAGAACAAGTCAGTCGTCCCTTCCGTAACTGAAAGCTCGGCACTGTCCGGCATCGGTCACCCCCACTAGGCCGGGGGAAAAAGAGAAGGGAAGGTCAGGGATACAAGGCTTCAGGTCATCGTAGCAAGGTAAAGGGACAGCAATACTTCACTATAAAAAGGCCTCAAAGAAGCTGTGTCGTCGTGGGAAAAAGACCACGAAAACCTGGACTAAACCTTGATCGCCGCCTAAAAAAGGAAATCAAAAAGAACGACACTTCGCCAACATCAAGGGGACTCCCAGGGATAGGATGAAGCCCATCTAAGGCAAAATTCCAAGACCGGAAGGCATAGAAACGGATCAGGAAGCTCGCCCCCAGAACTGAGCAAGCAGCGTATGATCTCCGATTCAGGCGATCGCCCGGAACAGAGAAAAAAACATAATGTTGGTCGAATAATCAAACACCGGCTGGTCGTCATGCTAAAAAGAAGGAGGGCGGACCAACTCCAGTCAAACACGCACTGGAACGGGGTGGACGAAGAAAACCGCAAACCACGCACGTGTTCGCCTCTGCGTCAGGAAGGGGAAATATCGTTCCCAGGCGATCTGACAAAGAAAAACCTGAGGGGGAAGGGCGAAGGCGTGATCAGAAATCGGGAGTTAGGCCGGTAGTCAACCACGGCGTGATAAGGAAGGAAGGCCCCCGGGATCGCGGAAGACAAGAAGGGGGCATTCTAATACAAACAAGAGAGCCGCGACTTCCACTCCCGTCACTTGCACCGTAAAGCGGAGACCCCATACTCCTGATCTAACGAACGAAGGACAATCCGGGAGCATGCCCGCAAGCGCTGAAAACCAGCGAGACACGCCGAGCCTGGATCTAGTCCTCGACCTTAAGCACGGGGAGAGGGAGATGGGGCGGATGGAGATACCGCACCACGAACCACCTGCAACGCCGGCCAAAACCTCAAGGGAGTACAAAGCACTTAGGGGAGTGCGCGGAGACATTAACTCCCTAATCTAAAGAGGAACATTCCGAGGCATCGAGAAGGAGGCCATTAAAAGTAAAAATCCAGTGGCAATTCTGTGACGCTCCTAGCCATGCCCTCTGCCCGCCCTACCCTTGGCCATTGCTTTTCAAAAATTTTCCACGCTCTCTCCCCGACCCGTCGCAATCTGACATGCGAGTAGGAGGCCTGCTCGAAACGCACGGAAGTTTCCGAGGACACATCAAACAAAAAAAGACCTCGGGAACGTCTGCATCCTTCGCACTGGTGCAAACTCGTCCGGGCAAGACGCATAAGAAAACGTCCTCGAGGCAAACGCATCTCGAAGGAAACTCGACCCACGTCGCCAATCGCGTCTGGGTGGGTCAACGTACGAAGTTAATACAGGACCCGGCGAATCGGGTTCCAGGGGGCACATCGCCCTCATCGATGCAAGAAACCAAAGGGACATTCCCCTCAACCGCAGGGGGGCACATTAGAACCCATCAGCGGTCGAAAAAAAGGAAAGGAAGGCAGCCACCAGTCGCAAACCCAAAGAGAACTGGGGAACGTTGAGGCCACTGGCAGTTCGGGGACGAAAATAGGAAAGGTCAACGTAGTCTACTGGTGTAAATAGCCGCCGAGACCGCAATGAACTTTTTCGTAGACTGGCGGAAAGGACCCAAAGGATGGGGGGGTCTGAAAGAAGAAACCTCGTTGACAGAAGGGAAACTTTTTACTTCTAGGGAACGCCGGGAAGACGATACCGCTCCTTAGGCCCGCACCCAGATGGGCAACCTCGTACATTGCCCATCAGAGACCGGCACTGCGCCGTCTAGAGAAGCTTTTACCACGGCCCTGGACGGCTAGCCCCTGAAAGCCACCTCGCCGGAGCCCAGAACTTCTCAGGGACCAGCCATGAGGATGAATTCGAGGAAGAAGGATAGCTTTAGACCCGCACCTGGGCCAGGAAGGCGGATGATGAGTAAACGACAGTCTCCGGACGGCGAAACGGTCAAATCTTCCCTATGATCGGGTTCAAAAGGATTTGTGGGGGATAGCCGGAAAAAGGGCAAAAGACAAAGGGTACCCGGGATGCCCTGGAGATCAAAGGTCTGGGAAATGATGGAAGGTTGCAGCGGGCGAGAGAGGATCCTCCATCTATTGAAGGAAAAGCAGGATCGAAATCTCTTGGCGAAACTGGGTGGAAACCGCCACCAGAGGGGACTCCAGCAGGGTGAAAATTGCGGTCCTAAAATCAAAGGGCAAGACCTAAGCCTTTGTAAAAGGGGAAAGGGGCTCTTAGCCGTAGTGGGATCCGCCTATCGGCCCACCTTGCCGGCTGGGACCGAATGGAGGGGAAAGACAGACCAAAGGGGAGCCTTGAATCACACAACGCAGGAACGGATTTACAGGGGCGTTCTAGTCATATACAGGTAGTGTACAGGGCGACTAAACGTACACCCACCACTGCGTGGTGACGCCCTTGAGTCCCCATCTCTCAAACACACCAAAAAGAAAAAGGGAAAAATCAGAAGTTACAAACGACAGTGGGGAAACCAGGGGCTAGGCGGTCGGACGTCAACTACAGCTACCTGCTTCCAAAGCATGGAAAAAGGGCGACCTGATGTGGGCCGGAAAGGACACTACTCCTACAAATTGGTCCCACAGAGAAAGAGCACCGCCCTAGGTGGCTCATGTGACCGAAGTAAGCAAAAAACTGAGAAACGACCGCACAAGATTGGGGCGTCATGCAGGGAAATCGTCACCTCGACCGTGTTCACCCTGGGCACCCCCTGGCGACCATCCTCAGAAAAGAACGGGTGAAAGAACAGTTCGCCAAGAGGAGGTTCTAGAAAATTAGGAGGCATGAGGGAACGGGCCTCCAGCCAAGATGGTCGACCAGCCACCTGATTTGATGAAATGGGTAAAACTTCACCAGCGGGGAAACGACACAGTGTTGCGGCGATGAAACAAGACATCCCGGATACCGAAATTCCCGGCTGGCCCGGCAAAAAAACTGTCCGTTCTAAGAAGAGAAAACGAATCCGGGAAGGTGCTGGGCCAGAATAAACACATCGGCTACTTCTACGGAGACAAATGCAGGGCGAAGCGGTTAGAAAGAGAAAAAGGGAGGCGCTACAGGGGAAGCCGTTCATCAACGCCCAGCGGAGGTCATGTAGGGGATTGCAGCGGACGGTCTCGTCGGGACATCTTGTTGAAGCGCACAAAAGAGTCGCTCGCTTCCCCAGATCCTTACCCCAGAACCTGTAAAAGTTGCCTGCCAACCATCCGTCCTGGGGCATTTGTTCAAACCGCTTTCGCCCAAGGGGACCTGGGGAGGTCAGAAGAGACACTGAAAGACAGGACAGATCGTGAAAAGTTATAGGTCCGAAACACTAAATCCCCGTGAGCCAGATTGGCCAAATGTGGGTGGGAGACCTTTTACCGCAGAGGGGGAGAGCGCGAATAGATTGGGCTCAGGTGCCCAGAGGTCTTAACATGGAATATTTTGGTTCTGGGGGGCATGCCTCGATGGCTTGGGAAAACACACGGATCGACACGAAGATGCGCCTGGGAATGGGAACGTCAATCGAGCGAAAAGGAAATATCGCAGGCGTCACTTAGAATGGGAGATTGACTGGAGGACTTGAGGATTATCTTGTCGAAGAGATTGGGGGGGGGGGTGTTGGGGGGCAAAACACAGAGCACCTAAAAGAAAACAAACAAGTTTTCCAAAAAGTTGGTTGAGGGTGAGGCTAGCAGGGGCAGGGGGATAAGGCACGAACCTCGCTTACGAGGCCCTCCGTTTGCAATATCTCTGGAAGTAGCGAGGGGAAGTGGCCTTCTACAGGAGCCTGTGCAGGCCCGCGGGCATATGAGTAAGGAAGATCAAGAAGGCCACATGTTTGAAGGCCGCAGGACATTTCATTTTTGACGAGGTGGCCGGACAGGGGACGTATTGACATGGAGCAAGGAGCCGGGGGAGGAAGGCAGAAGGCGGTGGGGGGGGGCCGTTGTCTATGAAAAAGTGGTCGACTGGCAACCGGACTCAGCAACAGAGACCTAATAGAATGGGGGAAAGGAAGGTCGAAGGCCAATCCGCTAGGCTTTATAAGCGCAGAAGCGAATGAGGCGGTAAAAGCGTCGGCGTACACGTCGCGGCGAAAAAGAAGGGGGAGTCATGTGAGACCAGGCGGTCCACTTTCAAGGGGAGGAAAGAATGTCGATGTGGGAAAGCATGTTCCCTGCGAGGCTTCAGAGGAGAGGATGGCACGGCCGATATCAACGGAAATCCGAATGCTGGGCCTTCCTCCGTAGTAAAGAGAGGGCCCGCTCTGACCCCCGGGTCAAGGAGAGGTCTTTCACCTGCATCGAAGGTCAAGTTAAATCGAAGGGGGGGGAACGAGCTAGAATCAACAAGTGGGGGTTGGCGGTTTCTTCAACTGCAAACCTAAGCGTTGCATTGCCGCGCAGCGGACGGATATCTTAAAAAAAAACGCCGGATGAATGGTAGGACGAAAAAAAAAATTAGCGATCGGTACCGGGAACTGAAACAGAGAGGAAGGCTTCGCGCATGGCGCGAGCGGTCGCATAAGGAACCTAGGAGTTATTGGACGGCCAGGGCAAGGTTAGCGCGGAAGGACGAGGGGAACTGGGATTAAAAACCCTTGGCCTTGTGGCAAAATCGTCGAGCGGGGCGGCCGGGTGTCTAAAACTGTCTGGAAACACGTGGAGGGGGTCTAAAGGGAACAAGACCAAGCTTTCGCTTGTTCAGGAGCGGATCGGCGTGAAAATCGGGCGCCGGGCACTCTAGGGGGTTGGTGAATGACCGATGCCGGAGAGAGTACTCTGAACCGAGTCTTGTGGAGAGATAGGGAGGAAACGGTGCGTTACCTGCTGGCTAAGCAAGGGTGGTTGCCCGGTCGCTGGCGGAGAAGGCCGAAGCTTTCCGAAAAAAAAGCGCAAAAAAAAGGTGCCTATACGGACAGCGATCCGTCACAGGATGCACCCGAGGCCCCGAAGAAAAATCAAGAAGACAAACACCGGGGCGACGAGAGGCGGTCTAGCCTGGAGAGGAAGCTGTTAGTAGGGTGGCCTACTGAAGAACCATGGCCGGGCTGACGGAAAGGGAAGGGAACAAAGGGGCGTACCCATCAGTTTAGATGCCGTGGCCACCGGAAGATACGCGTGCCGCCTCTTCGAAAAAAAAGATGAGAAGCCGCCCATCGTAGGCCAAGGGGAGAGGCGCGAATTCTTAACGGTCCAGCTGAGCAGAGAAATCCTTTCAAGGAAAGGAAGGATGAGAGGTCATCTAAAATCCCAAAAGAGAGGCGGAAAAAAAGAGAGATGAGAACCCCAGAAATCCAGGCCCCTCAAAAAAACTACGCTCACTGTACCCAATCCTCGGTCACGCTGAGCCGAGAAACATTGACAGGGGGGGAGGACGGCGGGCACGGGAAGGATGCTGGTGGCCACGCTGTCCAGTATTAGGCACGCATGGACGAAAGGCATTATTCAGTAAAACCGCGGCCCGAGCCCGCGGGGAGCGAAACTCTGTTGGCCGGAAAAGGTAACAGGATAATCGAAGAAATCTGACAACCGGGAGTCTGCCTTGTTCAATGGCAGAGGGGCAAAAGTCAAAGAAAATTCAAGGATCGGTGTACGGGCGTAGAAAACGACCTCCGTCATGGCCTCAAGCAAGAGAAGCCATCCAAGGCCGCAACGTCCTGCTACAAACACCACTTCAGCTTCACGGCAGCGCGCAAGTCAAGTCCAATCGCTGACCACCCAACTTACTAAGCATGCTGGTAGATGGGACCGAAAAGGGGAGAAGGACACGGAGGGAAGAAATTTTCCGGGCCATCGCGAAGCCGTCCGTAAACCCTTCTCTGCAAAGCGAGGCGTAGAACTCTGTTCCCCAACAGACCTGGAAAGGGGCTTGATCTCAGGGCCGGCCATCAGCCCTCAGAAACCGCAAGAGAGGCAGAACTAGCAATTCTCGGCCTGCAACGACACCACACCACAAGCCCACACCGTCCGTATTAAAAAGAGAAAAGGAGGAATAGGGGGGCCGATCGAGCCTAGGGCATTCGCGCAAGATGCTCTCGCGTTCCCGAAACAGGACATACCAGTTGGGGGGAGCCTCACCGGAGGACTAATCAAAAAAGCGGCGCGCCCATACTAACCAGGCCACGCCCTGGGGCGTGTTAAAGAACGCCACCCAAAACAAGGTGCCTGGGAAAAATAGTTAGGGACCGTTGAAGGAGGCCAGGACCGACCCAAGGGAAGGATACGGCGGAAGCACCGGCGCCCGGCGTCGTTCAGACTGCTCGAAGGCACGCGAATAAGGCAGAAAATCGGAGCTAAGAGAGAAAGGTTGAAGCTCATCTAATAAGAAGGAAGGAACCGTGACCCGGAAGAGCTCCCCCATCGACGTACGTGACGAAACTGCAAGTAAATTACCAAGGGACAAGACTGATCCACCCATGAAAGAATGACCCGAAAGAGAAAACTGGAACCCCGTGCAGCTGCCAGCCGAGCACGCGCTGTCGGCCGCGCGAAAAAAAAGTCCTACCGGTCTGCGAAATTCGCTTAAAAAAAACTGTCAGGAGGGGGGGGGATCAATCTTATATCCGGAGCGAAAAAAAGCACCAAAATGACCGGCCAAAGGAGTCCCAGGTATGCGGCGACATGCGCAAGCCGCACTATTGACAAAGGAACCGAGAGTAAAAACTCGAAAGGGGGGAGTGCGACGAACAACATGCATTCTGTGCAGAGACACCCATGCTCAGGAGGACAAAGCGCCAAATCGGGGACGGCACAGTTGAAAGTTCCGGGCTAGGCGCATTCTAAAGAATTAAGGAGAGAGAAAGGGCGACCCACTGATTCCGGAGGTAAGAAAAACTAAAACCCAACATGCCTACCGCTAGCCGTACCGCTCTGGAAGTCCTGGAACGATCAAAAAAATCATTGAGTCGGCAGCCAAAAAAAGGAACTGGAGGAATCAAGACCCTGGCGAACATCGCAAAGAAAAGTTTTTTCAAGAAGGAAAGAAATACAGAAAAGGCACCGCAAGCGGGAGGGTAAGAAATCCTGGGTGACAGAACAGAGCACAAGAATATCAAGCACCAACAAACCTAAAACATCATCATGGAAGCCTATGGGGCACCAATATTCAACTCAAACCAAGCCTCAGGAATCCAAGTCAAGCACCACATCTCCCGTGGTCGCCACGGGAGGATATACCAGCTTCTGAAGGGCGGCTAGGGAACCAAGAGAATCGGGGAAGCCGAGCATCGATTTTTCTCGAAATCGGCAGTATCCAAATTTCTATGAAAGGGGGGGGGCTGAAAACTGCCTACCCACATAGTCCCGTAATACGTTTCAGTGCACAAAGAAAGGAAGGGCTCCCCATGCTAAATCAAGGAAAAGAGTCCTAAAATCCCTCTTCAAGAATGCACGGGGGAGACCTGAGCAATCATTCACTCGAAAGGACTGCGGGGCCCACCTCGACACAGGGACGCCACTTTCGCGCTACGTCCACACCTGCATGCTGGGAAAAGTCGTCCGCACTCGTAGCAAGAAAACCCCCATAAGGTGTATTAGGAGAGAACGACAGGCGGGGATCCAGCCGTGGATGCCCTCGTCCTGAGGAACGGTAAGTTCGGGTGCATAGACCGCAAACCGGAAAAAGAATATGGGTGAAGGTTAAAAGAACAGCAGAGGGGGAAGTCGAAAATAGGTCAGCTGGGACGGGGAAAGTCGAGCCTTGAACAGCGTGATTGATCGCCAAGAGCGTGCGAAGAAGGGTCCGAAGGGCAAGGTAGGGCGGGGGTCTCCATCTGTGGCCATTGACGATGGATATTTCCACGAAGGGGGAACGACGAAGGAAGGGTGTAAGGATTCAGGGCCGCCAGACGTAAAAACGGGAGAAATCCCATCTAAGAACATGTCAGAAGGTGAAAAAGGAGAGTTGCAGGATTCACGGACGGAAAAAAGAATCTGCCTGGGTCAAAAAAAAAGGGAAGGAGGCGGGGGAACGAAGTCTTGAAGAGATCCCTGGAGGGGGCGCAATAGCACCTTCTCGAAAACAGGTGAAAAAAAAATATGTACAAGAGTTAGTGAGTGGATAAAAGGCCGCAAGATGGGGAGGAAAACCCCAACATTGTATGCTGAGGTATGCTGCGAGCAGGCATAAAGCCTCTATCGGTCGAGAAGCGTCAACTGCGAAAGGGGCCGTGGCCAGGAAGAAGAAAGAAAGCTTAAGAATGGATTTCCATCAGAATCACAGGAAGGAAAAAAGGGTGGAAAAAGCCAGGGTAGGATAAAGAGAGGAAAACTTCGTATGGGACGGGATGCGTTAGGGAATGGGTGACACGTCCATCGAAAGGTAAAAAGGATGGACACCTCCCTACGCTTGGTCCAAATGCATTGAAATCCGCAACGGAAAGGTATCGAGTAGCTCTAGAAGGCTACCTGTGGTAGACATCCTCCAAGCCGCTTTGGAGGAATTCCGGTACAACGAGCAAGCAACCCGTCAAGAAGGTGGGCTAGGAAAAAATAAAACTTGCTAGGAAGGGGAAAAGGGCCAAATTTCTCCCGCCGAGAACCTCGACGTGGCTAGGGAAAGAAACCATAGCTCTCTGTAAAAAGTGACTTTCTTCCAGGGTTCGCGAAAGAGATCGAGAAAACGGCGACCAATTCAGGTGAGGGATTAGATGTCACTGCAGCATTCCCGGCAAGCGGGGGGAGAGCGCTAGACCGAAGTGCGTACACCTTCGGGTCGCATTTGGGAGGGAGAACGGCTGTGGAAGGGTGTAGAAATTGGAAGGAAGGGCAAGAGGGAACTAGTCCACAGCCTGCCTGGAGCTGATCTGATATAAGTCAGTATAATTAAAGCCCCCATCACGCCGGTCATGAGGGGAGAAGAAACAGGTCTGGGCTTTCTCCGGCAGGAAGGTCTGGACCTACCCGGGAGAGTGGGGGCGAACTGTCTTAGATCGACCTCACAGAAAGGTTTCCAACGGGGCTATACTGGTTTGAGGAATGAAGGGGGACCTTGTGGGAGGGATCGATAGGAGATGGAAATGGTCCCCATGGCGGCTTCAAGGGGTTGTGGGGGGGGGGGAAAGGGGGGGAAGGTCATAAGCGGCTAGGGGGCATAGACTATGCATCATTGACAGTGCAAAGGAGGGGGGAAACAAAAAACAGGCATGGCGATAGGGGGGGTCTAAGTCTGCGGAGAAGCGTCCGAAGATATGATCTGTCCTAAAGTCGTAACGAGGAAAAGAAAGAGAAGACGTATAGCGGTGGAAGAGTTGGGGGGTGAGCGGAAGCCAAAAAGTATCGGTCTATAGGCGGCCTTAAAATTGCGGATCCGGACAGCCAGCGGGAGGGAACATGGAGAGGGAGTAGAACTGTTTAAACGCCACTTGTGAGCGGCGGGCTGGGGGGCAAAAATGACCAATCCACATTGTGGAAGGGTCCGAGTGCATTTCCCAAAGGTTCGAGTGGGGGAAAAATCAGATGCCGGGGTCCTCGGGAGCGTCAAGGCTGGGGTACCGGCGCCGCGCAGAAAAAAAGTTCCGGGCCTGGGGTGCTTTGCCGGGGAGACGGGGAATATCGCGGAAAAGGAAATCCATCACATAAAGGAAATGCCAGCGTCCGGTCGGGGACGCGGAGGGTGGATAGAATTGCTGGGAAAGAAGATGGAGATCAGAAACAGGCGTCGCGTTCTACAAGGGCACCCCGGGTAAGGGGGTGGATCGCTTGAATGCCAAGGCCTTTGGACCCTCGGAGGGGTGTCTAAAGCGCTGGCCGGTCGGGCGGAGCTAAGAGAGCAGCCTTTGAGTCCTCAAAAGAAGGAAAAGTGAGTTCAAGCGGCGCTGTATCACCGTCGCGGGGAACGCCAAGAGGGGGAGATAGGTGCTTAGACTCCTTATACCTTCAGAGGAAGGTGCCTGAAAAAGTCCGCCTGTACCAGAATAAGAAAGAAAAAAAAGGGAGGGTGAGTGTTTCTTCCTGCACGGACGTGTTCGCAAAGCAGATTCTGGAACGCCGGGGTGGAGCAATGCACGACCAGGAACCAGCTTTTTTGAGGGGGCGAAAAAGGCTGAATTTGTTTGAACGACCCGGCTAGAGAAAAACACAAAGGGGATCGGGGGGGATGAGCTGACGAGAGAACGAGAGGAATCCAGTCAGAGTTGTACACGGAGAAAAGAGTAACGTTGTCGGAGAGGAAGGAAAAAAGGCCTTTGATGCGTGGTTGAGTCCGACAGAGAGGAGGCGTCGGAAGGGAATTGCCGGGGCGAAGAGCAGGCGCTGTCGCCTGTAGGAGGTGACTTGGGGCCGAAACGAGTTTAAAGAAAAAAAAAAAGGAAGCGATTCCGCGGACTGGAGGGAGAAAGCAGGCCCTTTGCAGGGGGGGATAGCTAGAGGGAGCGCAGAGCCTGGTCTAATTCAAGGACGGAAGGTTCGGTCACTATTCTGGAATTTACATATCGGTCTCGGCCGTACAGCTGGTGGAAAGAAAAGGGCAGAGCGGAGGGGACTGGAGGAGATCGGTAATGGCAGAAACATGAAGACGCACGGGGGGGGGGGGGTCCTCACTTGCAGAGATCCTTAGTTGTGGCGGCTTGTCAGAGATGCCCTATCGAAAGAAGGGGAGGAAAAAAGGCCAAACCGGTTGCGCCGTGTGCCTTGACCGGTTAAGGTACAATTTCAGGGTATCAGTGAATAATGCCAGCGAGCCGAAAGGGAAGGCCAAAAAAAAAAAAAGGACAATTCCTTCAAGAAAGGGGGCGCCCGAGGTGGAAAACATCATGCCTGACCGCCGCCACCGAAGCCTCGATAATGACTCGGAAGGGAAGAACAGCCAAGACTTTTCAGCCTCTGCAGAAGGGAATCAAAAGGGCGGGGGCAAAGGCAGCAGCGTAAGAAAGTTCGATAACCTGGAAGCAATGCTGAGGGACTGGAGAAAGAAGAACTCTCAGCCCAAAAAAAAATAGGGCAAGAAAAGATGCAAATGAACATCACAGGAAGGCGAAGTAAAGACCTCTTCTAAACATAAGCCTGACACTGCGCCACAGCGCTAGAAAAGAGACTGAAGAGGGCGCCAAGAAGGGGGGCGGCCGATTCTCAAGGAGGCTTCTGGAAACGGTCCATGATGGTTCAGACGAGAAAGAGCTCAAGGTCAAGTGAGGCCCGCCTCCCGTTTAAATCAGAAGGCTCCCAATCCCTACATGAAGGAGGAATGCAAGGTAAAGGAGAAGACCTAATCGACGCGCCACCGGAGGGGCAGTTCGATTTCAGCTATCGGCCGGGATATCAGGAAGCGCCAGCCAAATCCGGATATTTCCCGGGACGGAGAGAAATGACGAACCGCGCCGAGGAAGTGGAAAAAGCTTGTCCAAAAAAAAAAAGCCCAAGGAAAAGACGGGGCTCCCCACAGCTTAAAGAACGTACGAAACGGGCCTCGATCCAGAGGGAGAAAACCTACTCCGACGTTGGCTCATCACTGTTAGGATCGCGAAGAAAGAAAACGCATAGGTATCAGCAGGAGAAGAGAGGAATCGAGAGGAAAAGATAATCCCCACAGCATCAAGCGAAAGCACTGGGTAAACAATCTGCCCCCAAAGCATTTGCCCGCAACAAGCCTTGGAGATCAGAAGGGACAAAACCTAACGAAACCCGCCGCAACCGAGACTAAAAAGAAAAAGAAAGGGGGAAGCCTGCCTCGGCCTGCCGCGTAACACCTAAGAAGGACCGCCGAGGAACTCTCATAGGTCGAACCCGCCTCAGAGCGACGGTTACTGCAGGGCGAGATCGAAAGTCGTAACGAATCGCATAGCCTTGGGGGCGGGCTCACCTTCACAGCCGGAGAAGGAGGCCTAAGAACAGAAGCTAGAGCGGCCAGGGAGAAAAAATGTTCCGGAAGAAAAAAACTCCAATGTGCTCGCTTCGGGAGGAGTCTGGGCTGATCAAGCCGAGACTGAGGGCCGAGTACCACGCTGGAGTCTCCGTCTTGCAGAAACGCGGGGAAAGGGGGAGAAGCCGGGGAGTCCTCAGACAAGAGAAACTCAGGGACAGGACAGCCGCAATCGGCTAAGGAAAGGTGAAGAGAGCCGTAGAAATCCGCCCGTCCAAGAGCCAACCGTGGATTCCGCCTAAGGAATTCTTGGAAAGGCACTGTACCCCCCTTAACTCACGAATCACACCGGAACCCTTCCCCTGCAATGACCACAAGAGGCGCTCGCCGAGACACGGGAGAAGGCCAGGCCGAGAAAGACTATTAAGAAAACGCCAGTGGGGCTGAAGCTGGGATGAAGGCCAGTGTGCCAAGCACGACTCAAATAGGAAAAGGGGGAGCGTCAAAGGGTCTTCAGAAAAGCGAGGAAAAAGGCACTGATCCAAAAAGAGGTACCTCCTCGTGCTCATCACAGGCGAGGAGGGGGATCGCCTTCTCCACGCACATGAAGCGGCGCAAAAGGAAATACAATCTGCTTGACCTGCAGAGAAAGGAGTCGGGTATGTCATTTCAGCAGGCGATGAAAGTGATCCAACTCAGGCTCTAGTAAGCAATTAGAAAAAACGAGCCGTACGTGGGATCCAAAGAAAAAAAAAAAAAACCTCAGGACAACCCTGAGTCAATACCGAAAACGGCAATCAGATCCTCATCGGCCGCGGGGAGGGGACAAAGATAACCGCAAGGGCGACCCTAAATCGAAGGAGGGGCACAAAACTCAGAAAGAGAAAAGAGCATAGGGGACGTGCGCGATGACCATCTACGCTTATTCCAAAAACACAGGTCAGCCCCATGAAGCCTCCTATTTGCCCAAAAGAACCCAGCAAAACGACCAGGAGGATAGGAATTCATAAAAAAGGAAAAACAAAACCACATCGCCTTAACATCGCCCACGGCGGGAAAGTCGAGAAGTCGGGGAGACCGTCAGGGAGTAGGTGCATTAAAAACTCGGACAAGAAAGCCAGCCTTTCAGAATGCTAAAGAAAAAGAGAGAGGGGGGGAGATAGGACTTCCCTCAGAAAAAGGTCCCCCGGGGAGAGGACTTTTCCTGGGACACAAGAAGGATACGCAGCGCCCTACTAAAAAAAACAAGATGGGGGTCCCCGAGATACCGCATACTCAAGAAGGGGGAAAGGCACGGAAAGGCTAGGGGGAGGGCTTAAAGATAGATATCCTCGAAAATGCAAATCGCGAGCAGAGACAACAAGCAACGGTCTCCTTCCAATAAATAAAAAAAGAGGGAGGTCGAAGGGCATCATAGCGGTTCGCCCCCAGAAAGGGCCAGGGAAGATTGAAAAAGGGTGCGTCGAACGACCGTGACTAACGGAAGGGAGCAGTTTCCCTAGAGAAATATTACGCTGGGGGTGTTGTCTGAGGGAGCCCAACAAAGGAACGAAGATTGGGGACAAATCGGTGACCCCTTTCCGAGAAAAGCGAGGGAGAACCGGGCGTGCATATGTCATCAAGCGCTCCGGGGCATCGCCTGAAATGGCGGAGGATACGGGGCAACATGAGCGTAATGGGGGACCATTGGTTATGAGCACCAAATTGGAACCGGTACAGACAGAAGGCCTAGAAAAAGAAGTGGAAAAGGGAAGGCCAAGGCAGGTTGGACTAGGGGCCGGCCATGCCTCCCATGATCGGGAAGAAAGGGGTCAATGAGGTTACCATGAAAAACATCCAAGCAGTGAAAAAAGGAGGTCGGTGACCGGCCCCACGTAGGGGAAGGGCGGAAGCGGAAGGGAAGACGGTGAATGCCCGTATTTGGACGATCACCCGGAAAAAAGAAAAAGCCCGCCGGGTTTTGGTGGAAACAGGAGGGAAAAGACTAGATAAAACAACGAGGGGGAAAAGAGAGTGAACTCGGTTACCACCCAAAGAAGGGCGGACGCGACTGCATTGAAGGAGATACCGCAATCTACAGACTAAAATGGCCTCCAAAGCTACGCATTGGGGCATGCAAGAAAAGAAGGGAGTAAGCCTTAATGGCAATCCATCGGGGTATACAAAAGGGGTACAATCTGATCGGCTAAGGTATAGACGAAAACCTTTCTTTAATTACAAAGGAGCTGGGGGTGTTCAGAGTCATTTGCATCGAGCTTACAATAGGAAATTTGAACCTGCATACCATCAGTAACCTAGTTTAAGCGTTCACGACTCCACGCAAGGTGTGGAGCCGGCGCACAGTCATGCGAACTAGGACGGGAGAAGATCGACGCAGGGAAAAACCTATGCTACCGCATCTCCGAAGCCGGACGTATCCTCAACGAGTAACAAGGTGAACCTACCAGGGGGGTGGTCGGTATGAGAGTCCGTTGAGAAGGGAATCCAAAACAGAGGGGGGAAAGGGGATGCAAAGCCTAGAACCCTCCGTTCAACGCCAGACCCGGGCGTTCCGAAGAAGGGTCTGGGCGGAGACTAATAGCAGAGAACTTGGCTCGACAAGTGCCTCCATTTCTTAAGAAGAAGGGGGGAAAAAGTAACGGGCAGAAGTCGAAGAGGAGTGGTCAGTCTAGCCGGCCAGGAAATGAGAAACTATTCGGAGAAAACTACATGCGTTCTAGGGAGAACATCTGGAGGGTCAGCAGAGAGGGGGGAAACCGCTTCATGTCAGGTCGCCCCAGAAGGAATAAACCCTTAACTTCTGAAGGTTACTTCAAAGCCCAATCATCTCCTGCAGGGGGTAAACACCGCTTCGACGGAACAGGCTTGGGGACCTAGGAAGGGAAGGGCCAGACGAGACGCGGTGGACCGTAATAACGCCGTCTAGAATCCAGCAGGCAAGTACAGGGGAGGGTTTGGAACTACTGTTGGGGTTCCTTCAAGGGGGTTGGTGCAGTTTCGGGGGGGGGGAGAAGGGTGGGACCCAAAAGCTGCTTCCATGGGATATTGGTTGGTCCTTCCTAGGAGAACGGGGACGGGGGACTACGCATTCTAAGTTGGAAGGGAGAAAGACAGGGAGGGAGAAAAAAAATTCGTATTCTAAGCGCAGTCGGACGGCAAGAGGAGAAGAATCGCTAGGTAGATCTTGTAAGTAAGAAAACACGTGGCGCTAAGGTTGCCCGGCATTGGTGGTGTGTTTGTGATGGCGGGGGAAAATTAAAATATAGTCCAATCAATTAAGCTCTCAGGGGAACCCCTGCAGCCGTTGAGAATGATCGGTGCCTTCCATGACTTGTTCTAGGGGATGGAGGAGTAAGGGGGAAAAATGTCCACGGGGGTGTCTTGGAATGCCTTCATTTCCACCGGTGACTGGTTGTAAAAGGAGGAGGTTCCTGTTGTTGAAGGCGCTTCCTTCAAGAGGGGAAAATCAGAACCTTTCTTTCTTGGGTCGGCGGTTGGGGGTAGGAGGGGAAGACGTCCCCTCTGTCTCCATCAAAGGCCAAAAAGAGAGAAGGAAAAAAAATTGAGGGACATAAGTAGAGGAAGAAGACGGCTCGGCTTGGTATCCGCTGAAACGGAAATGCTTAGGGCCCCGCAAGGCCATGCGTCAGCAAGGGAAGAGGGCTCATTGGGGGCCCAGCTTGACGACCAATAGTTTACGCTTCTGAATTTCAGGGGAGACGGAGAGAGAGGGCCTTCTGTTTCTTCTAAGGAAGGACCGGGCTTCACCTTGCCGATATCGGTAAGAGGGGGGAGTAGAGGAAGGAGTAGTACCCGGCCCTTTTAGATCCGTTAACGACTTTGCCAGACTCTTATAACATAAGCAGTGAAGTTGAAATTAAATGAGGAGGCCAGGGACCAGGGGGGAGACACAAAGTAGAACTCCTGATCGCAAGGGGGCGTGGATTTGGGAAGAAGGGAAAAAAACAGCCCATTGATGGCAATGGCGAGATTCCCAGTCACTGGAGAGCGACGGTAGGGGAGACGCAGGACGAATCGAGAGTGTTGAGGGGAATGCTCGCTTATATCCGTTTGCTAACGAAAGAAGAAACGCGAG
>Ga0179591_1277101_pt1 | contig 16320 bp, 18 predicted proteins | sample CZOMad2_1_08_16f_FD_182891 | JGI IMG/M metagenome (GOLD analysis project Ga0179591, IMG submission 182891) | Vadose zone soil fungal communities from Angelo Coast Range Reserve, California, USA - CZOMad2_1_08_16fungal (PacBio error correction) | ecosystem: Environmental > Terrestrial > Soil >...
AAAACATGGTCGAGCACGTTATCTCATATACTGCGAGGAGAAGGTGCAAAAGCAACTAGGTCGAACATTTGAAGGCCACGCGGCAGTTTTCAACATGGTAGGGGGAAGAGAAAGGGGGATCAGCTGGACATCGGTGCGCTCTTGATTCAGGAAGGGAGCAAAACACCTCTTCAGGGTGGAGCTATCCCTTGGAGAGACACTGGACCGGCGCCGTGGACTCGAGGACTTAGGAATAAAAGAATACTTTACGAAGAGTGTGAGCAGAAACAAATAAACGGGGGGGCGTTGAGGACGTCTCTGCCGCCGACCTTCTGTGCAGGCGAGCCTTCTATCTTAAACTCACGTAAAACCGGTTCAGGATAGAAGTCAAGAGTCGGCCGAGAAAAAGGGCGGGCGCCTTGCCGAGACCCGGCTGCCAGCTAACGCGAAAAAAGAGAGGGGGGAGCCGACCCTGCCTTCTCTGGGGTACTTCACAGGTTCTCGCACACAGCCCAGTAACTTAAAGTCAGGAGCGAAGAAGGAGTCCGGCGTTGGCCTACAGTGCGCGTCACCTGGGCACGGGGGGAAGCTTGTCTCGGGCTCGCTCAAAAGTGCGCTATCCTCACACGGTTCGGAAGTGGGGAAGAGGTAAACTGCGCGAGTGAGAGGCGGAGAAAAGAGATGCTCCTTTCAGATTGCACGGGAAGGGGGAGTCTTGTGAATTCACCGGGCCGGGGGTAACGCTGATTGGCAAGAGAAGCAGCCGCCCTCTGGGGGATGCGAGAGAAAATCCTATAAGGCACGGAAAGGGGGGATCAGAAAAGTACAAGGAAGCACGAAGTGAAGAAAAAAGGTGACTCTAAGGGTCCGCGATGTAGAGCTGCAATGCCGTTATTTAAGGAAAGAGGGGGAGGATGTGTCTCGCCAGTTCCTGAAAAAAGAGGGACTGACTAAAAGTTTAAAGTTCAATGAATCGGTTAGTATTTTGGGTAACTAATGAGAATGAACTAACCGGCAACATAAATCCGTAATCGACGAACGTTTGGGATGAAGAAGTAGATTGGACTTTTAGAAAAGAATTCAATGGAAGTTAGAGACGATCTAATGGCTTGCAGCGAAAAAAAAGGAGTTATTTGTCTCCACGGGAAGAGGGCTGATAAACGGCGAATGCGAAAAGTTGGCGGAGGGAAAAAGCGGGCTAAAAATACGAAGAAATATGAAAAGCCAGCTCAACGGATCAGGAACGAGTTGAGAGGGTGATTTCGAAGGTTGGCGAAAGTTTAGATGTATCTAAAAAGGAAGGGGGCTGTCAGCATAGAGAGCCGGCGGCAGCGAGACCCGCGTCGGTGTGCCGAGGATCATTGCCCGTAGACATTGGAACAACCTAACATCTCCTAGTCGAGACATGCCGAGATCCCAGTCATAGGTGCCGGATGAGATGAGGAGCAATGCAGTATTTTCGCACAATCACGTTTGGATTCGTTGCGAAGGCGGTGAGTCAAATTCTTGTTCCGCGAGCAGAAGGGGGGGGAGCAGGAGCCTGCTGGCGCAAGAAAAAGAGAATCTAGACATCCTCATCATGCGGTAGGACCTGGAGAGAGAGTTGGAATGTGGTCTTCCACGTCGGGAGCCGGGGTGGTTTGGGCGAAGCGAAATCATTACAGGAAAAGAAAGGATCGAACACGGAACTACGCGCATCCAGTGAGAAACAAGAAGCGGAGGTTTGAAGGGAGAAGAGTGCGCAAAAGAGGGAGGCAGGGACTGCCGAGAAACTTTGAGGTAGCTAATCATTTTTTCGGAACCGCGCCACCCAGACTTTTGACGGTGAACGGGAAGAGGTAAGGAAGAGTGACCGTGAGATTTAGACGTAAGCGGAAAGGTGATTCGGGTAACCGAGGTGGGGGGGAGAGGGGGACCACAACATGGCATTTTCAGTGGCGAAGGGGCAAGCGAGAGTTGAAGGAAACACAACAACAACGGAGAGCGGAAGAGGAGAAGAAAGAGCGAGCCAAAATGTGGCGAAACTTGTAAAGAAAAGGTGGGTGCGAGCCCCACGCCTGGCCGATCACAACACCTCGAAACAAGAAAGGAAAATTACTCTCAACGCAGTATCCAAACAAGAGGGACCGTACGTGACTTAACACCTAAAAACAAGGGTTGTTTTTCGGGCCTATCAGAAAAAAGGATGTAACCTAACGTAAATTCTCCGAAAGTTTCCTCCGCATAGCAATAAAAAAGGGAAATATTACTTCCCAAAAGCGGAAAAAACGCGCTGGCTCCTGGGGATGCAACAAATTAAATTGTGGCAGAGAGGGGGTCATGGTAAGATTTCTCGGAAAAACCACCAAACCGCCAACGAAGGGTTTACGAAAAAGAAACCCGCTCAACCAGGGTTGAGAATGAGAGAGGCGCTGGCGGCCAGCCGGGCGCGGCGAAAAGCAAGCTGCTATCGGAAAAAAAACTCAGGGTGCATCCATCATAGCGGGCACGCGAATTCTCAAAACAGGGGAATGTGGCGAAATCGCATGGTCGACGGAGCCCGGCACAGGGTCCTGGGCTCGCGGAACTCAAAGACGGCTGACTTTTTTCTCGGGCATCATGGCACAAACTTCAGTTAACAAAACGCAACGCGCGAAAACGACATAGGGCGGATTCACTGGACGCCGAACTCCGGTTGTCGAAACACAGGTCCTCAGTCTTTCGAACTAGAAAACCACCTTCGCCACAGCATCGTGGGCGAACCTCATCAACAATCGGTTGAGCAGGACGTTAGGGAAGGAGAAGGGGCAGTACGGATTGGAGCACGCTCGGCAGACGACAAAGTGCGCAGCAGAATTATCTATCGAGAAAGCTTTGGATCAGCACAGAAAAGGGGAAGTCCCGCTATGCAAGCTCGGCGAGTCTCGAATGAGAAAATATGTATCCGGCAAGCAGATCGGAAAACAACGCGCGTGTCCGAGGGCGGCAGTTCTAAGTGCGTTCGAAGTCTTGGAACCAAGATGAAAGGTACTCATCCGATCAACATGTGCACCTGGTTAAGGAAAAGAATCTTTTTCACGCCATGGAAAACGCCAAGATAAAGAACCCTGGTCTGACGTCACGACTTTCAGGGATAGTGGCCTAAGCAAGTCGAGAAACTGGGGGGGGGGGGTGTTCGCTCGTGCGTGGGACCTTGTATCAAAGGGCGAACATCTCTGCGTCAGACGACGCTTCAAACGCTCTGCTTATGGTCGGCGTCTGGCTGACAGCCGCGCCAGGATATAAAATGACGTGCTCTCAAGCAACTCAAACGACGAATTGCCGGCAAGCGCCGGACAATATCTTGTTTCATACTGCGCAAAAAAAGGCCGGGACCGTGGTTACCAAGGAGACCTCGCAAACACTCTAAATGTAGAGACTTGGAATCGATGCAGGGGGTGCGAGCGACAGCGCAAGCAGAAAGAAGTGGCAGGGTGACTCGAAATCGACTTCACTGAAAAAAGTGAAGCGGTCTAACTCGGAGGGAGGGAGCTCCTCGAAACCCCTCGTGGGGGGGGAAAAAAAATGTGCACGTAAAACGAGACGCATTTGGGAGGGCTAAAACCCGAATTTTGCTCGTTCGGGGACACAAGAGGGGAAATTGCAAAAGACTCAGAGCAACCTCAACCAGAGGTAGACTGGCAGACCCAACTCATCGTACGGGGGCCAGTGGCTTATTCCGACCAAAGGGGGTTACTGTAAAGGCCTTTTAACGGTCTGAAGAGAGAGGACCTGACTGAAAATATCCGTTGTCCAAATCGGACTAGGAAGGCTTACCACCCAACAGAACAGGAGGTTATGATCGAAGAGGCGTATAATTCATGAAAAACGGCCGTCAACTTGCGAATAGTGGCGAAGGCTAAAACGATGAACCGTCGGGAAAGTTCGTGGTAACGCCGTCACTGATTATAAGTACTCGCAAACACATTGAATACGGATTACAAGTTGTTGGAAAAAAATTTAAACGTCAGTCTGGGACAAGGGACAACAAGGCGCGCATCGTCTTTCTATATACACAAAAAGAGCGCCGGAAGCGGAACGACTTCTCTGAACAATTTAATCGAAACCTTGGTTTGGACTCTAAATAACCACACAAAGGGGAGAAGACGTCGAGATCACAATGGTCGAGCAACGTGCATACGTAAACGAGCAATACCGTTTCCTGCGACATGGGCAACGATGCTCCTTTGGGTTGAGCAAAAATGAATGATGGGATAAGGGAATCGGCCACACAGCAAGGACAGTAATGTCACAGGAAGTACATCAGTGGTTTTGGCTCTAGGGATTCATTGCCGCCAAACAAGCATCGTCGCGCATTTCTCGAGCAATGTTGCGTGGAAGCGCACGGAATAACTTGAGAGAGTTATGGCGAATAAGAGCAGGCATTCCGGGAAGTCGTGCACATCACGTGCTTCGAACAGGTCTCTGTATTCGTTAGCGGGCGTGAAGAAGGGGCATTGAAGACCTGCGCGCAGGTAGAAGATGGTCATACTAGGAAATGTAAAACCGCGCTGGTGGTCACCTATCAGGGAGAAACTTACAGAAATTGCGCGGTCGGCCTCTCTGGATCCAGATGAGGGAGCCATGGAAGATACTCCCCTTCTGCAAGCTTGTACGCGAAAAGGCGCGAGGTTTCAGGGCAGAAGCCAACGAGCCGTGACACGGTACGTAGCAGTCGAACACGTCGGACACCTCGGTCCTTCAAAAAAGGGGCTCTCACCGGTCCTTTGGGGGTGGGGGGGGGGGAGTTCGTCAGAAGCTACCAAATGTTAAAAGGGGTTCCTTAAGGAAAAGGGGCGAGGTCAACTGTTCCACTAGAAATTGTAAGACTAATCGAAAAAATGCGCAAAGCGAGAACTCACGTGAGATTCTTTGGGTGGTTCGGAGGAAAAACGCGACCGGTAAAAGGGGGGAGAAAAAGAGTATGCCTTAAAAAAAAAGACACCAGTCTGAACAAATGATATATCAAGGGACGGGTCCATTCAGGTATCTCACGGTAGAGCGTACGAATCAGAAGGTGGATCGAGTAAACGAAAATGGACTCAGTTAGTAAAAATACACATCACGCAAGGAATCAAAAACAATGACGATTAAGCGAAGTCATCAACGCAAAATTCACTTTAGTTACAAACAGGAGAGAAGATATGGGGGTGGGGGGTCTCTCAAAGGGACTTGAAAGTTCATAAGAAAGTTGAAAAGGGGAGAAGTGAGGATGAGTATGGGTGGAAAGATAAGGAGGACGGGGGCTTCATACGTAAGAATAAAAAAAGAGAACCATCGTGGGCGCGATAAGGGCTTGCAAGGGGACGAGGAGTTCAAATTCAGGGAGCGACAAAGCGAAAAAAATCGGATAGAGAGTAATGTCGTTGCATGAAAAGGTCACGACTATAGAACTGGCTGTAATGCTCAGGAAGATTAGAGAATGGAAAAAACGCACGGTCTCCTACGCGCGACTTCGATGAGGAAGAAGTTCAGGGGATGAGGTCGAAAAAAGGGTGGTCGCTGGGGGGGGAGATATTTCGACGAGTTTAAGTAAGAAAAGATATCGGATTGACTCAAGGAATTCATCGAGCAAGCTTTGAGGGGGGGGCTCGAAGCGAGGGGCATGTACCGCTTTTCGTAAGAGGAAAGCACACGAGGATAAGCTTGTCTATCGATGGCGGAGAACTCCTGGAGGGGACGTGGAGCGCGAGGGCCATGCGGCTTAGCGCCACATCACGTGTAGAAGGCGGGGCGAATTCGAGGTTATTATTAGTGGGGTGTGCCTCAGAGCATCCGGGAAGTTCTCCTTACACCTGCTTCTGCATGAAAAAGCGAATCTCATGCTCATCGCAGGGATAGAAGATCGATGAAAAGTTGGGAGTTTTTCGGTGAAGTCAAAGGAAAGGGTATCCGGGTGGGAGGGGGGAGCCCTAATACTTATAATGGTATTAAGGTATCCAACAAAGAAGAAATCGAGCAGACAGGGAGAAGCGCGGGCGACGCTTTTTTGGGGGGGAATGGCCGCAAAGAGGCGCAGGGGCTGGAGAAGAAAAAAGCCTAGACGTTCTTTAATTCGTCTCAAAAGGGGTGGAGGGGAAGGAAGCGAACCCAGCGGTGCTTGGAAGGACTTCGTGAGTCGGCCGGATGGGGAATTTAAGGACTGGGAATGGGTTCTCGATTTGGAAGGCAGTTCCAAGCTGGGGGTTGATATTTCTTGACCACCAGAGAAATTTTCTCGGGGGAGGAAAGTTTTTACAGACGCGCAGAGATAAGCACCACAAAACGGAGGGGGTGAGAGAGGAAGATAGGCTCTCTTCCAATTTCGAAAAAAAAGGTCGTTGGGTTACGAAAACGCGGGGAAAGAAATAAACTCGGAACCCCTTGCTGAAGGCAATGGAGAAGAAGGGCCCAAAGAGTATCCGAAGCCCTGAAAAAAAGATCTTTTTGAGAGGGTCGGGGATCATAAAATGATTCCATAAAACAGAAGAGGCAGGGCCTCTATACCCTCACTGATCTCCCTATTAGGAAGAACCAAGGCTTAAAAAAACTCGCTGCGGGCTAACTGTAACTTAGCTTTTTTATATAATTTCAAAGGAAGCGTAAAAAAATCACCGTCGGAACAACGTGAAATAAAAAGAAAGGGAAAAAGCTACATCGAGAGTAGCAGAATATTGAGAAGGGATCTATGTGCTCGAGCAACCGTGGAAAACTAAAGGCTGCTAATCGGGAAAAACGCAGTTTGGAAGAAGAATAGAGGGGAGGCAAACCGCATGCGAGTGGTTCGAACTCTAAAGGTTCTACAGCATCGAGCAAACCGGCAAGGAGTTAATGTTACAGCGGATGAGAGGGAAGACGGCGAGAAGGAGATGATCATTGAGACTGCAGTAGCCCTCCGACAAGGGTCAGCTAAAGCTACGGGGAATGAAATAATATGAACCCGACCGGGGCCCCCTCGTCTTTCTCGGGAAAAGAAGAAAAACGGGCGAACGGTCCGCTTCGGGGGGGGGGGAGCATGAACAGGAAAATAAAGGATAGAGGTAGGAAGGGAGGAGGAAAAATACTTTGCGAGTTGGGAAAACCTCAGTTCAATCCGAGGGGGAGAATTCCGCCGGGGGTAGGGGTACTGACTTGGAAAGAAACGAAAGGGGCGAGGACCCGGCCTACGTTAGAAGGGGGAGTCAACGAAGCGCGTATCCAGGCATAGTCCTGATACGCGCCCAAAAGCGTTAAAAGGATACGGCTTGGAGGAATGGGAGAGAGTAAACGCCTATAAAAAGGACTAAGATAAAATACGACAGGCAAGGGGGTGGAAAAACTTTCGCTCACAGATTTTGAACCAAACATCACACACAAAAAACCCCCAAAAAAAAAAAAAACAACAAAAACAAAACAAAACACAAAACACCAAAAAAAACCCGCGAGCCCCTGTTGGAACTGTCAAGGAAGGGGGGGGGCGTTCTAACTCGAGGAAATAGGAAGTTTTGTATGCGAGATTCTGTGACGGTTTAGAGATGGAGTGTACGTAGCTTCTGGGTCGACCGAAGCGGCAAAGCGGAGTGATTGAAGAGATGAATCCGCCGCACCGAACTGTCTCAGACATCAGGAAAGAAAAAGAAGAAAAGTGGGCCTAAAACAGGAAAGAGCGATAGGGTCTCGAACGGACGGCGAAAAAAGGGGAAATACGGGGGGGGGAGAAGCGAACCGTGCTCTCGGGGGAAATGAAAATGGTGGGGGGGGCTAGTCGGGGGAAGGGAGAAAAAAGCGCATAGGTGAACAAAGGGGGAAGCCAATCTGTGTACGGGGAGGGCACAACACTCCTGAAAACGGAAAAAGGGCTCTGAGAAACACTGATGTTGTTCGGAAGGTTTCCGAACTAAAAAGGGCGTCGCAACAGCTTACAGGGGGTCTTTCTCCAGGGACGTGAAATCTGCAAGGGGGGGCTCCAGCACAGGTTGGTAGGGGGGAAGAAACATCGAAAGAGACGCCTTGCCACCGGGGGAGGGTGCTTCTTATTAAAGAGGCAAAGGCCAACGCTCGGAATCCGTTCGCAAGGCTCTAGAATGAGGGGAAGAGTGAATGGGGCCTGGGATAGAGTCGGGAAGCAAGGTCCGTGTAAAGGCTCGGGGGTCACATGACACTTCGGGGTCTCAAGGAAATCACGATCCAAAAATGGGGAGTGAAAATGAAAGCTTTGCTAAAACTGAACACTGCCTGCGTGGGTGACATCAAAAGGCGCAGAGGAGGGGGGAGCGAAACAACGGAAGAGTCGAGACTGGGGGCACTTGCTCTAAAAGGGGGGGGGGGCAGACTCACAACAACAACAGGGAAGTGAGATATAGCAAAGGTAGAGCAAATTGCAAGGAGGAAAATATAGGAAAGCAAGGGGGGGGGACGGCTAGAAAGGGAACGTTCGAAACCCGGTTTAAAACGGCCACTCCAGGGAAGTGGTCATTGGCGGCAAAACGTCAAAAAAAAGAATTAACAGCTTTGTAAAAGCGGTTTATGGGAAAAGGCACACGCAACGAGGCAGTGCTAGGAGAAATTCCCTATCAAAGAAAAGCCTGGGGGGATCGAGGACCCTAAGTCTATCAGACAGATGAAGGACATAGAGGACGGGAGAAAGGGCTTATATCGCGGCGCGAAAAGGGGAATCTCCCGTAAACTCCAGGGGAAGAAGCAATGGGTTTCGGGAACGGCGCCTGGAAAACAAACGATGGCACCATTCTAACCTCAGGAGTTTTGTCAAAGAAAAGAAAGAGTGGCCGGCAAGGTAAACGGAAAACCGTGTTTCTTCTATCATAGAGACGGTATTTCATCTGGATTTGCTAATTAGTAGAAAAAGGTACAATAGGCGGCGGTGGGAGGCAAGGGTTCTCTAAAAAAAAAGGAGAGAAAATAAAGAACGCAGCAGAAAAACCGTTAGCGCTTTTCTTCCTAGGTAAAAAAAGCGCCGGGAACAAAAGGAAAAGAGGAGGGCTGCGCGTGACCCAATGGATCGAAGAATAGGGGGAGAGCCAAGGGGGGCAAAGAAACGGATGTCATCGAAAGAGGGGAAGCAAGCTTGAGAGGCCGCCTGATCTGAAACAGAATGTTTCTACAACAAAGCAAAGGGCCCACCAGGGAGAGATGCAAGAGACGGAGGCGAGAGGCCGTGACTTTAAAGAAAAGGGTTTCGATATTTGGGAGCCGAAAAAGCTGGACAAAAAAAAAAAAACGGGGGCACAGTAATCGGATTATTGAGTGGGGGTTCTCTGAGGGGAAGGGGAAAACGATCATAAAGCAGGAAATCTAAACGCGATGTTATCAGGAGGAAATGATAGGCGAGTTCATGGGAATGCACACTGGGAAACGAGAGCGGTCCTCTACAAAAAGTAAACCCCCACAACTTGGTAAGGGAATAAGGCATCTAAGCATAAACGGGTCGGAAATGCGTTTGCGGATGGAAAACGGAAGGTCTCCACTCTACAGAAACTCGATGACTTAAGTCGAAATGTCGGTTTATGCTTGTAGAGAAGGGGGACGCAACGGGGGGGGGAGGGGGGGGAGGAAGAAAAAGAAATGACTCATATCATTTGTTATTCAAAGGGGGGGGAAGATCTAGAAAAAACAAGCATTTAAACTCATCTGAGTCAATAAGGGGACGGGTCGAAGCAAAAAGGAAAACCAGGGGGCGAAGATTTTATAGAGAAGGCGATCCAAGGCTAGAGGTAAAAAATAAGAACAATGCGTGTCGCAACATCAAGGGGAAAATGACTTTCGGAAAGTCGAGGGGAAGGAAAAAAGGGGAGGTTGGAGAGGCATCGTGATGTTCCTTCAGAGAAGGGCGGCGAAAAAAAAAAGGCTCATAAAAAATTCAGGGGAGGAACGAGCTGTTAGCTTTGGCGGGGGGGGTTCTTCACACTGAGGGGGAGCCTGAGGGGGGGAGAATCAGGAGAGAAGGTAAGATGAATTTGAGCGCCAACGAGGAAAGACTAGAGGCATGGTTATACCTCGCTTGAGGAAGAGGGGGGGATGTACTTCATAGGCTCTCCGGGAGGGATAGTCGGGGGAAAGTGGGAAGAGCCTTTCGTAAAACGTGTAATGTGTCTTATCTTTACGAGGCACCCAAGTGGAGGGAATGAGGGAGGGGAGACATCTGTGGGGATACTGAAAAAAGTGGGATTTCGAAAAAGTACGGAGGCGAGGGGGTTAAATTCTGGACAGAGGTAAGGCTCCCAGAAAGGGGGATTTGGTCCATTTGGCTCAGGTGGGGGGACGCAGTTATAAAAGCTCTCAACACAAAAAGAAAGAGGATAGATAAAGGGAAACTGAAAGGAGCAATGGAAAGGAATAGTTGGGATCGAGAAAATTAGAGCAAAAAAAAGGGGGAAAGGCACCTGAAGACAGGGGCTTAAGTAAAGAGAAAGAAGGACTCCTCACAGAGGAAAGAAGGACGGAAAAGAAACAGAGGGGAAAGGGCCTTAAATGAACTCAATAGGAAAAAAAGCCTAACATCAGGGATCCTCAGTGTTCAAATAAGGAGCCCGAAGGAAGAGCAACGAGGATAAGGTTCCCAAAAGCGGCTAGCCCTCGAGGGGGGAGAATTGGAGGAAGAGTCGATGGGGAAAGTATGGAAGTCGCCCACCCTCAAGTGTAAGAAATGGAAAAAAAAGGAAAAAATCGCATCGATAAAGGCCCCCCCCCACGAGGAAAGAAGGGGGAAGAGCGATTCGAGGAGGAAAAGCTCCGGGGGGAGAAACAAAGGCGAGGGGGGGGGGAAAACGGCAGTTGAGGGATCGACTTCGGCACAAGCATTCGAACGTGGGGGAGAAAAGACTCTAGGGGAAAGAGAATGAGGGGGGGGGGAAAGGGAAATATGGGACGTGGGCTCGGACTGCTCAGAAAATACGAACTGGGGTGACGGACTGCGAAAGTGCGAGGCAATTAGCCGGGAAAGGAGAGAAATCAACCGCCATTTCTCTAGATGAAGCAAAAAAATGGCCCCTCCATATGATCGACCTTCCAAGATCGGTGAAAGAAAAGGAAACCAAAGAGAAAAAACCTGACAGGGGGGAGGAAGCGCATCAAAGAAAGAGGGCCTGGGAAAGGAGAATAGAGCAAAGGGCGCGATTTAGAAGGAGCACAAGTACTAAAAGACAAAGTAAACGGACGGGATCTATTCGAGGAAAGGAAAACAATCAACGAAGAAGTAAAAACACCGCGAAGAAGGAGAATAATTAGAATCATAAAGGAAAAAAGAGAGATCCACGGAAGCTCCTTATCTCGAAAAAAAAGCTAGGGGTTAGGGGAAACTGAGTGTCCTTAACTTAGTGCTTCCTAAAACCAAAAAATTCTCATGCCTAGTCTGAAATTTTGGTCACAGGGGAAACCTTTCGCGAAAAAGGGGTTTTAAGGAATTAGCACAAAATCCGGACAAGGTAGTTATGGAGAAGTAAAGTCAATTGCAGTCGCGCGAGCTCGCGACCAGGGTGGTGGGTGACGACGTGCGGTGAAAAGGGTGATCAATGGGGCGGGACGATATATAGGGAAAAGGCGAGAAAAAAAAAATGCGGCTTCGGCGCATAGTAAAATCAACGAGTAGATACACTCCTAGGGGAGAACACAGAATGACTCGTACGGAAAGGGGGGACGGGAAGAAACCTTCCATCTAGGTGTCGCTGAGAAAAACTAACGGGAAGAAGGGTGTTTAAACAAGAGGAAAAAGCTGTGCTCTCTTTCAGGGAGGAAAATTGGTAGAGCAACGGACAAAAAAGCGTCATCTGAAAAGGGTTAAGGAGCGAAAGAAAGAAGGGGGAAAAAAAAAACGCCTGCTAAAGCGAAGAAAAAAAAAAGAAGAAACCCGCCTGAAAAAGAAGGTTCCGAACACGATTTCAAGGCGTGATCAACAGATAGAAGGGTAGAGGGCGACTAGCCGGGGGACTCGGCATTGGGGAAGAAAGTACCTCGGGCAGCGTGCGAAAACTTAGCCTATTGTGCCAAGACCTATTTAACGGAAGGAGTGAAAGATCGGCTCGCCCAAGAGCTAATCCATGAAAACAGCAAAAGATTGAGAAAAAAAAGCTTCAGTGTTGGGGACAGGGTATTCGGTGCGGGAGAGGGGGGGAGAAATTGGAAAGGAAGCGTTCTCGGCGCACAGGAGGAGGGAGAACTGCCTCTGAGGGGCGAAAGAAATTAAAAAGACGAGCAAAAATTTCCTTAGGATTACTTCGAATGGGGAGAAAGGGGAAAAGAAATGAAGGAGGCCGTTCAAATTGAAGAGGCGGGGGTCTAGAACTTCATCCATGAGCTTCACTGGATAGACATGGGGTAAGAGAGAGAAAACAACAAAAACGGAATAATATGGCACCAGGGGGGAGAGCAACTTTCATTCATAGAGGGCGGGGACACTCCGTTAGAAAACACAATATGAGAAAAAAAATGGTTGAGGACCAAGGACTAAATGGCGTCAGGATAAGGCTCCTTACATAAACTGTACTCGGGTTACGGAGTTATTCATTGAATCGCAAAAAACGATTTCATGATCTATACATTAAGGCCGATAACTGAAACCTAAGACTTGGATGCGGAGAAACCGTCTATCATAGGGAAAATCCTTTCAGACGATCTATATGGGTACAAGAACTTGTAGTCGAGTAGAAGGCTAGAAGAGACTTAATAAGAAGGGGAAGTGTCATCGGCGAAGTAAGAGGTACTTCAGAGAAAAAGAAGGGGGGGGACCTTTGCCAGGGAAGGCTGAAAAAAGGCTAAGAGCATCAATGAAGAGATGGGGGGGGAGAACAGACTAGTGTAAGGAAAAAAAAGGTCTATAAAAAGTTTCTGTCGAGCATCGGAAAACCAGAGTCGCATGGCGGGGGAGCACGGTCAGGGGGATGGAGAGTAAAAACCTGTTCAAGATGCTCGTTTGAAACGCGGAGATGGCAAAAATGGAAGAAAGAACGTACTAAGAAGAACAGTGAGACGTTTGCCGAGTAAAGGAGACGAAGTAGCGCAGAAATAGATGTCGAAGGCAGGATTAAGAAGGTTAATATCAGAATGGGAGAAAAAGGAAGCAACGGCAGTCGCAGGTCTAAGTTTGCTTGCAGTCCTAAGAAGGGGAAGGTCAGGAGCAAGCGATCTATAGTCACTCCATGTCTCACCAAGGTTCCCACAGAAAAGGGCACTCAGAAAAAATCGATTCCAAGCAGAAACGAAAGGAATTGACTTTCACAGCAAAGAGTGGGGGGGTGGGGGGCTTCGATGGCCGTGAAAAAGATTGCGACAATGGTTAAACCATCCCGTGAAAGAGATAGGGGGAAAGGTAGGTACTCTAGTCCGGAATACGCCTTAACAGAAAGAAGAAGGACTCGCGGTTCGTCTCATAATGGCCTTTGCTAAGGAGGATTTAAGTTGGAGGCGCGACTTCAAAGGAGAACTGAGGTAAGGAAGGAAAAAAAGGGCGTTGCTGATCCAGGAAAAAGAAGAGAGACGTCTGGGGAAGAAACAGAAAATTAAATTGACGCTGAGAAAACGATCGGACCCGTATTCCGCGGAAGAGATTTAGATCAGGAAGTCAGGGGGGAGTCTGGTAGAAAAAGAGGAGTGGCTGCAGGTGGTTTCTGGAGGGGACGATAAATACTATTTTAAGGGAAGAGCATGGAACTGCTTCAAAAAATCAACTCGGCGGGGTGAGCTCTTCTTCTCAGGAAGGGGGAACAGGGAGGCAAAACAAAACCGCGCCGAGTTCTATCAAAGCGAGCCATGCAATATGGGGATGGGATCTATTCTGTAGGGCCATGAGATGGGGTTCGGTAAACATCACGGGGTAAGGGGACGGGGGTCTGAAGAGATGCAACTGCTTTTTTGAAGAGAGAAGCTTGATTTTAAAGGGCAAAAAAGGGAGTGCGCACCAAATACGCGCCTTGCGCATGAAAGGCCGGTCTTACCTGGGAAGAATGAGAGGGTGGGGAAGGGGGGTAAGGTCAAAGTCAGGGATACGGGTGGGCTCAAATAAAAGGTCTTAACTGTAGAAAAAGGGACGCGCCAACAAGAGATCCTACCAAAAAGCCACTCGCATTTACCTACCGCTTTTGGAAGGGACTCCTCTTTCTCAAAAAGGCGGGGAGCGGGAGACGGATAAAGTCCGGTTAAAGGAGGGGGGAGATGGGTATGAAGGAAAGAGAAACCAGCTGTTTTCGGTGCAAACAGAGGAGGGTCCTCCTCTTTGTATCCAGGGAAGGAATCTCTGTATGCGTCCCTCGTTTTCATCGTCTCCCAAAAAAAGAAGAGGGCATTTTCCAGGTTGAGCAGTGGGGAAGAAAGTATCAGACGAGAAAAAACAACAACAACGGAGGAGAAAGAGAGAGATACCTGCGCGCGGTCCAAAAGGGAGGAAAAAATGAAAGGCACATAGTGTAACAAAACAAATGAGGGTACCTAATACAGAGAGACACGGAGATAATCTACACAGAAGAGCAAAAAGAGAAAAAACGGCACCGAAACTCTGGGTGCAGAGAAGAGAATAACAAATGATTCAAGAAGGAAAGGAAAAAAAAATTCCGCCAGATCACCGGAGAAAACAGAATGAGACAAGGAAAAAAGCGGACTTTCCCAAGCTCCTGGGGAGCGGCTCTTCGCTGGGGTTGGGGAGGGCGAACGGGGAATAAGTATAGCGGGCGAAAAAGAAAAAAATCAACTTCTCCCTAAGGAAAAGGGGAAAACCCTCGAAGATAACAGGTGAGCCAAGGGAAGGATCTGAGAGGAAAGAAAAAGCAAGCCAGAAAGGAGGAAAACGTAAAGCTGAAAAAAATGAAAAGAAAAACGCAAGTGTGAAAATGAAATCTACTTGAAGGCAAGGGAGATCAACGTGATTGTGGACGGGAAAAAAAAAGTCGAAAGGTAAGAAACCATCGATCCCTAAGATGTCCTTTGTCGAGAGGGAATGGGGGAAAAGAAGGATTCGCGGGGTTCGGGGTCGCAAAAATTGAGACTTCAAATGAGAAACGAAAAAGAGAAAAAAGGGGCGAGTGAAGGGGGGTCGTAAGCCGTGCGCAGAAGGATCTCTAAGAAAAAAGAAGAAGGCGATAAATCGAAACAAAAGCAGATTTCTACATGAAACCGAAAGAGAACTTATAGGAAGTAGAGCCTGAGAATAGAGAGAGGGGGAGAGGGAGGCCGACAATGCGCATTCCGCCTTGGGGAGGAGAGCTTCCTTTCTAAAAAAAAAACGGGGTGGCTCTAAAAAACAAGTTAGCCGAATTCTCTCAACGGGGGTGGGTGGGGGGGGGGGGGGGGGGGGGGGTGGGGGGGGGGGGGGGGGGGGGGGGGGGGGGGGGGGGGGGGGGGGGGGGGGAAAAAAAATCACAAGAAAACATCCCTGATCGCAAAAGCTGCAGTGGGGGGGTAGGGAATTCTGAAGCGGAGGCCTCAATATATACCATAAGAACAATAACTCATGTGCCGGTGAAAAGGGAAGGAGCCTTGTGAAAGGAAAAAAGACACATCTCGACAAAGAAGGGAAATGGAACTTCAGGAGTGCGGTGAAAAAGCCGGCATCGAAGAAGGGGTGATGGGCTCTCCGGGGAACGGGGGGGAGCATGGCGTGAAGAGACTAGGGAAGAAAAGCCTCAACGCGGCTGGGGAGTAGCTGACATCTTAAAGACCAGAGGAGGAGAAAACGCGAAATACCAAAGAAATGCTCTCTAAAGTGCATGAGCGAAAGAAAGGATGTTAGAGAGGGAGCGAACGGCTGGAAGGGGGAAAATCGTCAAAAGAGAGGAAAAAGGTGAAAAAAAAAAAAAAGCGCGTGCGAGGTGAGAAAAGCTCCAACTCTAAAAAAGCAAAAATCTTGTAAAGGTGACGAAGCAAGGAGGAAGCAGCCAACACTACTGAGAAACTAGGAGAGCGGGAAAGAAAAAAAAAAGAAGAAACCCGGCTTTTTTAGAAAAAGGAAGTGTGAAGGGGGAACACGAGACGGCAGAAAAGCAACGGGGAAAAATTCGCCTTCATCCTAAGACAAAGGACTCCCCAGAGGAGAGAGACAATCGACTTAGACGATGCCAAGGCTTTTACCGAGCGAGAACTCTATTCTCTAAAATCGACTAATCCTTAGAAAAGAACGTACCTCGGAGGAAATGGCTGTGAATAGGTCTCGAGAAAAGATCAGGTCCTTCTCGGGAAGGCGATCAGAATGCACGCTGCTTGGGCGCCGTAAATGGAAAGAAATCCTGGAAAAAACAACGATGCCGAAAATTACGCGAGGGTGCGAAAGAAGGAGAGGTGGCCGGTCAAAAAATGGAGAAGAGAAGCGAGAAACCGGAGCTGGGAAAGGAGAGGAGCTTGCATCACTAAAAAAATCGAACCGGG
>Ga0179591_1374569_pt1 | contig 16319 bp, 13 predicted proteins | sample CZOMad2_1_08_16f_FD_182891 | JGI IMG/M metagenome (GOLD analysis project Ga0179591, IMG submission 182891) | Vadose zone soil fungal communities from Angelo Coast Range Reserve, California, USA - CZOMad2_1_08_16fungal (PacBio error correction) | ecosystem: Environmental > Terrestrial > Soil >...
CGCGGAGTGATTTGTACACTCAAACCGGGCGCGGCGGGGAATTGACGAATTTTTCTTAAAAAAAACGGCCAGAGAGACTATGCTTGTAAGAGGGGAGGGGGGCCAAGATTAAGCGACAAGCGAGGTAAAGGGGAAAGGGGAGAAAGTATTGGGAAAAGGGAGGAGAGGGGGGGTCTTTTGGTTAGGGGCAAACAAGGATCTAAGAAGACCGTTAAAGCTAATATGTCTGCAAATCGTACTTGTGGAAGCGGGGGGGGTAGCGGGAGGGGGAGGGCGATCCTTTTCCGACCTTAACGTGAGTTTCCGGTCAATAAATCAGCTTTCTCAAAACAAGAGGGTCAATTCAAGGGGGGGGAAAAGAACCGCCAAAGAGGCTGAGGGGGGAAACTAGCACGTCTGTAGTATCCGCAAAAGGGTTCTTTAAAGAAGGGGGGGTCGTGAGTCCGGATGAAGACCCTGGGTCGGGGAGGTGGTAAAAGATGGGGCTGAAAAATGAACAACAATCTTATGTTTGGGGAGGAAGAAGGCAGAGGGGAAAAAGAAGAAGGAGATACGCGTCGCGGACAAAAAAAAGCAAAAATCAAGACAGGAACTAAGGGGTGCCGCTTGGGGCCATCGATGGGGTGAAAAGAGCGAATTTGGTGGTTATCGGGTCGGAAAGGGATTTGCTATAAATGTAGAATCTGCTTTCAGCTCAAGTCGAAAGCTAATCCCGCGGTCGAAACTACAGTTGGGTGAGGGATGATGTGTTAAACTGAATATAAGAAGGACTGCCCTTTCGCGTACCACCAAGGGGGAAAATAAGTCGGGTGTGAAGGAAAGACTTCGGGTAAAGAATGCATCGGATTTCTTGCCTTAGAGGTAGGGGATATGGAATGTACTGGTCAAAAAAACCGGGTAGAAAACAAGGACGTCGAAAGTTGCCTGAGTGAACATTAGGGGTCATGAGACCCCAAGCGAGTCTGCGATCAATTGTTGGGGGGGAAAAAACTTTGGTCCAAAAGATTTTAGTGTTGGAAAAAGTAGGCACGACATCCAGCGGGGCGGATATTGGAGTATTCCGCAAGCGCCAGTTGAAGAGAATCCATTTAAAGAAAAAAAGCAGCGGAGTCAGTTGAAGGGGGTAAAAGAGAAAGGTGGCGCCCAAAGTAACGTAACCTCAAAGTCTAGAAAGTGCCTCGGGAACGACCCTTTTTTAAGGAGGAGGAAATTTGATGTGGTTGAAAAGCAGAGGGGAAAAATCTAATTAAAGGAGCGGGGCGCTGGATGTCATCGCTGGGCGGGTTCCCAAACGGAGAAAAAAAAAGAGAAAAAAAATTTGGGTCACGAAAAAGACTGGGGTGAAATGCCGGCGCAGTGGTATTACCGCAAAGAATTCTTGTCTCTGGCAGGTCAAAGCTGGGGCAAAGACGAAAGGGGACAATTTATCGGAAGTCAAAAAAGGGAAGGAGGCACCGGAAATCTAAGAAATTTTTCACGTTGCGGAGACTTTACTTGGGAGCGTAGAAATGGTCGTCATATAACGAAGACCGGTCCTATCTAACTCTAATCGAGGGGGATAGTGGGTTGCCCGGGGAGGAGGAAAAGCGGTGAAACGGAGGGGTCGAAGTTAAGGCAGGCTAAACGCCTTGTAATCGAGAGTCGGCAAGGAAACTCCGGAAGAAGACAAATGACTAGGGGGGGCGAATTGGGAGCAAGGAAAACATTAAGAAATTTTACTAGGGTGGTCCCATCAAGGAGGGATTCGCGTCGCCGGTGAGCACTTCACTGGGGAAATATTGCCAGGGGAAGGAACACAACAGGGGTCCAAGGGTGGGGAAGAAAAAGGAGGAAAACCCTTACGGTTTTTCTAAAAATCCAGAGATTGTCTGTTGGAAAGAATTCAGGGGGGGTGGATTAAGCAAAGCAGGCAGAGGGCCCGCCGCGCCGTCGAAAACCAAAACTCCTAATCACAACAACACCTTATGAGGGAGGGAGAGTTGACTGGGGAGGGCGGAGGGGAAGGTGTCCCCCGAATCACCCTGAGTGAATCACAAGAAATTGGAAAATAATAGTTTAGACTTAAAATCAAGAAGTGTTCAGAACGTGTGATTAAACGCGCGACCTACACGGGGGGATACCCATCTTAACAGGACCGGCTTTGGTAGACGTGCACCGAGGGAAGAAGGAAGAAAATTGGACCTGCTGCTGGGAGGGAGCCAATCCACGGGGGGGATGGAAAACTCTTGGACATCAATGGAGGGTACCCATTTTCGATGGTGGCAAGGGGAGAACCTCGGGAGACTGGAGAGCAGAAAAAGACGTGGTAGACTAAATCGCCAAGGGAGAGGGAAAAAAGAAAAAACCGCATTGGACCAGAAAAAAATATCAACCCTCAGGGCAAACGCCTATTTCAAAAGAAAAGATGATCAGGTCAAGTACAGGGGGGGGAGGCGTATTGCAGACCCATCGCTCTAGAAAGAAAGGAAAAAAAAACACTAACGACTCAAAAGGCCAGGTGGCAATCGGGGGACGCGACTGACACCATCCTTTCCTTCGGGAGCAACGACAGGAAAAAGAAAAAAAAGGAGTCGACGATTTATGATGACGGGGGAGGAAATAGCACAAAGAAGGCCCACCAAGGGGAAGAAGGGGAGCTGACTGAATCAGCCGGTGAAAATCCAAATTTACAAGGGGAGTCAGGGATGCCGGCCGTACATGATTTTAAAAAAGTCAAGAAGCAGTACTCCAGCTAACAGGGCCCCGTCGTAAAAAAAACCAGGCTCGCTGAATGTTACGGTTGTGGAGCCCACTGCTGTTAGGAAGACTCCAAAAAAGCCTTCGAGAGATTGGGGGATACTGTTTCACGCGAGGGAGTCAGGAACCATGAGGCGCTGTCGTAAGTTAAAAAATGAGAGGGAAACATTATGGAAAGGGAATATACTAAAACCCAACATCACAGTCACCTGTTGGAGGGATGGGGGACACAACTGACGAAGCACCTCTCGCGAGGGGAATCATGAACGCATGTTCACGTAAGTGGGCGACAGAGAGCCGGTTCTAACTAATACGACGGTGGGAGACATCACCGGGAGAGGAAACACTAAAGCCTGGGCCATCGCGACTTCTTGTCATTAAACAAAAAAGGGATGGAGTGGCTACTGGTCGGGGGGGGTAGCGACAATACTTCGCATTCATAGTACGCAGTCAGGGGGGTTGTTAAAAAAGGGGCAACGAAAAACTGAGGCTAATTCGGCGACCGCTGGTGGGTTCTCTAGAGCTGACGTTTAAGGATCACGAAAAATAAAGAAAAAAACCAAAGTGATCGCACGATTGGCAAGCGATTCAAGAACAAAAACGGCAAAAGGGACTGTATGTTATCTTGAATTGGGGGGCTTGGGGGGTGGGGAAAAAAGAAAAAACGGAACCTCCGAGTCCGCTCTCGAGAGGGGGAAACAGGAGTATTGGGGTGAGGCAGACCTATAGAAAAAAAGAATCAGTTCCTTCCGGCAGCAGCATTCGTCCTTCTAAAGACTGGGGGGGAGCGGGAGAAAAGAAAGGGGGAGGCGTGAACTTATAATCGCAAGGGGGGAAAAGAGTGGTATGTAAAAAAACGTCCGTTTTTTTCCTGCTGAAGGGAGGTTAGAACCGGGAATAGTGAAATAGGGGGCACGAAAAGAAAAAGAGGAAAGAACATACTGAATTGTACCGGAACCAAGACAAGAAAACCTTCGGGGGGAAAACGCAGAACTATGAGGGAACGGGGACTTCACTTTATGTGCAAGGGGAACAAAAAGAGCTAATACTAAGAGAAACAGTCAATTGCCTCTTAGGGCTGGGACCTGCGAGAAAAAACACTCCATATAGACTTTCGGGAGGATCTTGCCTATCCGAATATAGAACTTCCCAAGTCCAAGGAAGTCGGGGGGAAAAAAAAAAGGTCGCGTTTCGTACTCCACCTGACGTCTAAGAAATCCTGAAAAAAAAATATTGAGGGAAGGGATATCCCTAGCGTTTCGAAGCGCACCCGGGAGCGGCTGTAGTATATCTGCAGGGTTGAAGGGGAAAGAGGAAGGAGAAAGAAAGTGAAGCTGGATCGTCGACATTGTCAAATAAGAGAGTAATGGGAAAGGAGATCTTGAAAGGAGTAATTGGTGGGAAGGGTTCAAGGGCACATCAGTAATTTCGAGAGACCCGGTAGCATATTCCTGCTAGCACTAAAAAAAAAAAAAAAAAAAAAGAAAAAGAAAAAAAAAAAAAAAAAAAAAAAAAAAAAAAAAAAAAAAAAAAAACGGGGCAAACAAATTAAAAAAAAAAAAAAAAAATGTCAGACTTAGGTCAGGTTGGCCAGTGGGCTGAGGGGAGTTCGATCCTTTTTCAGGACCGGAAGTGGGATGGTTAAGAATAAAGTCATCTTCCCCCCTCAAGCTGTCTTGTCCGATGAAAAAACGTGAAAATATTCTAAATTGTAATTTTAAGGGGTCTTTTAAAAAAAAAAAAAAATTATGAGTTCTGTTTAGCCTTAGAAAGGGCCGGGGTAGTAAGGGGAAATCGCGGGCCCCTTGGTTGCAAGAGCTACAAGTCTTTTCGAAGGACGAATTGGGGGGGATTGAAACCTTAATACCCTGTAGGTTCGTTATTGGAAAGAAGGCGAATTTCCCCAGAGTAGGGGGGGGGAATAGAATGCCGAGAGAGATGACTTAGCTCCCCGACCCGAATGCCCAGAAAACAACTTCAGATAATGTTTGCACCGTCCTAGGAAATCAGGATCGGGAAAAAGGGGGGGGGGGATTCTGGGCGGAGGGGAGGTAGAAGGGGCAGAAGGGGTCAAGAGGGGGGTCTCAGAAGAGAGCCCAAAAGCGTTGCACTATAGAACCTCCATGGGGAGTAAACTTTTGGGGAAAAAAGAAAAGGACAGCGCTACTAATTCTAAGCTGTGAATCTTACCAGAGGAGACCACCCCTGAAGGAGGTTGGGGCCAAACAGTCCGGCGAGATTTCTACCAATTGCTGTGTCGTGGCCATGTGCGGTTAGGAATAATCGGAAGGGAGGGACCCATGATCTAAGGGGAAACCTTAGAAAGGGCTAAATGGGGATCATGGAAAATGGTCATAAAAACCTCGTAGGGGGACTAAGATCGTTTTGCAGGGGGTCATGTCTTTGTTGGGATAAATTAAAACAGAAACATAATTGCTCACTTGGATAATTTTTCAAACATTAGTCTCGAATCCTCATGGGTTCCGATAGATGGAAGTAACGCCAAACGCGCGGGGAAGGGAGGGAAATTGAGAGTGAAAGAAAGCCTTGGAAGGACAAGTACCGAATGAAAGGGAGCGGCCGTTTAAAGACGGAGAAAGGTGTATGATGATTACGAGTATTGGAGGGTGACAGACTTGGAGCTTCCGAGCCGGAAGTACGTAGACTGGGGTCTAGTCAGAATAATGGGACTTGAGGAAAGGAAACCGCGCAAGAGAAAGTGTGGCAAGCGTATATCGGCTATGAGCCGAAGGGTGAATTCCACTAGGATTAAATTCTGTCGGAGTCGGTCCTGCAGGCAGCGAATCTGCTGCAAGAAAAGGGGGGAAAGGGAAGGGGCAACCCTTTCTCTCTGAGAAGGGGAAAATTTACTGGTGCTTAAGGGTAAAGTCCTAATAAAGGTCGGGTGGGGGGGGGGGTGGGGGGGGTGGGGGGGGGGGGGGGGGGGGGGGGGGGGGGGGGGGGGTTGGGGGGGGGTGTGGGTGTGGTGGTGGGGGGGGGGGGGGGGGGGGGGGGGGGGTTGGACGATCGTCCCAGAGAATCTCTGGTATGGAGGATTCCCTGTGAGGGGGAGAGGGGCTCCCTTAGGGTCGGCTGTGGGAAAAGCAGGCCGTCAGGTTAGTCAACGATAGAGCTTCACTCCCAGGAGGAACAAGACCGTGGCAAAAAGAAGAAAAGGTCGTGTTCCAAAAGTAAAATCCCGATGAAGGAGAAAAAAAAGTTGTAGTTGGGGACGCATCAAGGAAATTCAAAAGGGAGGTATCGCCGGTGATCACTGGACAATGTGGAAAAAAGAGTTGCAATAACTGCCGGGAAACCAATGTGTTCTTCAGTCCTCGGGGAAGGGGGGGGGAAAATCGAACCGTGCCAGGGGGGGGTAACGAAATAGGATTTGGATGGTTGTCAAGGACATTTCTTGTTATTATCAAACATTCAGGGGGGAAGGGGAAGTCACCCGGCGCATCCGTCTAAACAGGAACCAGTAAAAAAAAGAGTATAAGTCTTCTCGGGGCTGAAACGCGAGAACAGGCAATTCCCGATCACCAAAACGGTGGAACGACACAAGGATGCGGACCGAAAAATCCTATGGGAGGGGGAAGAAAAAAACCACCGCCACGTTTTCCGATCCCGTTGTGAAATTAAAAAAAGTGGGGGAAAGAGTTACGGGGAAGGGGCCTGCTGGGGGTACCAGGAAGTGCTCACCGGAGAAGAAAAGAAAGTGAAGGGCAAAGCGAAAAACTTTACAAAGGCACGCTGGGGGGGGGGAATGCTCTCGTTGAAAAAGGAATGGGGACCAGGATTTGGAGGAAGAGGGGGAGACCCTCGCGGGGCAAGAGGACGTGTTGTAGACGGCCATATACTCTTGCCCTGAGGGGATCCATGAGAAAATATCCCGTGCAACCCGCTCAACTATTAAAAGAAGACGAGAGTTGCAAAAACGCTTCTATATGCATGTACGATCCATAGCTCGAGTCTGCAAATTGTAACCTGAAAGCCCGATAAGAAAGCCTCAGGACCATAAAGGGAGGAGACTACACACATTAAAAGGGCTGAAAGTCAAAGGAGGACCTTCCATGCCAGACTGACAAAGGTCATCGATGTTGAATGAAAGAAAAATGTAGGGCCATCCGACTAAGACAAGGAATAGAGAAATGCCCCAGAGGCCTTTTAAGTTCAGGAGGTGAACGGAATCAGAAATCGCTTACACAGACCGCCGCCAAGGAGCTTGGGGAAGGGGGAAAAAAGCCGCCTGCCTGGCTAAAAAAAAAAAAAGTGTCCGATCTCAAAACAGGGTCTCAACACGGCCGCCCGGCTAACCGGGAACATGGTGTTGGGCTCAATTTGATCAAATAAAGAGGAAAAGGGGAAGCCGGACGCGCTTTTGTGCTCGTACAAGAAAGGCTCTACGGGTCCCATAAAAAAAATGGGGGGGGGGAGACCTAAGTAATAAAAATTAGAGTGCACCGGGAGATTATTAGTTTAGACCACAACAATCAAATTACAAAGTATTGGTTGAAAGAAGCAGCTATCGGAGGTGCATAACCGGAAGGAAAGCCGTGAGAACGGGGAAGGTTTTGGCCTGGGGGGGGGTTGGACGAAAAATTAAAGCCCTTCACCGGCAACGACTCTGAAAAAGGGGGAAACAGCTCCTACAGGTCTTGTGGAATTCACAAACGAATTAGGGGGGAGGGAGACTTTGCAGTTTTACAATCAGTTCGTTATCGTATGCGCGAGTTTTTTTGTAAAAGTTGACGACAAAACGGGTCGGGGGGTAGGCAGACCAGCTTTTAGGGTCCTGCGCGAGTAAGAGCTATCATCTTTGGATATGGGAATCGAAAAGATTTCAAACGATCACACCACACTGAAAGGGACTCTATGTACAAGCCAAATAGGGCAAACAGTAGAGAAATTATGTTTCTGAATGAGGGGGAGGAAAAGCTATCCTCCGAGTCACTCTGGGTCGAAAAAAATAAATGGGGGGGGGGGGGGGGGGAAAAAAAATTCCTTCAAGCCTATTTTATAAACGACCTAAAGGGGTACAAGGCCTTAGTTTCGAAGTAGAAAAAGGAAAGGGGAGGGAGGACTTGATATAAGTCCGAGGGACTAGGGATCGAAATAGCTGAGAATCTTTAATCTTAAAGAAGTTGGATCGGCAAGACATCTGGTTTTTGGCGGAAGATGAATGCTTATGAAATTAAGGGGGTGGCAATGTCCTTTACGAAATTGATCTCATAACCGGAAGGGGGAACCGGACCATCTACGCCACCGAACTGGAGAAATAAGGAAGCGACTCTCCAAAGAAAAAGGAAGGGGGGTTCCTGCAACAAAAGACCAAATCGACTTTAAAAAAAATAACCTCACAGTCACAAGGGGGGAAGATGGGTTCTCCTACTGGTTCGACGATCCCCGCTGGATCATGGAGGAGCTGCAAGATAAGTCGAGAGGGTAAGTCCGCCTCGCCCTGGAGGAGTGGGAAAAAAAAAAAATAGGAGTTCGAGAAGGTCAAGCCACAACAACCACGGAGAGTCAAAGAAGAGAGATCAGGAGTTCGAGTTTATTCTCACAGCACCCTGATTACTATCTCAGGGGTAAATGATCCTCAAGAAAGTCGATAAGCGGGAGCGAGTTAAAAGCTACAGAGGGGGGAAAGGGTAAAAGGGGGGAGGCTATTGAATGGGAACCGCGGAGGAGGGGGGGGGTTTTTTTTCAGGCACCTCAATAGTGTGAGAAAGGAAAAATCGAATGGAAGAGAAACTCACTTGAGGTGAGGTATCAGTGTACAAGACGCAAATTTGGGAAGGTCACCTTTGCCGGAACGAAAAAAAAATCGAACTGTTTCAAAAGGAGCTCATCAATCGGAAAAACAAAAAAGTGCCACGGCGGGGCTTTCCTGATACCACCTGGAATCAAAAAGGCGGTATGCTCTGTGGAAAAACAGAAGAAGTTTAGAATCCGAAATTTGGGAGAAGGACGCAAATTGTGAAGGAAGAACCCGGGAGGGGGTCGCGTTTATAACATAGGGAGAAGGGAAAGAGGGTTTTGGGGGGGGGAATACAGACGGACCTCGTAGCATCTTAGGCGACGTCTCGACCCTCGAATTCACAGATCAAAGAAACTTACTGGTTGGAAGGATGGGGACTCGCGATCGGGGATGGTATTGAGGAAGGGAATGTATCGCCAAAAGATAACGCTGATCCGGTACTTCACAGCGGGGCGCGAGCAAAGGTGGAGGAGACGGCGTCCATGGGAGGTTCAGGGGTCGGTCCCAAAGGGGGGAGCGCCTACTAATTCTATCTTTGGGGGCAAAAGCGTACAAACCAAGTAGTGGTGGAAAGCCAAGACTCGGCGGCCAAAAAAGAATTGGGAACACATAGAGGGTTAAAAAAGGGGCTTAGTTGGGATTCGGCTTTGGCCCAAATTCGTCTTGCTTACCAGCTCGTCGCAAAGGGGAGTGAAAACAAGGGTAGGGGGGAAATCCCCCTCTCTTAGGGGGAGGGGCTTCTAAAAATTTTTCGAAAGGAGGGGGGGTTGGTGTAAAATAATGTCGCGAAAGCGGGGCTCACTGATAAGGTGGTTAGTCGTCTGCCAAAAAGCCGTCTGGGTCCCCTCAGAAATCGGCTGTAAAAAAAAAAACAAACGCGGAGAGTCGGAGTCGGTCAAGGGGTATGGAAGCGAAAAGGAAAAAAACATACATAAGGGGGCCAGCTTACGGGGCCCGCTTTTACGACGGGCGCCAATGTTAGAGGATTGGCGGATTGTAATTGGGGAACTCCTTAAGCACAGCCAGAGATGGAACTGGCGCGGGGTTCATTAGTGGGTACCTTTCACCTAGACCGAAGGGTGAGGGGGGTGAATCCGGAGGGGAAGTTTGGAGAAGGTCCGGGGTTATGCAATCCGACTTCGGATTTGGGTTCGGCACAAGGGGAAGGGTAGCGTCTGCCTCTAAGTGAAAAGGTGGGTTAAGAGGAACGAATGGAGATAAACCTGGCTCTAAAGGGATGTTGCGCCGCGGATCTGGGTTTATCGATGTTTCGGGGAAAAAAGAACCAGGGATGGAGGAACGTTCTCTTCCCGATAGAAGTTGGAAAAATGGAAGGTGGCAACAAACTTAAGGGAATAGGGGGGGTCTTCATTGCGGTTATGAAAAAGCAGGCAAAAAAAGTACGAGTTAGTCTACAACCCATCATTGGGCGAGCTTAGTCCAGAAAGTAGGTAATAAAAAAAAGCCCAGGTCCCAACATAAAGCGTCAGTGGACATAAAATTTCCCAGGGAATTTAGGGGAAAGGGGGGGAGGGGGTTCTCCTTTGCACCTAGCATCATTATCAGTCTGAGGCTCGCCGGGGAGCAGGATGTAAAAGCCGGCCAGGTTCATATCCTTAAGGAACAAAAAAAGTTGGAAGGGAGCGCCAGGAGTTGTCATAAACTGAGTCAGGAAAAAAAGAAAATGTGGAGGTCGCAAGGGGGTTGGGGGGTTCCTACCATTCTTGGGATGAGCACGGGAAGGTGCTCGGAATTCCCGCGCGCGCCTGTCAACGCATATCTAGAGCAAAAACAGGATGAGGATGGATCGGGCCGGGGGGAAAAAGGCCTCCGGGATGACTAAAAAGGTGCTCATCAACAATAAGGGGAAAAGCAAGATTTCTTGCTAAACCGTCCGTCACGGCCGGAATCCGTTTTAATGACAAAATTCAGCCCAACACTGTTGTGGAAGGAAGGAGAGGAAACAGGAGGGGTGAACACCTGGCTCCCCGCAGAACGGGGGAAAGAAGGAAAGTCACACCTAAAAATTTTTTTCTAATCTGGGACATGCCGAAGTCGTGGGGGAAACACCGTACACATTGGCCGTTTAAAAAGGTTGGAAGTGGAAAAAAAAATAGAAGCTCGATACAAGCGGGGGGGTCATCTTACTGGTCTGCTGGGGAAAGAACCGACCTCATTGAAGCATCTCCCGACCTCAGGTAACCCGCTCAAATATTTCAGGGTCGGTTTAAAGAGACTGGAGAAAAAAGGTCGGAATATGCCTACCCAGAGCCCAGATCCACTGCGCAATGACAGACAAGGATCCATTTGGGAAATCTTCACATAAGGATCGACAGACAGCTACAAGCAGTTAAGCCATTCAGAAAGCCCACTGAACCATGCTTAATAAGGTGAGAAAGTTGATGAATAAAAACTGAGACGGAGGAACTAACCCGGGGAGTCCTTGCCACGCACTGTTTAGAGGTCGCGGAAAGGCAAAGGAGGATTACAAACCGCCAAGTGAGAGGTTTCCGTACGCATGAAGAGGGGCAAAATTCCATCCAAAAACCTTACTCATCAGACTAAACGGGCGCCGTCAGGGGTCAAAAAGGGGGGACCGGGAGCAATGTTTTACTTTGTGTGGAGGAAACAAAACGGGGGGAAAAGCAAACCTCACGATCCAGGCCTTATCTCCGTTTGGGGGGCTCAGGTGGGCCAACTCCTATGGGAAGCTGGTGAAGAGTGTAGAGGGGACGAATATTAAAAATTATCAGGGAACGACCTTTTGAGATAAGGGCCAAGAAGAAAAGGTTCATGGCAAGGAATTTTGACAAGATCTCTAACAGCGAGTTGTCAAGGTAGGGGAAATTAATAAGCAACTGGGGCCTGAGACGGGTTTTCTAGAAGGAAAAATGAAATAAACATCTGAAAAAGACCTAAGGGCCACGAAGATCAGGTACCTCTCCGCCGAGTCAGGCCACAAAAAAGAAAAAGGGGCGTTCCTTTTCCGGGGGGGTTAAGACAAACCTAGCGGAGGATACAGAGGGGTCAGTGTACCAGAAACTGTTTCAAACCGACACACTTGCGGGGAGTCATGTCGTGCGCCTAGGTGGAATTCTCCGAGAGAGGACAAGACTAAACGTTTATCCGGATCCGGAAACATTCCGCCAGGCAACTAACAAACACACACTTCAGCGCGATGGACAGTAACTCAAAGAAGGCAAACCTAGCGGGGGGTGAGTTATTGTGAGAGGGCAGGACTGGGTTGGACAGACGCGTATGATCAGATTAAGCGAAAAACGCGATAGGATCAAAAATAGGGGGGTTAAATCTGCACATATTGGTATAACGAACCGAACTACCCCGGGTCTTCCGGAAAGGAATGGGGAGGAATAAAATAATGTGTTGGGGGAGAACTCGCGGGAATCCGTTGAGCGGGGAGAACTTATAACGAATTTAGTGCGGATAACCAGGTGAGGGGGTGGGCGACGCTGAAACTTGAAAAACGCAGTTCATGTTTCCAGAAGGGACAGGGAGAGTCTCCCTAAACCGACGGAATTGTACCCAGTAAAACTCACCTCACTGTACGGATGTTACTCAGCATAAATAACGGCTGCTAAGAATTAAAGGGGTGCCTGAAAAGACTTCAACTCAAAAAGCGGGAAAGAAGAATAAAGGCGGGAAGGGCAAGGAGTTCTTGTCGATAATCAAGGAAACTTACGGATAGACTTTCAGTTGTATGAAAAGACAAAAAGGAGGAGTAACTTTCCCGCCTCTCAAGGTGTGAGATAAGAACCGGGGAGCTTCAGGATAAAGATCACAACAACAACGGATTTAAGAAAAGAGAGAGAGCGCGCGGTTTATTCTAAACGCGAAGGAGCGAGGAGGAAAGAAATTTGTCGAATCGCATCCTCAAGAAGCAAGGGAGATGCAGGGAGGGAAGATCTACAATCAAGAGGCATTAGGGGCTTTTAGTTCTTGACCGCTGAGAGTGGGGAAGGTTATCAAGGGTTCTTATAAAGGTAAAGGCTCGAAAAAGAAAAAGATGACGTAGGGGTCAGGGGTAAGAGGAGGAAAGGAGAGATGCCTTTCAGGGGGGTAACGACCTATGAATCTTATACCATAAGCCTTCAGAGTAGACGTACCATGAGGGCTGGGGACCTATTCACGTCTGGGAGAACAAATAGGCGATATAATGGACAGCTCTAGTTCGAGTTCAACGACTCCGAAATTTCTTTTTCAAGGGAGGACTAAAGAATGAGGGCCGAAAAGGGAACGGGTGCAGTCTAGAATTTCCCCAATATGAGGTTGTCACTCTACGTAAGCTGAATAAAAGGAGGTGAATCCTAAAAGGAAAGAATGCACCTGATCACCTACCTGAAACAAAGGTGGGCCCGGGGCGGGGGGTAACTCGGCAAAATTGGTGGATTTTTCGGGACGGTTCTATCCCGAATAAAGCTGGATCACTGATCGAGAAAAAGAAAGATAAGAAACAAGCGGTCGCAGAATAGAGAAGGGTGGGGACACAGTTTCGGGGGAAAAAACTGACTCGCGCACGAGGAATAGTCTTGGTGCGTGAGTAGCAAAAAGACCTCAAGGAGGGTTGGAATGCCAAGCGTCGCGGGATGGTCTGAAAAAAGTCGTCTTCTGGGGAAATTGGAGGTTGAGGGTAGGACTTTCTGGAACAATTCGGTCTTCATTTAACTTGCTTCTCAAAAGATGAATGAAGGAGGGGATGGGCAGGATCCCCTGCGATTCAGGGCAGCGATCAGTTGGGGGAAAAATAAAGAAAAGAACCTGGACCTTTGAAGTGGGAAAAAACTCCTTATATTCAAAAAAAAAAGATCAAGATAATTTTTAATCATTCGTAAGAACGCTGATCATCTGCGCCTATCAAAGCGTGGGGAAAAAAAAAACTCAAATTGAGGGATAGGGGAGGGGATTCTCCCAGCAGTGGGGTCCAACACAGTGGAAGACTGGAAGGGGAGGCAGGGGGGGGGTACCTACTTATTACTGGGGGGATTACGGCGGATTGAATTGGGGGCACGGGAGTGAGGCGGATCCATCTATGAGAGAAGGGGAGGAGGAAGGGTCGAATGCTGATTCCTTTTAACAGGACGGAGTGCAGGGAAGAAATATTCAAGGGGGGTAGTGCTATGTCCGCTGTTCATTCCACATCGTCGATGAAAAACAAGGTTCGTCGGCCAGAAGGGGGGGTCCTATCTCATAAAGGGGGTAAAACGGGCTGTAGCTTTCAGCATCGGGGGGGAGGAACCTGAGAAGTAGGAAGGGGTTCCATGTTTCCAGCCTCGAGTGTTAAAGGGTCGTAGAGCGGGATGGGGGGGAAGGCCTAACGTCCTGGCGCAAAGGATCGTACAGATCATCAGGTAGGTTCAATAGGGGGGGGGGGGGGGGGGGAGGCGGCCATTTCGGTCTTGAGGAAAAAACAGGAGTATCAAACAACAATACGTGGAAGGTGAAGTCCAAAAGCATCAAAAGACATTGGACAACAGAGCAAATGCGTCGGGTGAGCCAGAAAGGGCTAGAAAGCTAAGTTGGGGGACACCTCAAAAAGAGTCCACTGGGAGGCGTCGCCGTGATCACTTCAAAGGGGAGAAAGCAGGAAATAAGCCGTCACTGGAAACAACCTTGTAGTAGCCGTTACGTGACTTCGAAACCGGGTCAGGAGTTAATGAAAAACGAAAATAGGGGTCGCACTGAGGGGAAAAAGAAAGGGGCTCGGAATTTCCACCGGCGACGGAGGAGAAACAAAGAAGAAAAAATCACAAAAGGGGAGGGGGGGGAAAAAAATAAGTCTGAGGAGAGGACTTGGTTTCGACGGGCAAGCTGCCGGAATTAAAGAACCTTACTTGCATAAATAAACAAGAATGGAAAAGAGAATAGTTAAGGGAAAGGAACGCAACGGTTTTCTAATTGAACGGGGGAAACCGTAGCCACACGGGTTGTGCCACCGAGGAAACATCTTAAAGTTTATCCGGGTAGGGGACGAAGCCCCTACAGATGGTAACCTAGAAGGAAACGTAGGAAAAGAAGGAAATTGGAAAAATCGGGGGGGGGGAAAAAGGAGAGTGGTCGGAGGATGATTACAGCCTCGGGAGAAGATCGATAGTTTATACTAAATAGGCCGTGCTGCCGGAGTACCTGGAAATGCAGAAAGAGAAAGAACAGGAAACCCTCCACTATTACCAGATGAAGGTAACGTCAAAAGGTACGGGAAGGAGATACTGACCCATCTCGACGACTATCATAGCTCGCAACATGGAACTTAGTATCCATTGTTTGCACTCTGACCAGCGCTGGGGAAAAAAAAACTGACAGCTATCAGGGGGGGCTCTTCTGGCAGAATCCCTGAAGACCAGGGCTAAAACCCATGAAAGGAACGATGTTGGATGAAGAAACAATTGTCTCTACTACAAATACATGGTTGAGGGGAGGGGTGGGGGAAGGGGGGGCTGGAGTGATCTCTGTCGCCACTGGGGAGGGAACTTTAGATTTCAGGGGGACGGAATCGCCATTCACTTAAAATCCGGGCACGGAGGAGGAATGGAGGATCCAGGGCCTTCTTTCCCCATGAAACTCAATTCCCAGGGAAAAACCCAAACGAAACAGAGACACTTCGTTCAAAGAAAACGGCCACTAAGAAGTGGGAATTCTGGTAAGTGGGGCGTCAAAACTTCTTTTCTAAAACAAAAAAAACTGAATTCCAGCCTCTTAGACTCGGTGTGCTCGGTTTTCAAGGGGGCACTCCTGATGGGGGATAAGGCCAGGTGAGCAGGGGAACTAATAATTAAAAGGGACAGGGAAAACACGAATTGATGATAGAAGGGAACCCAAAGATTGGGGACAAAGGATTTGAAAAAAAAAATCGAGCCCGCGAACTTGAAAAAGAAAAAATAAAGAATGGTTCATTCCCTCCAGAAAATAAAAACGTTGGGAGAAGAAGGACGGGGTCATGGTTTACGAAAATATCCCCTCACAATACAGAAAGCGATAGAATCCTAAATAGGATTCCACACAAGAAGAGGAAAAATGGATCAAGTTTTAGGCTGGTAACCGACAAGACGTGCGTCTGGAGCGATGAAACGAAACGGGTCAAAGACACGCGGCTCTATGGTAAAAACGAAAAGATGGGGGGGAAAAAGCTCTCCATATCTGAGCAGACTGAGAAGCGTTTGGCGGATCTCAAATCTTCAGACCAGGACAATGCAGAGGGGAAGGGACTCAGCAAATACCTTAAACAGTATCGGGGTGGGGGATCATTCTGGGAAATAAGGGGAGATCTGTTATCCCAGGCTCCGCGGCCGTCGAGGGTAACAACACACATATTTGGGGGAATTCAGGATAGGGTGCTACAGAAAAAAGGGGAAGAAGGTTAGGCTGCCGTACTACAGCACGAACTGAAATTGGGCGGAGACATTGGAAAAGGGGGGACATAGCACTAGAGAACTTTGCAGCTTTGAGCGGAATCGGTTTAGGGGAAAGCCTTGGGGGCAAGTTTGTTCGATCAAAGGAGTCTGAAAGAATGGGTTCATAGGGGACTTTAGAGCGCGCCCAACGAATCAGCCATGACCACAGCACTAGAGGGGACATCCGAATATTGATTCTGGGAGAAAATCAGAAAAGGAGTTAAGAAACCAAAGAAACAAATCGCAGAGCAAGACTAAATATCCTCGCCTAACAGTTTCAAAAAGGGGGACTATTGTCGAGAATCTGAATACGAGAAAACCTGTGAAAGGGGAAGGGAGGGAGGGCCGAATCCGAAGCGATCTGTCACTCACTCGAATTTGTGGCGGGGTGTCCTAAAAAAAAAAGAAGAGTAAGG
>Ga0179591_1262875_pt1 | contig 16318 bp, 16 predicted proteins | sample CZOMad2_1_08_16f_FD_182891 | JGI IMG/M metagenome (GOLD analysis project Ga0179591, IMG submission 182891) | Vadose zone soil fungal communities from Angelo Coast Range Reserve, California, USA - CZOMad2_1_08_16fungal (PacBio error correction) | ecosystem: Environmental > Terrestrial > Soil >...
GACGGACAAAGCCCTGACGGGGAGGTGGGAAGAAGGGAAAGGCCCCCGACAATGAAAAAAGCCATCAAAGTACGCTGTCCGCCGATCGGCGGGATACTGGCATAGCAGGGATGGACACTTAAAAGGGCCGTAGGTCTGTTAAGAAGAGTCGGTGCCGCCCGCACGCAAGTCAATTATCTACTAACGGGAGAAGAGGGGGGGGCACCGAAAAAAAAAGAGGAATCAAGGTGCGACGGGGATCACAGGGCGCGGTGTATTTGGAAATGGTCTACTGACTAAAGAAAAAAAAATCCAAAAAAACCACCCCACCCCGATCTGTCCTCTTGCGAAAGTGTGGAAAGGTAAGGAAAAGTGGCTGGGTCTTTCCGACGGGGGAGACAGGTAACCGGGGGACGTTCCAAGGTCCTGTCGTTGGGGCATTCAACCACCTCTCGGATCACCAAAATCAAAGGGAAATAAACCAGAAGGGGGAGGGGAGGGGTTAAAAATGGAGGGCTCAATTCCTGTGGGGAGAACACCAAGGGTGTATGAAAAAGAAAATGCGGCAAAGATCGAGCAAAGAAAGTGGTGCCGTTTTTCCGTTTTGGAAGGAGAATCCCACACCGACCAGCTGAAAAGGAAAACTTGAAGAAAGTAAGGGGGAAAGAGGAAGGACGTTTAAAAAACACACCTATTTGGGAAAAACAGGCGATCCGCTGAAGCAAGTTAAGGCTGCTAGTGGGTTGTCGTCAAGCTGTCAGAAGAATATGAAGGAAAAGATGAAAATTCACAAATCAGGATGGGGGTGTAGAAAAAAAAAAAAAAAGACACCAACAAGTCGGTGTCATGTTCGTTTTGCCCGGGAGGAGAAATATAAAAGGGCTCACAGTACAGGGGTACGACCCAAAAATAAAAAAAAACAATTAAAGCTGTTTACCGACCGTTGGATGGCCAAAAAAATTGGAGACAACTCAGGAAAGGAAAAACGGAGAAAAAAAGGGCGGAAAATGGGGGTGGGAAAGTCCAAGTTCGAAACGGACCGAGGCATGTACATCGTTGGGGCTGGACCTAAAAGGAAACTAGGAGGAAAAAATAAACCGATTGGGGGAGGGATGGGGGGGACAAAAACTCTTTTACTATGGGATGGGCCGAAGCAAAAAAAGGGAGAATTGTAACAAGATCCCCGGGGGAAAGGGGGAAACAAAATGAACCAGCGGACTTCCATGTTACACGGTGTCAAGATAACTCAACCTTGGCCCACCGGGGCAGGGGACGGGGGGGAATTTCCCAAGCAGGAAAAACGCGGGGTGGGAATTCACGTAGTCTTAAAACTTATCCTTGGAAACTGTGAGTTGGGGGGGTTGAAAATTAGTTGAGGTTGGGGCAACTCCTTGGTCCACGAAAATATACTGGTAATCAAGACCCAGCTGAGGGGGGGGAGGGGAAGGGGGTACCTGCAGGCAGGAAAAAACGTGTCTGGGGAGTTCACCCGTCAAAGTTATAAATACCAAGAATAAAGGGCCACAACGTTTCTGTTCTGGTCCATTATCCATGAGGGAACTAACCAAATGAGTACGACTTCAGAGAAAAAAAAGGGTTCCAGAGGGGACAGAGAGGGGAGGGGGAAGCATAATTCTTACACAGATTTGTTGGCTACGCGTTCGCCCAAGACAGGGATTTTTCGATGGGGTCCCGGAAGACTGAAAAGGGGCAGAAAAAACCCAGTGAAAAAGGAAGAAAGAAAACACTCATAAAGGAAACACAGGGACATTCTCCCAGAAGACAAAGGGAAGGTGAAAGGGGGGGGTTATATTAGTCAACAAAAAAACAACAACAGCGCGAATCCACAGCAAAAGAGCTATTTCTACAAAGGGGGCACCCCGTGACAGGAGGGGGGGTAGGAAGAGATAAAGAAAATGGGAAAGACGTGGAACATGACGATTAGGTTTCCAAAACCTTAAAAACATAACCAACGAGGCACGGGGGACAAATAAAGAGGGGGTTCAAAAAAACAGCATACGAAAGGTGGTTTGAAAACAGTACGCCAAGGGAAAAAGAAGCTGCGGGGAAAAGGGAAAGAGGAAAAACCGAAAACGGAAAGCGCACCAGACCAACCTGGGGGAGGCGGGGGCCAAAGCGTACAGGTCACATTTGACCCATTTGAGGGCAAAATACCCAAGGGCAAAACCAAAGAAAAGTGAGAAGGAGAGGGGAAGGTCCAAAGGGAAAAACAGAAAAAAGGACCAGTGGGTAACTATTCCAACCCGCCCGACGCGAAAAAAACGGTTTTACAATAAAACAGGAGTCTTAAAGAAAAAAAAAAAAAGAAACAAAAAGGAAAAGGGGGAAAAGGAAATGCGCTATAATTGGGGTGCGAACGCAGAGGCTAACGAGAAGGGGTGAGGTCACCCAAAGGGCAGATGGGGGCAAGGGGGAAAAAAGCCAAGAGGGGTGGGGGGGTGGAGAAAAAAAGGACGCGTACCGGCAACGCCAAACTAAAACCGCGAATCGATGGGGGGAAACAGCTTGGCGGTTCAGTTGGAGGGGGGCAATGAGATCATCTCAACTTCATAAAGCCCGCATCGACGGGGGTCTTACAAAACAAGAAAAGTTGAGGGGGGGGAAGTTGGAGAAAGGAATGAGGGGGCACAGATCCACCGACGAAGGTCCTCACCAGATTGGGCGGTAAAACAAGATATTCAGGGGATAAATACGCCTGGGGGAACTGGGGAGGACACAACGAGTATGGGGAGGACCCCTGGTTTGTACGTAAAAGGGCTGCCCGAGACAGTCGAGAGAAAGGAAATAGTTAACCCTACACAGCCGACCGCTGGAAAAAGAACGTTGAAAAACGAAAAGCGAAGAAGGGGTATGTCGTAGAAGACCACGTGATCGAGACTTTCTGTTTGGGAGGCGGGGGCTGGAAAAATTAGTATCAACAATTAATAATCCAGCGGCTACAAAGGGACAGGGGGGAAAGGTCAAGGTAAACAAAACCGAATGGAAAATCGGGGGAGGTTTCTGGGGGAGGAATCACAACCTCAGGGTAAAATACGAAAGCTTGGACCCGAAGGGGGGAGAGTGGTGACTGACCATAACGGGTCGAGGAGGGGAAAAAAAAAAAGTGACTGAGAAAAAATGCCAACAGGTCCAAACGTTTTGTCAGAGGCTGGTATGACGAATCAGACCCAAGCCACTGGAAGTGGGAGACTCAACTATATATATGGGGGGATAGCACGATTGGGGGCCAAAGGGGGAACTCAAAAAAAAGATAAGGGGGCCGGGGAGAAAAAAGAAACAAAAAGGATATCTCAGGTTCGATTTACTCGCATTATGGGGACGAGCTCTTGCCCGGTTCACGCCCTCATCCCCGGTGTCACAAAAAAAGGGGGATAAGACGAAAAGACTTAGGCAAAAAAAAGGAGTAGGCGGAAAGGAAAAAACTTTCGTGTCACGTTCTTATTTCAAGTCTCGAAAGCAGAGCAGAGGCAAAAAAGAGAAAAATCTACGAAAAGAATAAAATAATGGAGAATTAGAAAAAAGAAAGGGAAACTAGTACTCACTGATGGAGGACGAACCGGATCAAAAGAGGTTCGACGGAGAAAAGGGTGAATCACCCCGGAACCAGAGTGAATAGAGTGAAAAAGCTAGTGAAATTTGGGGGAAAGAAAAAGTGAAAAGAGTGTTCACCTGAAGTGCGTACAATTAACATAAAAAGCGAACGTCCTTGGTAGCAGGTTATAAGGGTTCGGCGATGGAAAAAGAAAAAAAAGATGAAGCAGCAACATAGGGAAGGAAACAAACTAGTGTCATCGGCAGGCGTCTGGTGAGGGGGAAATAAAAAAAGGACAAACGGTCCAGAAGGGGGGGGAACCAACCGGGTGGCATCCAGTTAGCCCATAAAACTTTTGGTAGCTGGATTCCTCAAATTCAAAGTTGGTTGATCTTCTTTCGGTGACTTGGCATGAGAAACCCAGAGTCCAAAAAACGGGTGGTCTCTCAGGTTTAGGATTAGGGCGACTCAAGGAAGTCGCTGAGGGACTTGACAATCCAAAAGTCAGCCTGGGAAAAAAGTCTGCCAGACAAGGGGAAAGATTCGTGTAAAAACGGTAGAAAAAATAAGCGGTCCGTCATAACCGGAAAAACAGAAAGAATCAGCTTCACTAGTTTTGATGGCCACGGGGGAAAAGGCCATCAGAAACAGGGGGCAGAAGAAATAATCAGGTTGGGGGAACGCAATCCCTGGGAGGATCGAACTTCGGGGGGGGAAAGGTCCGGGGTGCCCAGACGAAATTGAGCCAATGGAAAATGAGGGTGGGTTTTCAATTCAGCAAACCGGGCAAAGGCGTGGAGGTGACCCCCATAAAAGGAAGGTTTGAAGTGGGCCAAGAAACGTACGAAAAAAGCAGGGGGGAATCAGGAAAAGGATCGGGACCGAAAAGGGGGGGTTGTGTAAAGGAGAGCCGGGACGAAAGGAAACTACAAATACAATTCTGACTTTTTCCGTGTGATCTTCCTTACAGGGGCGGAAGAAAAAAATTGACAAGGGGATGACCAACCCTATAGGTAGCGGGGGGGGGGTCAGGGCACGTCTCACCACTGAAAAAGGAAACTCAAGTTCAGGAAAAGACTGGTGCGGGCCACTTTGGGGTCTTAATAACCGCCTTTTGGTTCAACCCCTTTGGTCTGCTGGGGAGGGGGGTTTGGGGACGGGAAAAAGAACAGGGGGGGAAAAAAGGGGGGGGGAAGTTGCCATAAATTGGCAAAGAACTACCTGCACGGCAAAGTTCAGGTTTTCATTTTGGATGGGGGGGGGGGGGGTGGGGGACCTCAAGGAAAAAAAACGGGAAAACACACTGGACTTGGGACAAACAGAAGACCGTGCACCAGGAACTCACGGATTTCTGAGAAGGGGGAGGGGGACCTGGGGGGGTGGGGGTGAATTAAAGACACTTTAGTGGTGCCTGGCGTACTTGGTCAAAACCTTGTTGTAAAAGGGGAAAAAAAAAGCCGGAAAACCTAAGAAGGGGTTAACCTCTAGTGGGTGGGGGTTGATGGGGGGGGTTCTGAATGGGGGTGAAAAGACGCTGAGAAAAAGGCTGTGCAAAACACATGAAGATTTGGGGAGATCCCAAACTGACGGGATCCGAGCATGAAACTGAGAACCGTCTGATAACTAGGGACACACTTTGGACTGGGGAACAATCGGGAAAAGGGGATTGGGGAAAGGGAAGTGGGTATTTGAAACGAGAACAACGCAACCACCGGGGTAGTGTGGAAGGGTGGGTGTGACTTGTTACTAGCTCTGGCGGGGGGGCTGGGGGAGTTCGGAAAAAAAAAGTTTTAAAAAGGGCAGGAAGCTTGCGTCTCGCAAGGGGGGGAAAGAGGGATGGGGAATGGGGACAGACGGCATCACCAATACCGGAAGCGGAGACCAAATAGGTTGAGCCCCTTAATTGGAAAAGAAAAGCACCATCCCTACCATAAAGGACTGAGTGGGGTCAAGGGGAAAAGCTAAGGAAGTACTCGGTGTGCTCAAATGCCCGATCCATCCCAAGAAAAAAATCAAAAAGTTGGGGACCAGGCTTCGTTGGGACGTTCACAGAACCAAATCACACCACCAGATTGAGTCCCGGGACAAGGGGAAAGGGGGTCACGGGGTATTACTGGAAGTAACCATTTCGAAACTGGGGGGTTAAAATCTCTAACTCAAAACAAATTTCACGGGGGGGGGGACAACCTGTACAAAACGAGCAAAGCGACCACGGGGAATGGGCCCCAACCCCGAAGAAGAAGAACCACGCCTGATGTCCGGGAAGGGGACGTGTCAGACCTCCTAAATGGCCCCCGCCTCGAAGGGTGCGCTGGGTTTAAAACCAACACTAAAACGTAAACTGGTAATCCAAGGGGGGATGCCACATGAAACTGAACTTTAGAAACCATCGGAAGTCAATTTCAACGGGTTAAATGGACGCTGGAAAAGAGTGTCCTATATCTGGTCAAAAGCGGAAATTTGGGTGAATGAGCAAAAATACTCGGGGGGGGGAAGAAGAGGGGGGGGGTCACGACCTAAAAAAAAGAACAAATTGCCTATGGGGATAAGCCGTTGAAGCATGTGTACATTCTAGTGATTTGGGGACTAACGGGAAAAAAGCCAAAAAAAGGGAAGAAAACTGGATGTAAAGCAAACCTGGGTCGTATTATTGCAGGGACTTTAGGCGTTAAGGGGGACCCACCGTCAAAAACCTTGGGGGTTTAGTCCCGCGGGGGGGTTAAATAGGGTAAGCTGGTTGCGGGATTCTCAAAGAGTTAAGTCTATACGGCAACGGAAACAAAAAATGCCAAAAAAACTAGTAATGGGTTTGTTGGAAAAAGCGAAAAAGCCGGGGCGACCGTTTACTTAATGTTTTCCGATCGAGGAGGCGTCCTGAACAGGGGTCCAAAAAAAGAGAGACAGAAATTGTTACGCCAGAAGCGGAAAGTGGGTACCCAATAGTTCGAGGGGAGTAACCCACAAAACAACTCTGGGGTTGAAAAGGAAAGGGAACAAACGTTCGGACCGGGACCCGAGGAAATTCCATGGGAGTTATCATGAGGGGGAAAAAAAATCAAAGAGGCGGACAAGCGAAAAGGGGCAAGGGGGTGAGAAAAACGGAGTAGGAGGGGATGCCTGGGGGGGAGGAGGGGAGGCGAAGGGTGAGGAGAGGGAAGGGGAGGAAGGGGGATGCGGGCGTGAGGTGAGGGGTGGAGGAAGAAGAAGGTTGAGGGGGCAAAGTGAAGTGAGTGAGGGGGATGAGGGAGTGGGGGACAAAGAGAGGGGGAGAGTTGGAATGAGGGAGATAAAGGTGGTAGGAACAGGGGAGTAGGAGGGAGGGAGGGGGAATAGGGGAGGAGACGCTAAAAGAAAGAAGCGGTTCCGAAAAAGTGACTCCGGGACAGGGATAAGAAAGAATTCATGGTCGGGTCGATGGCAAAAGGTGGAACAGGAACCGTGGGGAAAAAAAAAAACGTAAGTTCCCTGGGGGGGGAAACGCCACCAGTCAACGACGAAGCAAAAAAACCCAGCAACCCGTCAGTCATGTTCAAAATGAGGGGACAGTGGAAGTCGGGGGGGGGGGGGGAAAAACGCACCCCGGAAGAAAAATGTGGAAAACAACACCGCCCAAAACCCAACCCCCCCACCAGACAAATGAAAGAACACAATCGAAGGGGGACATAAAGGAAAGGAACTTTCACAAGAGTGAGGGAAAAGGACGACCGAGGGAAAGATTGTCACTTCGTTCGTTTTGGGACACAGGGGGGAACAGAAAAAAACATTAAAAAGAAAAGGGGGAGGAAGGAAGGGCAGGAAAAAAACGGTGGGGGGGAAGCAGGGAGCCCCGCGAAAACAAAAAATGGTGCCTTTCCGGTGCAGCACAAAAAGGCTGCCTAAGAGGGGAAAAAGAGTACTTCCCAGAACGAGGAACAAACCATACCCCAGATCCTCTTAGCACAAAAAGGGAGGGCATGAAGGGGTTGTTCATTATGTAGGGGGGAGACAGAACAGGCCGGTCCACGGGGGCGGGAACACGATGCCCGGTCCCCGGTCATGACTCAGAAGCCAAAAAAAAACGGGAAATAAGAAAGGGGGAACACAACTGGAACCCGGCTCAAATTCTGTGGGTAAAGCCTTTAACCCTCTGCATGATGTCATGAACCTTTTCATCCTGTAGCGGTCCGACAATCCTTCAGCTGTCGGGGCCCTAGGGTCTTGGAAACAGAAAACCACACAAAAGCTAGCAAAAAGGAATCAACATGCGAGTCGCCAAGAACACCTCTCAGTTGCAGACACTCACGCAGTAAAGAATAACGAAAGGACGCTTACGCACCACCGCACTGACAACCTACCAGGAAGAGGGACCGGAGACGGAAGCAGGGACTGTTTTATGGAACCCCTGGGGACCAATCGGGATAAAAGAAGGCACAAAAGTATATCCTAGTTTCAAGGGAAAGAAGCAGGCCTGGGACGTCGAGGAGGAATTGGGGAGCGGTGGGAGGTGCAATGACCTACTTGGGAAGGCACATAAGACGAAACGCCCTAAAGAAATGCGCGTTTTGTGGGTGGGGGGAGAGAAGAAGGGGTCGGTCGTGAAGGGAAGGTGGAGACCCAGTTACGATCAATCCAACCACGGGGGCTTTCCAATATCAGCCGCCAAGTGTGGGTACAGTGGTGGGAAAGCCTGAAGATACCTTACGTCCCGTAGGAAAGCCTTGTAAATTACTGGTGGGAAAGAGAACAGAAACGGAACACAGGACCTATGTTTAACACCGAATCCTCTGATTGCCCCAGGAGAAAAAGGAGGGCATTTGGGGGTGGAGGAAAGAGGGGACAAGCAAAGAGGGAAAAAAAAAACGAAAGGTCCCGGAAAGATATCTTTGGAACACCCTCAGCAGAATCATGGGTTGACTTTAACTGAAAGGAAAGGGGGGGAAAACGACCACTGGAAAAGAAGGGGGACATACCCGCGACGAAAACAAGGAGCGAAGGTGCACAAACAAAATGGTTTAGACAAAGAGGGGTAAGTCGAGAAGAGACGCTGCCAAACGGAAGAACAACAGGTTCGTAAATGGGTTGTTCAGGGTGAGGGGAAAAAAAACTACAGATATGTACACAATCGGTTTTATCGTCGAAGGGAGCGGCATTACAAATCTTGGCTGGAGGGAACGGGCGACCTAGGGGGGGAACGAGGGCCGGAGACAGATACTGAATCCCAAAAAGGCGAGAAAGAGTACGAAATGGCAGAAGGGGCAAAGACGAAGGCCCGGTTATCACTGTGAGGGATGCATCCACAGTGATACAAAACACGTGAAGTAAAACCTGTGAGAACCTCTGAAAAAAGAGGGGGTGGATCTTCTCAGGGGAGATTCCTGAGGGTACCGTTGGAAGGGGTGGTGTTTTTGAAACGTAGGGGGGGAGTGTTAGTTTTGTCCAAAGCGTTGTAAAGAAAAAAAAAAGAAAAAACTCAGCTATGAGAGATAGAACCGTTAAGGAGAAAGGTAAAGACGAACCGTAGGGCCTTTACCAAACCCCTAAGAAAGGGGGGATAAGACCCAAATTAAGTCGGGGGGAAAACAAAAAAGTGAGTGTTTTTTCTGGGGGAGGCACCTTGCCGATGAGAGACCTACCTGACGAAGGGATGAGAAGTGGGAACACTCGCTGCAGGGGGGGAGGATGGGCTTTGGGATCTATTTCACGACAAGAAAGGGGGGGTATGAGAAGAGGGAAAGCAGAGGAAGTCGGGGGAACGTGAGGTTGAGTCATAAAAAAAGAAAACAACTACCAAAAGCGAAAGCCGAGGAACCGATAAGTCGGCCGTTGGAAACAAAAGCAAAAGAAAAGCACGCAATTAAACTGCACATTTCCATCCCCCGCTCACAACCAAACGTGCGGGGTAGGGTGGGCTGAGAAACTCAACCGCAGAACAAGAAAAAACCATTCCACAAGCAACGTCGATTTCCAGTCGGGTGATGGACACGTCAATGTGGGGCAACCGGGGCAAATGAAGGTCAGATAGAAAATTGGGACAGTTGAACTCCGGGGCTAATTCTGGGGACCGGTGGTACAAAAATCTAAACCACAGAAAAACAAGGAAGGGCGTAAAAACATCTTGTGTTACAGGGAACGACGAGCTCCTTGTGGAAAAAAGACGCGACAAGAAAAAGCTGCAAACTTAATTCAAATGTATACCAACAGAAACAAACGGCTCCTAAAGAAGGAGGGACTTTGCAAGCGCAAGAAATCGGGAAGGTAACATTGGGAGCACAATTGAGGCCAAACCAGAAAAAACAAAACTGGGTGAACCAAAACCGAAGGGGGAAAAAAAAAGGGGACGGGTCGTGCCAGAGGTCGGACACTAACAAGGAACTTTTTTCTAGTCAAAAACACAAGCACGACCGCAAACAAAGGTGGTTGAACAAGGGGAAGTATGAGCATCAATAAGAGGGAGGAAAAAGTAAGGCCCTCGATAGTTGGTCCCCGCAAAGAGAGAAAGAAGAAAAGAGGGGTGTAAAGAAATTCAAAAAGCCGGGGGGGGGGGAGATTGACACGATCAAAAAGAAAGGAGAATGTATGTGGTGGGGGAGGGGATTCTGGTCCTGCTTCCCACGCAAGGGGCCCAAAGCAAACTCAACATCCTGGAAAAGGAGGGAATGGGTCACAGTGTGAGGGAGGGTGCAGTCATCAACGTCAGAAATCCCAAATCGACCTTTTTCGGGAAAAAAAAAAAAAAAGAAGGGGGGAATGGAAAAACTAATCTCACGAGAAGGGTTCAAAAATCCACTACGAGTTCTCTCACAAAAAAAAGAAAGGGGAGGGAAAAAAAGCGTTTGACGGCCGAGCGGGGACTGAAAGAAAAAGCACGGACTGCTTGGGGGAAACCGGGTTGTGTCCGGGGGGAGGTAACAACGCGCATAGGGGGGGGGAAAAAAAGAAAACGGAACGGATTTCTTTCCAACGAAAACTGGGGAAAAAGCTGAAAAACAAGCGGGGGGCACAACGCGAATCCGTAGTGAGCACAGACGTCCATAGGGGAGCAAGATCCGGTACTTTTTTGGGGGGCGGGCGCATGAAAATACCCGTCCAAACTCCACACACCAATTAATAAATGATCCGGCAGAGAGACCTAAACAAGGTTATGTTCTTATGTGGATTCCATGGAAAAGGTGTTTTGTACGCCAGCGGTTGGAAAACCTTTGGGGGAGGCGCCCAATCCACAAAAGAAAAATCGAAGGCTCCGCTGTGAAACTCGAACGGGGAAAAGGGGGGGGGGGGGGGGGTATAAAATACGGAATTGGATACTTCGAAAGCAAGCAACGTCGACTTTCACTAAAAAAATCTACACCGCAACAAAATAGGGGGGTCGAATCTGGGAACAGGGGGATGGTGCACGATCAACAAGCCGTCCCCAGGATAACGCAAAACGAGGAAAGGTCTAACTGATATCAAACGCCAGGGAGCCCGGGTGACGATGAAGGAGACGGAAAAGTCGGAGCCGGTTTAACACAACCAAAGACAGGCCAGAAGGAGATGAATCGAAGAAAACTAGTTACACAAAGGGGGGGAGAGAGGCAGCGTCCGCTGAGAAGGCCAGGAGGGTGGCGCCCGACTCAAATAAAAAAGCAGGCCAAACCAAAAAATTGGCTAAAAAGAAAAAAATACGGGACTATCCTCCAAAAAAAAACCAAAAGGAGGGAGAGTAAAAAAGAAAAGATAGTATAGCAAACCACGGAGGTCCAGAGAAGGTATTGCCCGGAGCAAAAAACTCAAAGAAGGAGAGCCCCCAGAATCATAACGGGGCGGAAAGCCGATGTCTAAAAAAAAGGCAATGAGAAGAAGGGGGGGGGGATGTCGAACGGAAAAGAACCCGGGAACTTGTCACCTGATGGGGAAAAAAGGGAGGTGTCATAAACGATGACGCTTGGGGGGGCGGTCTCAAAACTGTTCAGGGGGTGGGGGATGAATGGGTAAGGAAGAAAGGGAAGCGAAAGCCTTGGCTTGGTCATGGGGGGTGGACTGAAGGAGTCACACACTCGGCAAATGTAAGTGGAGAAAAATCGGCCCACGCAAGGCGGGAAACGTCGGGTGTTGCTGTCAGGACCAAAAAAAAAGACACCAGAGGGTGACATTAGTTCCAAAACAACGAAAAGGGGGCATCAATGCCATAAACTGGGAAGCGCTGTTAGTTAACAAAACAGTGTTTGGGATCGGCGGATTGGTCCGGCCCTGAAAGAAACGAGCGACAAAGAACGTCCTCTCAAGAATAGTAGAGAAAACAGCCGGAAGATTCCCCACTCTCAGCATGGGTAAAGCGGCGGCCTGTGGGACGCTTTTGGAAAAAAAGGATCGAAGAGCCGCAGGACCGGAACAAAGGGTCCAGCAACGACAATCTAATGGGCTGGAACCGTCAACGTTAGGCTTAGGACAAACCCGAAAAGCACGATTCCTTGGGGGGTAGCAAAGAGGGTGGAAAGAACTCGGAAATGACCCGGTGCAACCCCGTCTGTTATGACGCATGCACGGGTGGGGAGTTTTTTTTGGGAAAAAACCCAATTAGAGGGAAGGCCCTTGGATCAGACATGATAGTGGCCCAAGGCAAGCAGGAATAGCAGGAAAAAGGGGGAGCCCCGACAGGGGGGCACGGACCAAAGGAAAAGAAAAATCAAAGGAGAGTCCCTGACTTTGCTATTCTTTTGTACGGGCAAAAATCTGAAAAACCTTGACCCAGGTCAAAAAAAAGAAAGAGGGTAAAGAGCTCATTTGTAGGGACAGACCACACACATCTTATTCCTGGGGTGTCAAAAAAGGGAGAGGGGACAGGTCCCAATGGAAAAGTAGAAAGGAAAATGTGTCACCAAAGTTAAAACGCGTCTTAAGGGGGTGGGGAAGAAATTTTGCCAGGGGGGGGAAATCAACCGTAGGAAGAAAAAGACAATCACGGAGGTTGGTACCATTTTTGGTTCCAGGGGTGTGCCATAAAAATTGGATCCTCACTTTTGGGAAAGAAAAACCGCGGCCAGGGCACCGGCCTGGGTATTCGTAAGGGGGGACAACGGGGGTGGGGGGGTTGGGGGAAGAGGGGGTCGAATCTTGAAGGGCGGGGCTATGTGGTACCCAAGTCGTGAGCCGGAAGCGCGGAACCCCTCCTAAAGGGGGGGGACCGCCCTGGGGGGGGGAAAAAAGTGGAGAATTTTTTTCCACCTCCGAAATAGAACGGGAGGTTGTAACGGGGAATGTGTTGAAATTCAGACCGTCTAACGGAAAGGTCCTGAGCGAAGGGTTGCTGTGGGGTATAGCGTGACTGGTGTTTTGTACGGGAGGATGATGTTGGCAAAAATCGCACCAGCAAAAGACGGGGGTATTTGTGGGTTCCCAGGGGCGTTGTTACTTGGTATTCTGTATGTGGTACCTATTTCGTATGTTCGTCGTTGGATTAGGAAAAAAGGTTCACACGGCCACCTACTTCGGGGCAGAGAGGGGGAGGGGTTTGGACGCTAAAGAAAAGCGTCAGACTCACGAAAAGTCCTCTGTCTTACTTCCGTTCGACTTCAAGAGCAATCGAGTTTCACAAGAAAGGGAAAAAGGGGAAAAAAGGCCCATAAAACCAGGAGGGAACGGTGGAAACGAGTTTCCAAACTTTTCACAAAAAAAGGAAGAGACACGATCCCGCCAAGACAAAAAAAACCTTGTTCAGGGGGGAGGAAGTGGGGGTCGCACACGGCCTATTGGGAAGGAAAGAAAAAACAGGGCGTAGTAACTTCGACACCCTCACTACGTCTCGGTAATATCTCTACCCACGCGCTTGGACAAAGGAGGGGGGACCACACGGAAAAAACTCCTCTGCCAAAACAAAAGAACCGCTACCTCGACCGACGTCGCCGCCGGAAAAACAGGGCAACCCACAACGGCGTGCTAGCGCCATCAGAAAAAGGGAAAAGGTGGGGGAATCCGTTTTGACAGCGAAACCCGGGATAACCAGAGCACACTTAAGTCACCTGGACTAATGACAAAGAGTCGAAGGGGGGAGGGAAGAACTACGGGGTGCGTATAAGAAAAGGGAAGGGGGACCCGTTGTCGAAAAAGAAAACTAAAGATGGTGCAGGCCGCAAAAGACCACTCTAAAGTCCTCAGGACGGGGGGGAAAAAAAGAAATAAGAACTGGCTGGAGAGGAGGAGTAGGGAAGTTTGGCGGGCCTCTAGGCAAAAACAGCAAACTCGTAATCGCCTCTTGGGGGGGTTGGACGCGCGGGGGGGGGGTCCCAGTTACTTTTCAAAAAGTGGTGGGAGAGGAAAAGGGGGACGTCAAAAAGCACGATTCTGAGGGGGGGGTTTTTCTACAACCAACCGGCTCTGGAGCCAGTTTACGGAATGGGTGGTAGATCTAGGCCCTTTCTTACTCCAGGGGGGAAGAAACAGAGGACGGCAAGGTGGATAACGGAAAAGTGGGGGAAATAGGGGGGGGGGGCGGGCGGGGGGAAACCCAAGAACCCTAAAGAGTTCAACCGGACTTTTACGCAAAAAGGAGGAAGACAACACCTGTTTAGGGAGAGAGGTGGGGAAACAAGAAAAAAACCGCCCTGGCAAGAACGGGTCCATCTTGGTTCTGGATGATCAAAAGTAAAAGGGTGAGCCCCATCCGGAACTCAAAGACGAAAAAGGGAGGAAGGAAACCACCGTCGCGCAATCGGTAACTTTCAGTGTGACGTTAGAATGGGGGTGAAAACGTAACAAGACTTCCAGGGGACAGAAAAAAACAAAAAACGCGAAAAAAAAAAGAACAACTGCCCTTTCAGTTTCCGTGAGGCAACGCACAGGAGATGAAAATAGGGAATGGGAGGGTATATGGGCAAAGGGGGTGGAAAAAAAACAGGGAACCCACCTGCTGCCGCACCGGCGTTCTTACCAGGGGGGGAGGGAAGCCAGCCCGCTTCACAAAGCAGCGAATAAAAACATTACTCAAAGAGTTGCCGGCAATTCTGGTGAGGGGGAAAAAAAATATGCCACGACCAAGAAATAGCAATGACAATGTACAAACCCGAGATAAAAAGCTCAGCACTAATATAAGGGGGAAAAGGGCGGGGTTCAGGGGAGGTAGTTTTGGACTAGACGGGGGGCCCTGTTAAAAACTCCCGTGACAAAAGAAGGAAGGAGGGGGCCACATCAACGCGGGGTCAAAAAAAAACAACGTTAGAAGGAAGTAAAAAATGGAAATAGAGAAAGGGAATTGACATCCACTGCCCTTCCAGAGGGGGGTTGGAAAAGGGGAAAAAGCGAGAACAAGGGGGACACACCACCGAATGAAACCCGAAAAGGAAGGGGAACAGATCGGAGTCGACACAAGGTCTATCAGTGGGACCTTGGTGTTAGGGGGATGGAAGACGCTCGGCGGGGAGAGCCAGAAGGCCAAGTCAAATAGTTTAGGACAGAAGGCTTAATTCAGGGAATGGGCCCACCCGACCTCCGAAAGGAGACACAGGAAGAGGAAAATCGTTTGGGATGGACACTGGACAACTAAAAAGGAGAGGCCCCAGTAAGAGGGAAGGAGAAAAACGGCGATGCCCAAGAAAAACAGGTGTACGGTCCCCACGGGGTCAAACACACAGGGATCTTTTTTTCTGGGCAAGGAAGTTAGTGGTCGGGGTCAATAGCGGATCATTCAAAAAAAGGGAACCGAACCGCCGGCTTAAAAGAGGGGAGGAAGTCGAAACGTGCCCCGTGTCGGAAACATGGTCGACAGAACCAAAGGAAAAATTGTGCAGATCGGGAAGACAAGGGTCTTGGGGGGGGGGGGGGGGGGGGGGACAAAAAACTTCGAAGTTTCTAGGGAGCAGCGCCCGTGTCGGGGGATAAATTAAACCGGTTGGTGCACAGAGAAGGAAACGGTGACCCCACTAAATCAAGGGGGGACAAAAGGCCCGAATCCGCTGAGGGAATCCCCATTCGTCGAAGTTGTGGGACGGAAAGCAGGGGGAGGAAAAATAAATAGGGAAAAACGGGGACCAAAAAAAAAAACAGTGGGGGGAAAAAAACCCTCGCAAAAATAGGGAAGGGGGGGGGACCCGGTTGCCGGTTAACGGGAGAAACATCTCAAAAGGGTCGGGGAAAAAAAAGAAAAAACGGACAAAAAAAAAAGAAATGGTCCGACGGGCCTGCCAAAGGAAAGGGCCCGCAAAATGGCAACGCAAAAAACAAGGGTGTCAAACTTAAAGGTTTGTTAAAAGGACAAGTTCCTCAAAGAAAAAACCGATCATGTAAACTTTAACTTGGGGAGGAAAAACGGAGAGAAAAAAGAAACGCTGCACCATCCCGGGTCAGGGGAGGGTCTTGAAAGGAAAAAAGACCCTGGGGGTAGAAATGTGGCAAGAACCAAGGCGATGTCCAAGATCAGAGACGCCCGAGGCCCCAGTTCAAACCAACAGAAGACGACCATCGTATCAGGGGAAAAAATGCATATTTCCCAAACAAAGGGACGTCGTGGAGACCAAGACTGACTCTTTGGAAGTTCGTCGGCCGCGAAGGAGGGGCGTACGCCCAAAAGGTTGGGTTGGGGGGGAAAAAAAAGGAGGTTGGGGGAAACGTTTCCGGTCAAAACCACACGCGTGGTGGTGTAAACAAGGAGGAACCTGAAAAAACAGGGGCCAAAGACGGATTTCCGAAGGAGAAAAACGGAGGTGCCGGGCAAAAAACTAAACAAAATTGGTGATCAAGACCAAGAAGACCGGTAAAAGACGGGGTGGCGTTGTCTTGGATAACTTTCAAAAACCATGAGGAAGGTGAAAAAAAAGTTACGACTTCCAAAAAGAA
>Ga0179591_1306114_pt1 | contig 16317 bp, 29 predicted proteins | sample CZOMad2_1_08_16f_FD_182891 | JGI IMG/M metagenome (GOLD analysis project Ga0179591, IMG submission 182891) | Vadose zone soil fungal communities from Angelo Coast Range Reserve, California, USA - CZOMad2_1_08_16fungal (PacBio error correction) | ecosystem: Environmental > Terrestrial > Soil >...
AAAGAAAAGTACCAGTCGAAAGATTGCAGGAACACAGAAAGTCGGGCAAACTAGAGGTACAAAGGAACATACGAAAAGGAAAAAAGAAAATAAAACAAGAAAAAAAAAAAAAATTCATGTGCGAAAAGGGAATCAGGGGGAGGCGAAAGAAAGTTCACACCACAAGGGTCGGACGTGGGGGGAAGAGGGAAAGCGAAGGAACAGACAGAGTGGATCACAAGGGGGGATGGTAAAAGGAAGGGGGAGATCTAAAAAGTTAGGACCATGATTGGAATAAAAACCCCTTTATTTGGATTCGAAAATCTGAGAACACTAAACTTGAAGAAATCAAAAAGAAAAAAGTGGGAAGTGGTAGAAAAATAAAAAGAAAAGAACGTGGAAAAGGTGTCAGAGGTATCAAGGAAAGACCAAAAAAAAAAAACATCCATGGAAAAAAGGACTCGCTTCTTATAGGGGGATGGGGTACTTTTGAAAAACAAAAAGCCCCAATGGGAGACGATTAGGGAAGTAAGGCGCCACACAGGAAAAGAAAATACACAGAAAAAAAAAAAAAGGAACGCACAAGTGTGAAAAAAAGGATAAGAGACCAAACTAGGAAAAGGGAGGGGGAGTGCAAAAAGACTGCGAAACAAAGGCTCGACAGGAACGTACCAAAGAAAACCTGAGAGGATTCCGCAGCGGGCAGGCAAAACCTCACTTTAAGAAGGGGGGGACGGAAGTGAGGAGGTCATAAGTGTGGACAGGCAAAAACAACCAGAATAGTTGAACAACAAAAAAAAGTGGGGAAAAGATACAGGACAAAGTACAGGAAAAGGCCATACAAAAAAAACATAAAACAGCCAGCAAAGGAAAAAGACCCGGCCGAAAGAGCTCCACTAAACGGGGAAAAAGGGCATAAAACCAAACAACCGCAAGGGATGAGAGGGGTATCATAGGAGGGGAAGGTAAAAAGGAGAGTGAATGGGAGTGGTGTAAGAAGGAAAAATGGTTCGTAAAAAAGTTTGGAAGAGGGGGGGTAACTGCCGGGGGAAAAGGGGGGGACCTTACAAGGGTTTTGAAAAAAAATTCAGGAACCAGGGAAATGAAAAGGGGGTTTACACTTATCTTGGGAAAAGGGCTGTGCTAAAAGAAAAATAAAAGGCACGAACGGGACCACTAGGGAATTCAAATTGGGGGGGGGGGAAGGCTTTAAACACACGAAGTGGGAAAAGAAGGCAAAACGGAAAACTTGACCGACGTAGATTGGCCAATTCTAGGAAACAAAGGGGGTTATTACATGGGGAAGCCAGGCATCGAGAAGAAATCGACCCAAACCGAAAGGAAAAAGTTCTACGGACAAAAAGGGGTGGTGGTAAGAAAAAGGAGGGATAGGGCTTTCCGGCAAAATCAACGGGTCGACCGTTGGGAGGAGGTGGCTTGAGGGGGTCAGAAAAGGGGAGGGTGGAAGAGAATGGGGGAAAAAAAAACGCGTTTAAGAAAAAAAAACGTGGTTAAAGAGGGGTTTAGATCCAGTCTACTTAAAAAATTTTGGGGATCACCCCGGGAAAACGTGAAAAGTCAAAAAGACGCAGGCAGTTTGCGTGAAAAAAAAAAAGAAAAAACGAAGGCGTGGAGGGGGGTAGGTCCGCGAAAATGGAATATTGTTTTTGAGAGAAAGAAAGAGGGACGTCAGTGTGGAGCTCAGGTAGGAAGGAAAAAGGATTAAGGCCGGCACCAGAGGGAAGAAAGAACACTTGGTGGCTGGGAGATGCCGGTACGAGAGAAGTGTACGGGGGAAGGTGGGAAGGAAGAAAACCATGTGGTTTTTTCCAAAGAAAACCAAGGCACGGCGTAAAAGCTCGGAAAAGGAGACGATTCGGACTTACTTAAAGAAAATCGCGTAGCAGAAAAAAAAGGGCAAAGAGCTTTAAAACTTCACTCGGGGTGCGGGGGGTGACTAAGCATCTGGAGTAAAAGAAAAGACCGGTATGCGGTTTTGGCGGCCAGAAACCCCTCCTGAGGGTTTGCAGGAAAAAGCGAAAAATGATAATGCAGCCTGGGTTAACCAAAAAAAAGACTAGAAGCCCAAGGGAAGACAAGAAAGGGTGGACCCTTTTAAAACCAGCCAGCCAACCGTTAAGGATTTGTGTAAGCAGACCCAGAAAAAAAAAGAGGTTGTGGAATGATGTTGCGGATGCTCAAGGCCAAAGGGGGGGGAAAAAAAAACAAACCACAGAAAGGAGGAGAAGGTGGCCGGTTCATCTTGGGGACGCGGATGTCAAAGAGGTCTCTCAAAACAAAAAAGGGAGAGAGTGCAAAAAATTGGGAGATGAAAGAAAAAACCCATGACGACAGGAGAACATGAAAATTGATTTAACATAAACCAGGATGCAAAATAACCGCAACCCGTAACAGGGGTCCCTGGTATCCGCAAAGGGCAAAAATAGAAAAAAGGGGAAATACGGTTGCCTGGCCCAACCGGTCAAAACTTGACGGAAGGGGGGGGGGGAGAAGTCTTGGGGGGAGGGAGAAGGAAATGAAAGGAATGAGACCTCAAACCACAAAAGTTAACAACTCAAGCCTCAAAAGAATTCCAAAAGAGGTGGGAAATAATTAGGAAAAAAACTACCGAATCGTCACTACTAAAAAGAAAAATACAAAATGGGGACAGCAATATCTGGAAAGGTAGAAAGATCTAATATCCACTAAAAGATTCAAGAACCAAAAAACGTGGGGGGAAACGTTCCTCCCCCAGAGTTGGAAAAGTATGGGGGAGGGAAACAATTGAAACGTGAAGGGAAAAGGCTATCCGTTCCCAAAGCAATAAAAAGAAATTTGGTATGTAAAAACGAAATTGAAAACAAACGCCACGGACGCACACAGGATTCAACATAAGGGGACGATGTAAAGAACCAGACGAAGTTTATAGGGATTCATCAAAAAAAAGTGGGAACGGCCGGCAAAAGGGGAAGGAAAAAAAAAAGATGGGGTGCAGGACGAAAGAAACTTGGAGGGACCTTGACTGTTGTATGGTGTCCTTGGGGGTTGATTGGATAAAAAAATATTCGGGAGGTTTCATTAGAGAACAAACGCTGGGATTAACGGAAAAACTTATAAAATCCGGTCGAAAAAATTTAGGGAAAACATCTAGAGGAAAAAAAGAAATTTGAGTGAAAAAAATCAAAGATAAACAGAATAACCAAAACCTCAAGAAGAGAAAAAAAAAAAAAAAAAGGAAAAAACAAATATCGGTAGGAGGGACGGCAAATTCGCAGGGGAATAGCTTCCAAGAAAAGCCGTTGGGAAGTGACAGGGTCGGAAGACCATAGGGGGGAATACTCTGTCAGGAAGAAATTCAAAAAACAAAGAACCAAAAAAGAAAAAAGTCGGTGGCGAATGGGAAAAAGAACTCAAACGCTAGGAGATCCGAAGAAGGAGAAAAGATTTCACGCAAAAGGGATAGAAGGCAGGAGACGGTCAACGAAGCTCGGATTGGGACCAAAAGGGGAAAGGGGAAAACAGTGTACAGAAGTCCAAAGGTGGGGAGGGGGGGAAAAATCAGTGACTGCAAAATTAACGAGCACTAAAAAACCAAATCAGGGTGAAATGCAATGAAAAGGGGGGGAGAAAAATTAACTATCGAGGGGGAGACCAGGCATAGGGAACGAGAAAAAAAAAAGTCAATCGGGCACGAGAAAACCCAAATACAACAGTGAAAACGTGAATCCACAGATAATAGACAGGCCACTTCAGGATGTATAATGGTCTTGTTGTATCTTTTACAAGGGAGGGGGGGAAGAAGAAAAAATCCACTGTCGGGGCGGGAAAGAGAGGGTGTGGGGGGGGGAAAGGTAAAAAGGTTTGCTCAAGTACTTTTGAAAAGGAACCGGACAGAAAAAAAAGGGGGTGTGGAAAAAAAGTGGAGGCCTAAAATCATAATTAAGGAAAGGGCACTGAGGGAAAAAAAAAAATGACAAAGGAAAGTGAGTCCACTGGGGGTACCTGGTACGTAAAAGAAGCGTACATGTGGAAACGGAAATTGTTGGAGAAGAGGGGAATCAAACAATGCGTGACTAAGAAAAACTTAAAAAAAACCTCTACGGCCGAGGGGGGGAAGGGGACGTTCTTCACGTTCTAAAGGAAGGAAAGAGTTCCTACATTGTGTCCTGAAAGGGAGAAAAGGGAGTGATAAGACAAGGAACAAGAAGGTGGTTACCAGGCCAAAGAGCACTAAATTGTTGGACGCCTGGGGAGAAAGTTTAACAAAGAAGAAAAAACAAAAAAACAACAAACAGAGAAAAAAAAAGGTACTACACAAGGACGAAAAAAATAAATTTGTTGCAGTTTGGGTTCAAGATAGAGGGAAGTCGAACACCTTCAACTACTAGGCGGGAAGGCCCGCAAACGAAATAAGGAAATGCCACGGCCAGTGTCGAAAGATAAAAGCAAAAAGAGGGGGGAAAAAAAAGAACATTAAAGGACTGTGATGACACGTGAACAAAGAAAACCCGCTAAACTGTAAGGGGAGGGAGGAAAAGAGCAAAATCCAGGAGAACACGCTCAATAGAAAAGGCGGGGGAACCCCAGCGAGAAGAAGAACCGAGGTAGGGTGGGGGGGAAAGAGGGAGGCTCTCAGGGGAAGTCAACAAAAACCACTAATCGGGGCGATCTCGAAAAGTAGGGAGGAGAACGAACTGGGGGGAACAGAAGAAGGGGGGGAGAAAAAAACGGGGAGGACCGGAGCTTTGACCGATCAAAGTCGAAAGGACTCAACAAACAAAAACGAAGGGAGAAGGGAGGAGTATTTACAAATCCAGCCGAAAAGGAAAAAAAGGTTGAGAGGGAAAAAGGACAAAAATGTCCCAGAAATCCAAGCAGTGGTCAAATGTTGTGGAATTGGGGGAGAAGGGATCGTGGGCCGTAAAAATTTCCCAAAAAAAAAACCAAAGGGGAAAACGGTGGGCGGGAATTAACGAAAAAAAAAAAAAACGCGCATTTCGAGGATAGGCGGTGGATACGCCGAGAATCCACGAGTTTCAGAAAGGGGAGAAAGGGACGGGGGTATGCAGTAGAGGGGGGAAGAGGGACGCACACAGGCGATGAGGGAAAGAGAAGGTTTGGATTGCTATCCAAGATTAACACGCCGAGTAGAAAGGGAAGGGAGTTTAAGAACAAAGAGAAAAAAGAGGAAGAGACCATTCATTCGGGAGAGGGGGGAAGAGTAGTATGTTGGTATGCAAAATTCCAGACCGTGCAAATGAAGGGGGACCGAGAAAGAGTCATTTGCTAAGGAAGGGAAAGCGCCACAGGAGAACTCACAAAAAAGTTGTAGGAAATGGAAAAAACAGTACAAACTCCAAACAAAACGACCGGGAGGGCAGTGTGTCACCACCTTCAACAGGGAGGAAGGGGAACCCCAGGAACGACCAGAGAAAAAGGCACAAACGCGGGCCATGTACAACGATCAGGAGTATTGACAACCGCCCAGGAAAGAAGAGGAATCGACTACGAGGGAAAGGGGAAGGAGGGAATTCTCAAGAGTGAAGAAACACCGGTGTCGGAAAGAAGTAAAAGTTACTGAGGCCAAAAGGAAGGAATGACGCAAATCAGAAAAAAGAGAGACACGCGGAGATACCAGGCTGGGATTAAAAGGGAACCAACTCATGTATAAAAAATCAATACAACAAAACGTCAGGGAAAAAGAGTCTAGGCAGGGGAATACTTCGAATCGTGCGTTAAAAGGGGGAAACGTGTGGGTAAAAAGAATCTCAGGGCAAAGGGAGAGAGGAGGCAGCCTCCATTCTTAGAAGAGAAAAGAAAAAAGGGGAATTTGGTCGAAAAAAGGAAAAAAGGTGCCATCCAACGCATTGGGTGGCAGTTTCTCTTATCAGGGGGGGGCAGATATTTTGGAAAAAGCCAAGCCGGATGACTTAACAGAGGGGGGGGGAAAGGACTCTGCCATATAAGGGGGGGAATCTAAACGAACCATGCATGGCGGAACCTAGTTTGACGGAGAAGTAGGGGGGGGATCTGAGCAAAGCTCACAACGCAAAAGGGATGGTGGGGTTCTAACTTGACCTGGCAGGGGAAAAGATACATGTATGCGACGAAAGTGAAAAGAAGTGCAAAGTTTTATGTGGTGGAGGGGGGGGTACAGGTGACTGAAAAAGGGAGGAACGTCGCAGAAAATTGGAACCTGTGGCGGTGATTAGGGAAGGAAAAAGAAAAAACTCGGTAGACGAAGTGAAAGAAGGGACGACTTACTAAGGGGAAGTTTTAGGAAAAGGCGGGGAAACAAATGGGTCCCCATTCGGAAATCAGTCAACGATTTTGTGGGGGGGGAGACAAAAAAAAACGTGAACTACTCAAGTGGAAGGGGTTGAGTGGACAAAAAAAGGGGGAAGTCTTGTTGTCCCGAACGTCACGGCCGCGAGAAAGGGGGGGGGAAGGAAAAAAGAAAATAAGAAGGATTGGTGAGGGTCAGGGAAGAGGGTACTTCTACTTTGAACAAGGGGAAGAAAAAAAAAACTTGAACCAAAACACGATCGAAAAAACAACTGGGACGGGACAAGAGCTACGGATGAGGAATTGGGAAAGGGTTTGCCACTGGGGTCCTCAAAAAAGAGGGAATCAAAAAATACAGAGGGGAGGCAAACGGGCACAATTTCCTGTGAGGAAGAAGGAAGGTCGGTGCTGGACGGTGAAGGGGAGAGGAAAGGGAAAGATGGATCAGGGGGGAGGAGGGACATCTTGGACGAGCACAAAAAGAGGAAGGGGGGGAGTGACATATCATGGGGGAAAAGGGAGGGGGGGGGTTGTCCAGCCGGATTGGGGGGAAGCCAGTCAGAGCATTTTAAGCAAACTTTGAAGCCTGCCTTACGCCAAGAAGAAAAAGAAAGCCCATCACAGTAGACGAAGAAAAGAACCATACTAAAGGGGGTTCCAACCGGCACACAATTGGTTCAAATAAAAAAAACTGAAAAAGGAACCGTCGTTTTCCAAAGAAAAAAAAGCCAGGCCTTTGGCGGGGGAGGGGGGAAAGACGTGGGCCATCTTGACTCCGGAAAAGGGAAAAGGAAAGAGAGACCCAAGACAGGGAGGGACAAAGAAGAGGTTGGGGCGAAACAAGTGTCTCAAAAAGGAGGAAAAAAGGAAAACGCCCTATACCATGAGAGAAAAGAAATAGGGAAGTCTTGAGTTGAAGGAAAACCGGGAGCACCTCACGCCCGCGGAAAATAGGTTGTCCAGGGGGTAACAGCCGCCGGACAACGGCAAGCTTGGGGAAGGGGAGGGAAGTAAGGGACCCCCGGTGGAAGGGAGTTGGAAGAACGGGGATCATTGAAATGTGGGGAGACCCGGGCAACAAGGTTAGGTGAAAGTCCCCTAGGAGAGCCGGATCAGGGGAGATTCCAAAAACCTGTTAGAGAGGTAGGCAACAAGAAGGAGAGGGGTTGGTGAAAAACTCTCAAAAACATAAAAAGAAAAAAGAGAAAAACATTGGGGGGAAAAGGGTAAGAAAATAACGCTAAAAGGAACTCCGCACGCACCGAAGAGGGGGGAGTGACTGAATAACATGCGCGTGGGGGGCCAAAAAGCCCGAAAGTGCCACGAAAAAAAGCGGACGGGAAAAAAAAAAAGGGGGGAAGGAGGGTTAAATAACACAGGGAACTATAGGGTTTGGAATAAACGCTGGGGAGAAAAGGGGGGGACAAACCGAAACCTCAACATGTCGGCACCATAAATAATATGCGACCTAACATTGTGTTAAAGCCAAAATCCTAGTGACTTTCAGAATCAATGGGAAGGGGGAAAGATTCGCACAAAAAAAACGAACAGAATCAGGTTGGGGAAGCGGGAACGGAACGACCGAAATCAACGTCACATTCCTTCCATGGGTGAAATCATTTGCAAAAGGGGGGATTCAAACTGTAGTAAAGAGAGGGGGGGGGGAAGCAATAAAAACTAAAAAAACAAAAAAGAAGTAAAACCACAACGGTAAAAAATTACCTGGAAAATAGAGGAGGGGAGTTCAGGAGGAGTCCAACATGGAGAAAAAGAAAAAAAGTATAGAGAGACCAAAGAACCTGCAACCTATAGGACTGGAAGGGAAGGGGAGAAGTATCCCTGTGTGCGAGGGGAAAAAAACTCACAAAAAGTTAAAATGACTTAAGTCTGAAATTAAATAAGGGGTCTATTGGGGGAAGGTCCTAAACAAAAAAAGGAAAAGGACTGTCAGGCGAAATGGTGGGGAAATACGAGGAAAAAGGAAAAAGAAGACTAATACTTTCGCAAAAGGGGGGGATCAGGTGGGCGGAAAAAAAATAAACAAGTCATTGTTCAAGAATGAGGGGGGTTGAACTCCCGCACATTTGAGAAAGACCTTCATTCGTTTTAAGAAAAGAGGTCGAAACAACAAGGGAAAAAAAGATGGAAAAGCAAATTTGAGAAAATCGAAAGGTGACGGAGATGGAGGGAGAAACCAAAACGAGGGGGGCGAACGAAACAGAAACTACGATGAATGCGGACCTGCACACTATAGGGACCTGCAATAGGAGAACGGACACATGCCCACTGGGGGAGTGGGGTGTTAAAGAGAAGAAAAATTAGTGGGCGTGGCCGAAGCCGGGCAAGGCCACTGGTAATTGAAAACTACTCAAGAAAGAACAAAACTCTTCTTTAAGAAGTGGTTTATGGAGAGGGGGGACAATTAGGTCGCCGTAAAAAAAAGCAGAACGGGTCGTATCGATAGGAAAAAAAAAAAGAGTTTTGTTTGCCAAAAACGAACTGGGGGGGGAACGTAAAGGTTAATCAAGGGAAATATGATCCTGCCGAAAAAAGAGTTGGTGAAAACGGCAGGAAGAAAAGAAGGAAGGGCCACTCTGGATCATGATTCAGCGAGTTATTTTCCTGGGTGGGGAAGGAGATGCTGATTTGTGAGACAAGAAGGTTTCGCAAAAAAAAAGAGACACAGATATTAAAGACCGAAGCGAAACACCCGCTACGAACAGAAGAAAAAAGGGGGGGGGGGATTTCATGTAATTGAAGTGCCAATAAAGGGGGGGGGTTTTCGCAGGCGGGCGGGGCCACGTTCAGCCGACTGGGAGGAGAAGGGGAGTTCCGCGCTAAGGGGGGGGGAAAAGAGGGAAATCACCGGCGTGGGAAAGTGTTGGAAGAACGCAAACATATGCCCGACCTAAGAAGAGAAAAAGGAAATGTTGTCAATTTCTGGAAAAAAATAATGAAAAAAAGGAGGCGAAAAAAACGTCAAAGACAGTCAACATGAAAATTTAGGAGTACCACAAGTAAAGGGGTCCAGAGGGGGGAAGAAAAATCAATGCATTAAGAGGAAATCAGCCTCCAATGTATGAAAGAAAGACTCCGTAATCCACTCCAGGGGGGGGAAGAATTTAAATTCGCAGATCCTAAAGGAGGGGATGACCAGACCGTAAGGGACCACAAGGACGTGATAACCCCGCTATTGCAGGGGGATGGCCAAGTCAGGTTAGAAAATCCCCAGGGGTTAAAACCGCACCCACTGATATTTTGTTGAGGGGGGTAAAAAATAAGTGGTAAGAGCTCCCCTACAAGGTCAAAGAAAAAAATAAAAAGATGGCATCCGAAAAGGAGGCATTTATCTGGGGGAGTAGACTTTCAATGAGTTTGGGGGGGGAGGAATAGGGGAACTACGAGTACATAATCTTAACGTCGACATTGATTGTGGAAAAGAGGGTCAACAAAGAACCAAAAAAAATGGAGGGGATTAAAAAGAGATGGACAGGCTGCGATACAATTGGGGGGTACTCTGAGTTCTGGCTCAGGGGGGAGGGGACTAGCGTACAAACATGAGTAAGAGAGTAACCGGAGAACAGAGAAAAAAGGTGTTAGGTTGATTTCCAGGTATAAAAAACTCGGTCCAAGGAAGGGAGGAACACAACAATCAGTGGGGCGAGGGGGTGGGGGGAATAAGGAAACGAAGGTCAGGAAAAATGAATGGAGGATCGATCGTTGAGGACAGTACCGAAAGGAATAAAACGAAGGGGAGGGGGGAGAAAAGGGCTATGTTCATGATAACACGGAGGGAGGGTACGAAGCGAGGGGGGAAAAAAGGGTTGCTAAATCGAAAAAACAAAAAAGGACAAGACAAACTGTTGGGTAGGGGTGCTATCTGAAAACTGTCGGTGGTGAAACTATGGGTCACAAGAAGGGGAGGGAAAAAAAGGGGACATATTCAAAAAAAAAAAGGCCCAAAATCACGGGCACTGGTGGGGGCGTCGACCTCAGGGAGAAGGAGAAGGGGACAGTTTCCCAACACCGGAAGACATTGTAAAACGGGAAAACTAAGGAAAGAGTAAAGACTCTAAAAAATTCATGATAGCCCCCCGCCAAAGAAGGGAAAAACCAGGGACGGCGAGGGAGGGGAAAAATTGAACAGTAATATAAAGCCAAACCGCCCTCTGGCTGCAGTGCCGCCTTCGGAGGAAAAAACCAGTGCTGTCGAACGGCGAAAAATGGAAATGAAAAAGGCCAGAAAATCGCAGGAAAGGAACAGAGGTCCGTACTAAGATAAAATGAGGGAAGGGAGCGAGGAAAAAGGATGGGTGAAAGGGATGGACATCAACGCCCCTTTGGGCGTGAAAAGGATCAAAACTGGATGCCCAAACCCAAGTCCAAGGTATACGCACATAAAAAAAACAGAAGAAAAGCAAACGCTACAGAACAAGGCCGGGAGGCCTATCAAGAAGTAAGCACCGGTCAATAACAGCACTTCTGAAACCCCTCCGTGACGATGAGGGGTTGGCCGGGAAGCTTAGGGGGAAAAAAAAAAGGAACGTGTTTGTGGAGGGTGGGGGGTCATCAGCGCGGGGTGGACCATCGGTAACTCAGGGGACGCCTCAAAGCAGGGGAAGAAAGGAGACCGGGAAAAAAAGGGGGGTCTCCATTAGCATTGAAGTGGAACACAAATAATTGGGGGAAGGTCCTCGGGTAAGACGTTTTTCACAGAAGAGCGGGGGGGAAAAAAAAAACACCAAATAACGGAAAAAAGGGGGAAGGAGATAAGCCACGAAACAAAGGGAAAACTAAAAACGAAGGTGTGGACCGTGAAACCAGAAGAGAGAAGGAATCGCACATTGAAAGGAGAGAAGTTGTGGAGAAAGGAGGGGAAAAATTCGGCTGAAACCACCAAGACCAGGAAGGGAGTGTGCCCGAAAGGGGGGGAACCTTCAGGCCCTATTCTCCGGCAAAAAAATCACGAACGAACAAGGCTCCTTCCAAACCTGACTGTTTCGGTGATTTTGGAGGGAAAACTAGCCACGAGAGGAAAAAAGGGCGTCAAAACTTAAGAGCGAAACTGGGGGGGGGGGAAAGACAGGGGTAGGGGTCCAGTGAAACTTTGATTCGGGATAGAAGAGAAAAAAACATGGAGGGAAGGGTTTGAAAGATTTGAAAGGAGGGGAAAAGGGGGGTGGGGGGAAGCAAAGTTTGGAACCCCATTCTGTCTGCAATCTGTGGCGAAAAAACAAAAAGGGTAAAAACTGGAAACCCTCATAAAGGGTGACTCGCACCCGAAAAAGGGGAGGACAAGTGGTCAGGGTTCCTGAAGAAGGGAACGGACGGTGGGAGAGGAAAAAAGGAAAAAAGGGGAGGTTGATTTTCCATCGTAGTTTCGGTCAACTTGGGGGACGGAAAAAAAACCATGGGGGAACGAGACAAGAAAATCAGGTGGGGGGGAAAAGGGAGTGCCCCCACACGTCGGAGGAAGAAGGGGGAACAGGGTAAGTGGAAAAGGGAAAGGGGAAGTCACAAGGTGTGTGGTTTAACGCAATAAATGCAAAGAGGGCGGGCGGAGGGGGGTTGGGGGCCAGGGTAAAAAGAGTGACCCGAAAAAAAGTCTTACACGGGGAAACGGCGCAAATGGGTAAAGGGAGAAGGTCCAGAAAAAGGGAGGTAAACCTTTTTACTTGACGGTCGTCGAATCAACAAAAAAGGTGAAGGGACGGGTAAGAAGCAGGGGAAAACAGAGGAGGGGGGCGCAGCCACCAAAACAGGGGGGGGGGGTGGTCCGCCCCTCGTAGGTCCAAAACGGTGGTAGGAAACATAAGGTCTCTGGAGAACAAGAAACAGAGCCAGGACCGGGAGGGGACTAAGGAGTTACCAGAAACTAATGAGGTGAGAGTTGCCGCGGCCAAAAAACCCTTACAACTCTTTTCAACTCGGCACGGGATGCCGAAGGGAGGGGGGTCATCACGCGGAAGGCAGGTGGCAGAAAAGAGGGGAATGCGAGGATATGGGAAGAAAAGAAAGTCGAATAGAATCTCACAACAAAAAGGGAAAGGGGGGATCCCTAGAGTTCAACGCAGGGCCGCAAACGACAAAACAAAAGTCCTACTAACATCAATGGAAAGGGGCGCGTGAGGGGAAAGAAAGGTAGCCAAACCGCAGAAAAAAGAGGGGGCAATCTGTCCCAGGAAAAAAACAACCCAAACTAGAAGGGGCAGAGAGGTCAATTAAAGTGTACGTACTGGATGGAGGGAAAAAAGTGTGGCATGGGATGGGAGAAATCCATGACGGAAGGATAGTCTTTTCGTCCTATACGTCATGGCACCTCTGAGCGAAAAAAAAACATAAGGAAGGGTTATAAAAGGGTAAATCCAAGGTCAAAATAGGGGGTGGGTTTAGACCACAAGGAAAAAGATCAGTATTAATTGAACTGGTTCTAGATGAGTCGTATAAGATGAGTACCGTACAAGGAAAAATCTGAAGCGGGGGAGGGGTCAAAAATTCCTAGTAATACCCTCCCGAAACTATTCAGCAAGCGGACTGGTAAAAAAATATGGAGTAGGAAAATCAGGAGACACAATCATGAGGGGAAGAGAGAAATCAGACTTGTTAAAAACAGGTCATCTCTGGCTTTACATAAAAATTGGTCTTAAAGAGACATGGAAAGAGAGGAATCACAAGAAAAAATGACATATTGGGTATTTCGAAGAAAAATGCAACACGGTGGGGGGGGGGGGGGGGGGAAAAAAAGGATTGACACGAAAAAAGGAAAAAGCTTTTTTTGGTGGGTCCCAAAAAAAACCAGGAAAGAGGGGGGCGTACGAAAAAAGGTTGGTCCGGGATTTCCAAAACCGCGGGGGGAAAAAAATAAATGGGCAAAAAGGGGAAGGAGGTGAAACAAAAAAAACTAGGACATACAAAAACGACAATACAGGGAGACATCATCGTATAATGGTGACAAAGCACGAATGATGAGCACAGAGCAGGTCACACAAAGGAAAAAAGAATCAAAGGAAAATCCCAGAATACAGGCATCAGGACTAAACTAGACGGTGACGTGCCAACAAACAGGAAAGACAACGTGAAAATAAACAAAAAACAGGGAAGCCAAAAAACCGGGTGAGGGAAAACAGGGCAGGGAAAAAAAAGATAAATCTGTCCGTAAGGCTTAGTGAGTAAACAAATATAAAGAACTAAAAGAAAACCAAGCCCTGGTAAGGGGGCAAAGAATTACGATACAGAAACAAAGACATGAAAGGACTATCAGGCCCCTAGTAGGGGGCCTTGGGAAGCGAAGAAGCGGTGTGTATAAAGTATGAAAAAAAACAAAAGTCTCGAGAAATTGGACAGGGGGCTAAGAAGGAACTGCCAAACCATAGGGTGAATCATCAAAAAAGTGGGGTCTGGTGAAAAACTGCAAAATTCTTCAAATGGATAAAAGAGGAATAAACGGTACAAAAAAAAAAAAAATTGGAAAAAATTTAAAAAACGTCAGGGGGAATAAAAACAATCTAGATCTAGCGTTGAAATTGGGGACGATAAAAAAGATCAATCTCCGAAGCTCTTACAATCTAAAATCCCCCATTAGACATACAACAAGGACGAATCCAAGGAAGGCAAGGCTATTCTGTAAACGAAGTTGTTTTGTCTGGGGTTATTCAGGGGGGTAAATCTGTACAGCGGGCACAAGAAATGTTCTGGTGGTTCCTCTTCGCACGGGAGGGGGAGGAAAGGTTTTTTCAACTTAGACATAGGGGGCATCAGGGAACTGGTGAACTGGGATCGGGCAAGAACAAACTTGAGTTGTGTAATAAGGTGTGGGTGACGTGAAAAAGAAAAAGAATGTAACAGGTGCAACACAAAGTCCGAAAGGGACACTAAAGGAAGTCGGTTTCGACTGGGGATTTAAACCATCTGAAAGTGCGACAAGAACATTGCCTACAGGGGGGGGTCCTGGTGCGAAAGAAACAGATCCCGGGTTTTAGGGGAAGTCCTGAAGGCTGGCACATAACTTCAAAAAAGAAGGAGGGGGGCTTATACGGAGGATGTATAAATTTAAGGACAATCGTTCAAACGAACGGTTCACCGAGATGGGGAAAAAATTCAAAAGGAATTCTACAGGGAAGTTTACAGAGGGGGAAAGGAGGGCACGGACAATGTGAAACAAGGAGGGCACCATGGGGGTTTTCTCACAGTGCAAAAAAATAGAGGTACGAGGGGGCCCAAAAACCAAGGCAAAGGAATTGAACGTTGTTGAGAGCTGCAAAGAGAGGATGACAAAGGGTTTAAACTATCAAGGGGAGGGGAAAAAAACAGTTTCCAGGAAGATAACATGCGCAAGTGAACAAGAGTGACACACGAAAAGTAATCACAAACGCGGTGGGCCGCAAGAGAAACCACCGAGTAAGCCATCACGGTGGGAAAGAAGTTGTAGTTCGTCTTGACGAAAAAAAGGAAGGGGATTCGAATCACGGGAGTTACACAGTCCAAAAAGACGACGGGGGAAAGGAAACAGAAAGCTTGGCGGGGGCAATCAAAGAATGCCAGCAAGTCGGGAGATGCAAGTCAGGCAAACTGGAAAAGAAATGGGACTGGGAAACTTTCCGTTCAAGGGGAGATTCCTGGTGAAATGCCCCAACAACAAAACCACCACTGAAACTGACTGGGGGGAGCGAGTCGAGAGTGAAGATACTTTCCCAGTTTTTACCTTAGGGGGTCACCGAAAAAATATTGGAAGAGAACCCCAACTGGACAGAGGGTGATAAAAAATCTCTTTAGAAAACACACAACCGTATAGGGCCAAAAGGAAAAGAGAAAGGGGAAAGGGCAAAGCCGTCAAGGGGGAGCGAAAGAGGTACGGCAAAGTCTTCGGCCCGAGAGGAAAAAAAGGAAAGCGTGAAGTACGGACAGAAGAGTGCCAAGCAGGGCGTTTTTGGTGTTGAAAGGGAGAAAAGGACGTGCCGAGGTAAGTGTTACAAAAGGACCAAGCCTAGAAAGTGGCGGTTGGGTGGGGGGGTGTGAAAACCACGGGGGAACACGTCAGGGAAAGCAGCCGCAAAGGCGCAGGGGGGAGAAAAGGGAGTTAGAAATCAAAAAGGTAGAATCAATGAAGACAAAATGTGGAGAACGTTCGCTGGAGTGGAAAAAAGGGGAAAGGGGTAGGGGGGGAGGAAGAAGACTGTCGCCCAGAAAAATGTGTAAAACTCGACAACAGGTAGGGGGAAAGGTAAAGGGAGGAAACAATCTGGGGAGGGGGGGGGGGCTGCGGGGGATGGAAATGCGTTTAAGTTGTGAAAAGAATGGACTAACTACCAAGGGAAGCAATAAAGGGGAGTATTTCAAACTTTGAAAAAAATTTGCGCCACCGGGAAAACCCCCCAGGTCAAATGACTGGGAGGGAATGGTTGGGGACCAAAAAATGTGCGCGGCTACTGGGAGAGGTCATTCAAGCAAAGATGCAGGAACCAAACTCCCTTCCGGAGGGAGGAACCCTGTCTAAAAGTGAAAAAAAAAAAAGAATAACAGGAAGAACTTCAGATGTTCGTCTCTTTTTGCAAGGAAAACTGGGATCAATAGACCAAAAGGGTTCCCCAAAAAGACTACACCTGGAAATGCGACCAGTCACAAGAAAATCTGCTGAGCAATGACCGGGAAAGGGGACTCAGTAAGTGGAGGGGACGTCCCTAAGGGAGGGCCAAATAAAATTATGAAAGGGGAAAACTTCGTAAAAAACACGAATGTTCCGGATGAAGGAAGCGGAGGATGCCATACAGAAATATACGGCCAGCTAAAAAAAAGAGCAAACATTTGAAGCAACAGGAACCAAAGAAAAGGGGGAATTGAATAAAAACGCCCGAACGGAAACAGCCAGGAAGAAAAAAAGACCAGCCCTTCAAAAGGGAAAGGCCGAGTGACTCAGGAAATTAACTGATGAAAAACAGGGAGTTAAGGGGCACTGGGGGGGGAATGGGAGTGGGGAGGAAAACAGATTGGGCATATGGGAGAGGTACAAGGGAAGGGGGAGAAAATAATAAACCGTTTTGGTTGCAATCCGACATA
>Ga0179591_1256687_pt1 | contig 16316 bp, 17 predicted proteins | sample CZOMad2_1_08_16f_FD_182891 | JGI IMG/M metagenome (GOLD analysis project Ga0179591, IMG submission 182891) | Vadose zone soil fungal communities from Angelo Coast Range Reserve, California, USA - CZOMad2_1_08_16fungal (PacBio error correction) | ecosystem: Environmental > Terrestrial > Soil >...
AATTTGGGTTCGGACCCGGGGTGGACGTTACCGAAAAATCAAACCCTCGAAGGTCTTATGTTATCCTTCGGAATCGGTACTTTGGATCTTTTGAATGGAAACTAACACAAAAAAGGCAGAGGGACGCGGGGTTTACCCATGGTCGTTGAGGTATAAAGAGCAGAGGAGGATGACATGAGGTCTTACCATGACCGCTGGCAAATGCCGGCATGAAATGGCCCACATCAAAGCCATAAAACAAGGAAGAAGAAAAGAGGGTGGGTGGAGGTATGAAAAAAAGCGGACAGTCGCAAGATTGGACGCGCGTAAGAGAACAAAACCGGGATTATTAAACGTAGAAATCGTTAAAATGTATAAAGATCGACGGGGGAGAAGTAATACCTACCGCAACGAGGATGAGAGGTTTAGGAAGTGGGGTTGGTCAGTTTCGGGGAGGGTGATGGGAAGTTAATTCCCTTTCATGCGGCTTTACGTACGTGCCCTGGGAAGGAGAACGAAGAAAAAGGGAAAAGTAAGCTAAAAGTGTAAACAAGAGGTGAAAGAGGAAAGGGTTTAAAGGGGCGCAGAAAGCGTCTGCCTTACGATCGAGCTTCCATTCAACACCTTCGCGTTGGAATGATGGGGGAGGTAAAAGGAAAACTGTTGGCGCAACCAAGGGAAATAGTCATCAATAAATGGTGTCGAGGAAAAATTAGACGGGGAGACTCGAGGGGGTAGAAAGGGTGCAAATAACTTGGACCGGGTCTGTAATAGTCCTGGTCATAAGTCAAGAATCAAGAAACAGGGAAAGGGCAGGCCGGGCAGGAATATCCCGAAGGGGTCAAGAGATAGAGGGGGTGGGCATGGCGAAAGAAAGGGAACATGAAGTTGTGCGATCGCAAGGTGTCGTGGAGACGACGGGAAACCCAGCCCAGCTTGAGAGTTCAAAAGACGGATACATTCGAGCGGGGGGAAGTAAAAGCCGTCACTAGCTCGCACTCAAAAAAATTAAAGGCAGACATGCTAATGAGGGGGCCTGCGCCCAGCGGAGACCTAAGTGACTTAACACGATCCGACCGAAAAAAAAAAAAGAATCCGAAGAAAAGCTGATGTTTGAACTGACAACCGGGGATGCAGCAAATTCACAGAGCAACAGGAAGCCCCTCACAAGGAGCGAGCGGCCGTAAAAGGTACCAGGAACGCCACGCAGAAGAGAGCCGGAGAGAGGGATTTTGAGACGGCGACAGGATGCAAGGATGAGGCCGCCCGTTAGGAATACCGCGGCAAACGGGGTAGGAAGCACACGGCAGGAAAAAAAAGGGGGCTGCCAACTGACCGGAGGGCGAGGCATGGGTAGCTTCCCAAATCGCAGAAATCAAAGAAAAGGGGGGAACAAACACTCCCCCTAGCAAAGGGCCTTTGTGCTCTTTGGAACGCATTTCGAGAAAAGATGACCCTCGCGAGGAGCCTATTACAGGCGTGTCTACGAGGGGAGGAAGAGCCCTGGATTTAATAAAAGAATCACTACTGAAAACAAGGACACGTTATCACTGGCCGTTTCCTCTGGACCCAGGGCTGGCCGAATCGCGGTTTTGGTCCACAATGACTCCCGAGTCGGTGCACTTGGAAGCAAAAGACGGGGGAGCCGCAGCTGGGGACACCTGGGGTTGTTCATCTCCGCAACGCTTTCCAGCTCAAAAACGGAGTCGGAGGGACCGAAACGCGAGCATCGAAAAAGGGGCTGAGTATGATTAAAATGGCCGGCCAGAGAGAGAACAGTCGAAACCAATATGGGGGCGGCCGCTTCGAACTTCAGCCGGGAGAGTGGAGGAGGCGGACGATGTTCGAGCCAGTGTGTTTTTTCGGGGCAATGACGTCAAAAAAACGGACTGTCTACCCAACGGGCACTTCCGTACTCCCTTAGAAGGTGTTGGTGTGTGCAGGACTGCCTTGAGGGCGTGGAGGATGGGAGTTTTTGGGCCCTATCGTAAAAATGAGGGGGTAAAAAAATCCCGTTCATCGGGGTGACCTCATCTGCGTTAATGAAAATTTAGGCTCGGGAAATGTGTAGGTGACGCGGTGGGCGTAACGCGAAAGCGAGAGGGCGGAGGGGGGAAGGAACATCTGTAACGGTCGGAGGTTAAACAAGGGGGTATTAAAAAAGTACTTCGAATACCTGGGCCGTATAAACTGCGTTGATCAAGCTTACTGGAAAACTTGGGAGGGGGGTAAAGCAAAATTTGATGGATTGTTCGGGTTCCTGGTGAGGCAAAAAAAGTATCACACATCGAGGATTACTGAGGGGAGTTGAAGTCAGAGAAGTCGAATAAAAACCCGCCTGGGCGGAAAAACAGGTTTGAAGCCCTCCGTTTAGCGGCCAACTGGTTTTTGGAAATCCAGCTCAACTAGAGATTAAAACTTTACTGCATCCCGAGAGGTCGATAAAACCTGGCTACCAAGGCCACCAAGACCTCGAAGGCCGATCGTTAATCAGGGCTACAGGGGGAGGGGTACGGTCTTCGGCACAATGGCAAGGGGAAAACGGGACACGACGGGGGAGTAATCGGCATTCAAACCGATCGGACGGGATTTCATCCGCCTTTTGAACCCCAAAAGTAACGCATTCGGGTTGTTCCGGCGGTGACCGGGGGGGGGTTCACATGTGAGCGCTGAGTGAGGTCATGTAATGCGGAAAATGGGGCGGTTCCGAACTAAATCGGAATCCAGTCGCGTCAATGGGCGTCGGACTCGCCCAAAACCTCACTTTCAAAGAGTATCAGGGATGGCTCGGTGTAAGTGCTTCGGCTGGTCAAGGTTTAGGTTCAGCGAGGGGAGCCTCGCCTTCGGCTACCTTAGGAAAAAACGCATCAGACAGCAAAGGGCGAGCGTGGGAATAAGAAATCGAGTGGGCCCAAACCGGATCGGACGAGACCTTAGGAACGGGAGGATACCCGACCGTGGAAACCTTTCGCGGAAAGGGGGAGCAAGAAGACCAGTGCACGGGGAGTGTCTGCTGGCAAGAAATTACCTGCCTTCTAGGGCGCCAGGGGCCATGGGGAGGGGGGGAAGAGAGCACTGGATAAATGTAGCAGATGCTGGGTGGGCCAATGCCGCGTGGAGGTAAATGTTAAAAATATGTGGGGCGGCCGGGGGCGTCCGGGCGAGGGGTTTTAGGGTGGCCTATCCCGCTAGAACTACGGAAAAACCTCTTACGACCGGCCAGCACCGGGAATGCCGAAGCTCAGCTCTCAAAAAACAAACAACACCTGGGAGAAACGATCTGGAGGTCGCGGTTCGGGCTGGTACTCCGAGTAACCTTGCCGTAGGGTAGGTCGAAAGATAAAAGAACAACCTCGATACAGCCACTGGAAGCCAAAGATCAGCGGGTTAAACCTGACCTTTAAGGACAGAAATTCTCATCATCAGGCGCATCAGGTTTTAAAAAAACAGGGAAGGGTCAGTGAATACTAGCTTCGGGAAAGTCGTGCACATAGTATCTAAAGGCCGAAGAGTTTTCAGTAAGCTGGGGGGCCATTCTCGAGACGTGATATCTTTGGTCATTAAGTGCATACATTCTGGGGTAGCTAGGTTGTCGCCAAGCTTGGGAGGTGATGTCAGTAATTGAGTTATGAGAAGCTGTCTTCACTCTGTCTGCTTCAAAGCCGCATATCATGGGCTCAGTGAGATATAGACAGTGATACATCCGCACATCAACGCGCCAACGGCAGGACTCCGAGGTCACCGCTGTAACTAAGAAGGGGCAGCCGGAAGTTACGTGATCTAGAATCATTCGGAAGGTTTCCATCAAGAAAAGATTGTATGAACAGCAACTACTCTGGCGGTTAAAACAGGACACCTACATTTCAAGTACATCCGCGCCAAACAGGGGATGTGACGAACGCGGGGTATGCTCCTCACTGGACGATCTAAGGCCTGGGGCCTGCTGATATCCGAGGAAAGCAACTGGGCCCTTGTCCTTCTTGATTGTAAGACAAGTCCCCCGACGGTTAGGTCCATACGGGGGTCAAGAAGTCCTGGAACTTAGGTGTGAGCTGGGAAGCCCTAAGGAACTCTGAACCAGGAACTTTCGATGAAACTTAGAGATACTCTGTCTGTCAGCAAACCGGGTGGGGAGTAAAGATCGTTCCCTGAAAGAGTGAATGGCGCTATGCGAAAGCACAGTCTTAAAATAGGCACTTTCAAGAGTACTTGCAAGGGAACACGGAAGCCCCAGCGAGACATACAGATAATCAAAAAGTCGTTGTTGCGCTCAAGTAAAATGGCTCTCCAGTACTGGTAGCAAAAGTACTTATTAAGAATGCCATTGGAATCGGAGTACGCTGCAGAAAGGGTCAAGGGGAAGTCCAGAGAAAAAAGAGCGAATATGAACTCTAAGCCTGCCGACGTCCGAGGGGAATCACCACCGGCGGAAAATACCCATGCACCCAAGAGCTCCTCAAGAAGACGCAAGGACTGCCAGACTGAAAAGTAGGAAAAACGTGTCCCGAAAGGGAAAGAAGAAGGTTTGCTCAAAGAACTACCATCCGCCTCCAAAAATAATACTACGCAATTCAAGCTTCACCTTAAACTTAATCAGGGAAAAATAAATAACCCAGGAGAGGAGCATGGAGATAGGGATAAGGACAGCTTAGCCCATGAAGAAGGACGAAGTTACCTCAGACCCTCAAAAAGGTCTCGACATCGTCAAGGCGCTACAGGCGCATCTGAAGCAAAAGCACGGAAGAAACAAAGCTGGGCACCGCATTAGAACTGAACGGGGATTATGGCCCAGGCAAAACGGTAAAACATGTGGATCAGCCAGTTGAGATGGGAAGATTTACCGACTAAGTCTCCAGCGGAAATTTAACAGGTTCGGGGCACAAACACCACACGCTGGCGGGAGTCATCGCGCAAAAAAAGGGTAAAAGTAGAGCGCAAGGCAACAGAATGAGGAGGCCGGCACTGCTGGAACTATACATAAACTGGGGTTGATCACCATAAAAATCATGGTACAAGAATGTGGGAAAACAGAGATTAATGAAGGCTGAGCAGGCTAGAGGTCTAAGTATGAATTTTCTTAATGCATCAAAGCAAGGAGCTGCGCCTGCCAAAAGTCCGGGGGAACAAAGAAGTCGGCGAAGAGTGGGAGGGGAGATAGATGGACTGACTGTTAAGCGCAATCAAATGACCCGGGGGGAGCGGGGGGAGGGGTGGGCCAACCGCGGGGTCAAAGTGGCGGGAAGGGAGCACGAGAAAAAAGGGACCTACGGGCTCGGAGTCCTCACCACGGGCGGAGGCCCAAGACAACAAACGTTCCTGTGTGAGAGGACAGCAAAAACCCCCCCAGAGAAGAAAACCACAACAAAAAAAAAAAAGAAAAAAGAAAAAGAAAAAACCCAAAAAACGCAAAACGACAAAAACAAACACACCCCCACTCCTCCAGTGAAAGCCCTGCCTCTAGGACAAAGGACATCCATAAGCGGGGCACAAAACACAACACCTCCTTTGCTCCTCGAAATATCGTAACAAATCAGGTCGTAAGTCTCTGCTCTTCTGGTCGCGACCAATACGCGAAGATTCCCTGCAATATCCAGACCTTGAGGGAGGGGAGGGGGTTCAAGAGTGAAAATTTCAGAATTCACCTGCGGGGGAATTCAACAATCAATAGTTGTAAAAAAAAGGTGTGTGAGATATTTTCTGGAGAGACTCGGGCTATTGTCAGCGTGGGGGAGAGGAGAGGAAGGTAAAAGTGGGGAGACAGGACACCTAATGACATCGGGTCATTACTGTTCTAAGGCTCCGAAGAGCGTGGGATGAATGCTGAAGTGGGGGGCTAAGGTGTTATCTAAATCTCCAAGCATTGGCTAAACTGTAGAAAGACGTGCACATTATACCCGCAGAGTGTTGTAAAAAGAACTGTAATTGAGAAAGTAGGAGGAGCAAACATCGATCGATCACAAAAGAATGTGGTCGTGGTGGGATTCTCGTGCCCCTAGAATCCGTGGATATGCAAGGCGGGTCATATGGAGGACGTCCGACCGGTAGTTGTTCGAAAGAAAGTACAATGGGGACACGGTCCTTACTACAAAACAGATTCCAAACAAAGCATGAATGGTCCGGATCCATCCGGATAGGGGGGGAGCGAAAAAAGAAGATCCATGGTGGGGGCTGGAAAGGATTTGGTATAAAAGAGCATTAAAGACTAAGGTGCATAGGGGAAGGGCTTGCTAGAGGCGTTTAAGTGTAGAGATTGGGTGGATGGCTCACGGGAACGAAAGGGGAGTAAAGCGGACTTGTCCTGAAGGGAAGAAAGAGGGCAGGACACTGGTGCATGGAAAAGAGGGGAAAAGGACGCAAGGCAGGAACGCATTACTCCACATCCAAAAGTCCAAAAAAAAATAATAATAGCAAGAAAAAGGGTGAAGTAGGTATGGAAGAAGGGGAAGACGACAGAGAGTGACCGGCAGAGCTCGGAAAAACAACAGAGAGGAGTAAAAAGGAGGGATAGAGGCTTGCGCATGTCAACAAATTTCTGAGATTCCGCAGTTCGATGCAGAAGACTCAACAATCTTTGTCGTGGGATAAAGGTGGAGGGGTGGGTCAGGGGTAGTTGGATTCAGATTAATGAAGCATTGAATGGACGGGATGGAAGGTTTACATGGCCATTTAACGTCTCCGAGAGGGGCGTTCAACCTTGAAATCAAAGGAAACCATGGGGGAGAAAACGGTCAACTGAGGGGGAGGGGAGAAAGAACAACGTCTTGGAATCAATTAAAAGAAGCAAAACAGCCCGTTCAAGACAGAAGTCGAAGTTAGGAAGTGTTTGCGTCGGTAAAGAAGGAAAAAAGGTAAACATCCCATGTTAGGGAGAAAGAAGGATGGGATCGGCGGGGACAATTAAGAGAGAGTGCTACTTCCCGTGTAGAAGGGAAAGGGGAAATAAAGTGGATCAGGGAAAAAGAAAAACGATGACTTGCCAGAGATAAGAGAGGGGCATTATCAAATGGACGCAGGAGGAGATGGAGATCCACTCAAAGAGAGGGTGGGGCTGAAGGAGAAGGGTTTATTGTCCTGGAGGAATTTAACTGCCGGTTGTTGAGATACCGAAAAGATGAGAGGAAGGTGGAGAAAAAAAAAGGGTCCTGGAAAGGAATGGCGAAAAGCTTTCCTTTCTTTCTAGGATACAGGAAATTCCCATGTCGACATTATCTCAACGGGTAGAGAAAATCACTGGGCAAGGGGGAGGGAAGAGGAAGGATCCGGAGGACAACTGTGAACGCCAAAACCGGTGGGTGACCGAAGTTAAGGAGATATCACAAGCTGAAAGACAGCTAAACTATGTAAATACAAATACACAAATCTCCATAAAGAGGGGAGGTAGTTGGGCGGGAGGACAGACAGGGCAGTCGACTTGCGGTCAAATAGGTGCCAAAAGAACCTCCCGGAACAAACAAGGGAGCGGATGAAGTGGAACAAGGAAATGTCCCTGTGGGCCGGACAGACGCAAGCTGAGGGGAGGTAAGACCTGAATGGCGAGCGTCTCGGGGCAGATAAAAGGATGACAGAAACCTCGGAGAAATTAAATAGTCATACTGGAAGAATTCCATTAGCGTGTAAAAACCGGGACGGCGGGTTTTCCTATACAAAGACCTGGGTTCGTGCAAAATCTGACAAGGCGTTTCATCTCCTGCGCCAGGGATAAACCGTCAGGGCGGATTGGAACTTGATCCACCAAAAAGTAAAATTGGCAAACCAAACCTAGCTCCCGGTCAGACACCTTTGTTGATAGGGCATGAAGACATTAAGACCAGTATTACCACGAGCCTCGCAGTGCCCGAGCACTTTCGGGAATACGGATGGAAGAGAAAACCAGCGCGCAAAGGGGGAATAATTGGGGGGAACCTCACCCGGAAAAGGGATAGATAAAAATAAAAGGCCGTTTCCCAGTCCCGCTGCCAAGGATTGCAAATAAGCGGATGGTGATGACAGAACCAAGAGGGGACGATTCGGGCGGGGAAATGGAAGGCGTTATTGAAGTGGTCGTGTCTGAGATCTATCTTGACAAAGGGTTAGGGAAGAAAAAACCTCATCTTGTCCAGCTACAGTGGGGGGGAAAGTCCTGCGGAGAAGGGGAGGTACCGAAAACCTAACCATAGAACTATGGAGAAACCTGTGCGTTATTACGGAGGGTTGTGCCGGAGCAGGAACTAGTCCGCATCAGTCAGCAGAGGTCACATTGGTAGGAATGTGCGTCTCCGTCTAATTCCGTTGGATGTGGATTGCTGGCTTTACGAGGTCACCGGGTGCATTTTTCAGGGTAAATTAGGCATGGCGGTGCACTCGGAAGGATAGAAGACGCGGAAATATAACCCTCTGGTCGATGAAATTTGGCGTGCTTAAGGGGAGTTCAAAGACCGGACATAAGGGGGAAGGACGTGTGATTGAGTGGAGGGTGCGATCGGGAAGGAGGGGGGGGGGCAGAACCAGTTGATCCTTAGGCTAGCCATGGGTCTACCCGGGTTTGTCGCTGGTTGCAGGGACTGGCGTGATCTGTCTCGGACATGGGATGGGGTAAGTCACCCTGTTTGGTGCAGGCCGGCTCTAGCAGCGGGGGGGACTGAGTTGCATCAAGTTCCGCGAGGAATATTATGAGGAATCAACGGGGGGGTGAGCTGAATACGACGCTACCACCGGGCACTTGAAGAGGGACGTGAACTTCTGGACTGGGCGGACAGGACCAATGGGTATCTAGGCTGGAAAACGCGACCGTGGGGAGAAGGGATTTGCGGGGTGCTTGTTAGGAAGTGTCCCTGGAACCTGAGTATAGGTCCGAGAATTTAGCTAGTGTTATAAGGGTACAGGGAGACGGCCATCAGGGGCCGGGAACGACCGGGACTCTGTGGTAACTCCACAAAGAAAGGCGACTTGGGGGGGTTAGTACCTCAAAAAAGCGAAGGGCTAAAAGGACTCGAAGATTGAACATGATTATGCCGAGTGTCGGACCGGCAAAAGAAGAGAAAAAAAAAATATAGGAAGAGATCAGGGGTCCCTGAATTTTAGACTGCTTACCGAAGGCCAGGAATCAGGACGGACATGGGAGGAAAAAGATAAGGGAAGGGTACAGAAGACCTCTTCCGAAGATCGCGGGGGGAGATGAAAAAAGAAGTGGAAGGGAACCATCCTGGGTAGTGTTGCAGAGGGATGATGACCAGGGGGGGTCCGGGTGTTTTCCACAGTGTCGATGAGGCGGGAGGGAGGAAGGTCACCGAGAGTTGTGAGGGAGGAAAAACCTAAGGGGAGGGGAGTCGGGGAACAGCGGAGTGAACACCTACCGGAGGAAAAAAGTGGGTCTCCGGCTTTTACCGGGTTATCCCTGCCTGGCTGAGGGTGGAAGAGAAATGGGGTCCCTTTAAAGGGATCATTCTACGTACATGCTCGTAGGAGCACAGGGGAAGGCCGTCCGTCCAAATGAAAGACTCAAAAAATCAAACAGGAGTCTGTTCTACAAAGCTCAGTGTGTCAGAACAACTAATGTACCAGGGATTAGGGACCGTCACACTACATTGATAAAGGGGTGGTGGAACGGATGTGGCAGGGCCGAAGAAGAATCTGGCATAGCGGGGGGGTCGTTTGCGATCTGCCCTTTCAAAAAGGAAATCGGAGGTACGAGACCTTGCCAGTCGTTGGAAAAACGGGATTTAACAACTGTATCGATTGAGAGCTTGGGGAGAAGGGAGGGAAGAGGACGGCAGGGGGGGGGACACGCTGGCATTGTTCGGCCGTGTGACTGACACCTGGATCGTGGGTTTGAGTTTCATACTTCGCCAATACAATACGCAGGAAGGGGGGGGGGGGCAGAACCTCAATCCAGCCGAAATAGAGACGATCACAAACACAAGGGGGGGGAGGAGGAGATAGTATGAGAGGAGGCTTTTATTCACTCAGGAGGAGGCCTGATTGAGTGCAGAAGGATTGACACAAACGGAGACCAGGGTGACGCTCCCTAGCCAATAAGGATTGTCGACCCAGGGCAGCACACAAGGGCCCTTTCACATATCCAGAGAATGAAGGTTAACAGGACTGAAGGCAAAAGAAGGCTTGAATTCTTGGCAAAAGTCACGGGAAGCGTCTAACCTGTGATAGGGTGGACGAGCCATCACTGGATAAGGGAGGTGAAATCAGGCAAACGTGACAAGGAGGTCAAGCTCTTGGTATACCACTAGTTATGGAACCGCCCTTGCAGGGTCTTTCTGAGAGAGTCACTAAGGGAATGGGGAAGAGCCTCGATCAGGGGAGACTTAGACAGGGGAACACCGGGAATGACCATGCCGCCAACAATCTACCTTCGAGGCTCAGAGACCTGGAAGGTGGAGAGAAAAAGGGACACTTGGAACATGGATAGATCTTACGGGAAGAATCCGAGATTTCAAGAGGAAAAATAGGGAATGCTAACCTTCCGACCCTCCTCTCTAACGACATGGTGACCAACAGTCGCAAAATAAAACTGGAAAAGAGACCAACCTGTGCAGTCTCAAAAAGGTTACAGTGGCCACCGGAAGGCCCTAAGAGGTAAACGAAGTATGCAACAAGGGCCTTTCACTTCTTAAGGTAGCTATTTTCAACTTTCCAAGTTGAAATTCCTTATGAAAGGGTCAGAAGTGGAAAAGCGGTGCTTGGAATAGAGAGATTTGAAGAACAAAATCTCTTTTGAGTCTGGGTGGGGACGGGGAAAAGAATCAGTGGCCTCAGACTAGGGGCACTTAGGTTCCAGATCATAGGGAAGCTTATGTCTTTGATCCCACCAGGTGGGTGCGTGACACTATCGTGGTCAAGTGAAAGAAGGCGGGATGGACAACTTAGGGAAGGAACTCTGCGACCGAAGGAGAAGGGTCACTGGGGGCAAAAAGGCTTCAGTGAAACGGGTAAATTGAAGCAAAGGAAAAGGGACATCGTCTCAGAACATAGGAGTGAAACAGAGCAATCAGAATTGCCGCCTTACCGAGTAGAAGTAAGGAGGAAGCAAAATGCAGGGAAGAGGGAAAAGGTACGGAAGACGCGGGTCAAGACCGAGGAGGAGGGAACACTACTAAGTCGAGGTTTAAAGACCATAGAAACTCGAGAGCGGGCGAAACCACCTGCGTCACTACCCCAGTAAACCCGAAGCAGATCATGAAGAAAGGACCTCCCCTACCGGCTGCAAAAAACGGGACACTTGAATGGGAATACCGGCGTCCCGCAGGACCGAAGAAGAAAATGGAAACACCTAATCACGAATTACCCTTCTGAACCTAAAGAATAGAAAATAAAGAACCTAGAAAGAAAAAAAAAAAAGAGGGCGAAATAAGACCTTATCGTATAGAAAACACGTCCCACGGTACCTCCTGGGCATATGGAATCAATAACCAACAAGGGACTGAGGGAAAAGCTTTAACGTCGAAAGCAATCGCAAGTTGCATTACGCTTACCAAACACAGAAACCATCTGGGGGGGAACGATGAATACCGAAGGGGGGCCCCGACAAATCTGAAGTGGGGAATCCTGGTAACAAGGTTGTCAACAGTTTTCGGACTACGAGGGGAAGAAGACGGGTCCATTGTTTAAACTTGTCGGAGAAGAAAAGCGGCGCAAATTGTCAAGCAAGAGAGCGGAAAGGACAACCGCATTGCTGGGAGGCAGCCCGGAAAAGGGTGCGTTATCGGAGGGCAGGGAAAAACACATCCGAATCTCGGCCAGAATGTGGTCAATAGAAGGGGGGTACGAAAGTACACGTCGGAAGAAACCGTCTTGATCGTAGGGATGGGTTGGAGTTTGGTGGGGTCTATAAATTTCAAAAAAGGGCTCCCTGAAGAAAGCGAATCAAGGACCGCCCGCCATGCCGGGGGAAAAAGGCAGCTAGCAAGGGTCAAGGGGGATAATGCGGGGAATTCTAAAACAACCGAGGGGAGAGTGGGGGATTTTTGGGCCCAACCCGGGAATTGGGGGGAACGGCGGCCTGCCGCGCCGCAACGGGCGGCAAAGCTTGGAGATGAGTCCCTGCCCTTAAATAGGGAAAACAGCCCTCATTACGATCGGGAACCTAGACCACCTTGTCCAGCCGCATATTGAAAGTTCCTTCAAGGCTCAGGGACTGGGGCAAGACTTTGCGGCAATCGCGGCTATCAAACAAGTCTTTGCATCCGCTTCCGGGAGTCCCGGGGGGATCTTATCTCCCGGCAAAGATAACTCGAAGCTGGTAAAGTTAATGTGATTCACGGGGAGGTATTCTGCAGCCTGTCAGCATCGCACCCAGCAAAGTTATGTATGGGGTAAGGGGGGGGTTGTCAGGGGTGGATAGATAGGCGATGGAGGAGGTGGGATCTGGGAAAGTAACTTAGGGTAACCCATTGGCAAATTTAAAAGGGATCAGCATGCATTCCTTGGTAGGAAAAAGTGGATAGGACGGCATGAGGAAGATGAATTGGGGGAAGTGTAAGTTTACGGAAAAAAAAAGAGAATCCAAGGACTGACGCAAGGGAAAAGCAAAAAAATTCTGCTTTCCTCAGAGTTTAGCAGAACACAGGGGGGGGCGATGGAATTCGACCTATCCAAAGGGAGGGGGACCACAGATCGGGTGGATAATCCATTGCTCAAAAAAACACGCGCCGCATTTGAATAATGCTGAGGCATAGAGGAGATGAGGGGGGCGGTTTGCAAATTATAATTCAAAAAAGGGTATGTTCACCGGCAGGACGACCACGAGGTCGCCAGAACAATGGAAGAAAATTGCACTAGAAGCCTTACGGACTAGCAAATGACCATGGGGGATGAGTCGTGGGCATTTTACCGAAAAGAAGGAAAAAGAGAGTGCTGATGGAAAAGGTATGCAATGATAAGGTGGGGTTTGAAGACTCGGGTTGAAGGAGGCCCGAGACGGATAAGTAAAACGCGTGGGGGGTGTGGGTGGACACTTGAGAGTGGTCAGTGGAAAGGAAGAGGAGCCTTCTGGAAAAAGGAAGGCATAGGCACATTAACGACACCAAAAGGCTCAGAAAGAAAAAGAATCCATAGGCAAAGCTTGTGAAGAGGGGAAATGGAGAGCGGCAGAGAGGGTGACAAGGGGAAAGAAATCTCAGGCACCGGACCAACGGATTATGAGGAAAAGTCAGGTTAGCTTTCAAAAATAGCTGGATCGCAAAAATCTTCCAATAAAAGAATCCACATAGGGAGGGGATAGGGTTTGTAGGGGGTGTGAGTCTACTTTGATGGGAAGTGACGGGAAGGGAACGCGGAAGTGGTACAGGTGTACAGCAAAGTGGGGTCAACGGAGAAGAAGGGGGGGGAACGGTACAGAAAAAGGGAAATGTCAAACGCGGGTTAACAGGGCTCTTTAGGGGGACGGGGGCCATAAAATCGTATGAACGGGGAAACGATCTAGCAAGGCTGAAGAACACCTGGTAGGGGTAAAATTTTTGCGTAAAAGTCACCCACATAAAAGGGGGAGGTAGAGCAAGAACCGGAGGGTGAAGCGGCGGGAAAATATCTAGCTGGAGATCATAGGGGGAAAGCTCGAAAATCAGGCTAGTTGAAAGCCAGTATCCCGGTCGGAATTTGCAAAGAGGGAGGAAAAAGGAAACCTGTCGTCTAAGAAAGTTAAGAACACATCAGACGATATGGTGGCTGATCTATCAGGGGGGCGCAGGCTAAAGAAGGGAAACAGGTTGGGGGGGGTCAATACACACGCTATGAACCTTAATAATTGGAAATCTGTGCAGAAATGAGCGACCAGGCCTCGGGGGAGGAGTGCGGGGGAGGAGTCAAAAGGGGCCGTTCCCAGTACTGAAGCATGAAGAATCTAATGCGCTGAGAAGCCACTCAGGGCAAAAGAGGGGGGAAACTTCTGACTTCGAGAGGGGGGGCGTGAAACCACTGTGTCCGAGTTACTGATATAAAACTGACAAGCCAACAGAGAGAGAAAAGAAAGCCACCACTACCAAACTAAAAGGAAGGGGGAGGTTAAGGGACAGACCAGGGAATTCGACTATGGGTCAAGATTTCAAAACAGAACAAAGAACACCCAGTCGGAGATTGCCGGGGGAGTCAAGCGTAAGCGGAAACGCATGAGAGGAAGTAAGGAACCGAGGGGAAAGCTAATCGTGGTAGAACGCGACAGAGAACGGATAGAGGAAGGGGGGGAAAGGGCCCTGTAAATATAGCAAGTCGTAAAACGTTCAAAAGGGGTGATTGATTGTCACGCGGCCAACCGGAAAAAGGGGTGCTGGAAAATACAAAAGGGGGACTTTCTGTGTCTCCGATCACCTGGGGGGGGAACTGCCTACCCCAGGAATGGCGCTGGGGCTGCTAGACACAAAAATCAACGAGGGGTTTCCCACAGAACAAAATGGAAAGAAGGGGTTGTGGTAGGACGAGTGCACGAGTACACGCTCCTACTCTTGAAAAGAGGTCTCCCGCACGATGAGCACCTATCAACTGACAATGTATTAAGGGGCTCTGGGAAAAAAAAAAGTATCTAAAATCCCCATTAAGTTAAGATACCTCAACAAGAAAAAAGACTGAACACGAAAAAAAAAAACCGGAGAACGGAGATGGCATTCCTAGCGACCATGAGTGCGCATCGGGCTTGGGGAGACCAAACCGAAGCAGAAAGGGCGAGTGAAAGTGAAAAAAGGGCACTGGCGGGGCTCTACTGCTTTCCGTCTATCTGGACCAAAGTAGAGATTAAGGTCAACGACACAGCTGAAAAACGCTCCCATCAAGACAGATGGAGAAGGTGGGGTTGCACCGAAGCAAAACGCAAGGAAAAAAAGGTACAAAGGGCGGTGCACAGCCACGCATTGAACCGGGGACTTGGGCCAAGCATAGGTAAATGAGAACGGGCCAATGGTTCGAATGTGGTGACTTCCTCGTGGTGGCAGATGTAGAAAGGGGGCCGTGAAGGGTCTAGACCCGTGTTTCAGTGTGGTACTCCAAACGGGGCAGTTAGGGGGGTCATGGCAAATTCTACCAAAATGATAAAAGGGAGGAGGAAGGGGGCCTTCTGGTCGGGAGGGGAAAAAATTGATTTTCTCCTGGGGTCGTGGAGCTTACTTGGGATGGCTTTAGTTTTGCCGCTATGTTCTGGATGAAAATGATCACTTAGGGAGCCAAGGGGAACCAACGGGGAGTATTCCGTTTCGGGCGGGACTTCTCAGATCGCAATCGGGGCCGTGGGGGTAAGGTTAAATGCCTGGGGTCGTAAAGCTCGTGTGAGAGGTCTCTTTAGAGTCGGTCCACTTAAAAAATGAGCTCTGTATTTCTTTACTCGACTCGTGGATGGGGTGGAGAGGAATTCAGGTCCTGGCCCAGTGCTGAAGATGATCTTGTAACCGTGTCGCAGAAATGTGATTCATGCAGGGGGTAAGGTCTAATTGTTATGAACATGTGATTCTTTGCGGAGGTTCAATGAAAGGACGAGGCAAGGACTTCGAGTTTTAGAATATACCTGCAATACGAGCAAGGGAACTAAGACCGGGAAGCAGGGTACTCCAAAACCCCAGTGATCGGCCACTACGATCTGACCTATATGGGTAACTCGAAGCAAGGATGGTGGACCATTATCTGTCCGACTTAAGAAAGCGGAAAGTCGAAAACGTTTGACTCGTGAAGACTTACTGTTAAACCTATGTTGTCTGGGGAGGGGAAAAAAACTTCATTCAGCATTGAACTTAAAGGTGGAGAGAAATCGGGCTTATGACAGGCCCTCAGGTCAAGGAAGATCTCTGAATGGAAAATCCCAGGGGGCGGACAAGCCGGAGCTGCGGGTGGGAAACATTTGTGGCGATGGTGTCCCTTCTAGCTGGAAGTGCTGAAGGGTCAGACGTGTCCGGGGGGGGGATGGAAACAAGAGCCGTATAAAGCGGGCCCATCGGAGGAAGCTGCGGGAAGAGGAAAACCAGTTGCTCCTCTTGAACCTATGACAGCCTAGGTTATGGTGACGTCTCTGGTGAACTGTAAGGTGGGGCATAATTCCTCTGTAATAAGCTTCTTAGGGTGGCAAATAACCGGCTGACAATCACAGATTAAAGAATGAAAGGCGTCCAGTAGGCCACGGAGCGGGGTCGAGAGAGACACCCAGAGAGGAAGACTTCTGCCGGGTTCCCCCTGGGTGAACGGATTAGGGGAGGTAGTTCACCAGAATACCACAGGCCGGCTGGCTTAGGGGGACGGAGGGGGACATCAAACGGTCCCCCGTCGAATTCTGGAAGGGTCCAAAGTAACCGGGGGAATCCTGATCTCTGAGTGGAAAGGTGCAATGGGATGCAACGGAACTTAAGGTAATCTTGCTTTCTGTGGGTGCTCCA
>Ga0179591_1331609_pt1 | contig 16316 bp, 30 predicted proteins | sample CZOMad2_1_08_16f_FD_182891 | JGI IMG/M metagenome (GOLD analysis project Ga0179591, IMG submission 182891) | Vadose zone soil fungal communities from Angelo Coast Range Reserve, California, USA - CZOMad2_1_08_16fungal (PacBio error correction) | ecosystem: Environmental > Terrestrial > Soil >...
AAAAGTTAGTGAAAGAACGAGAAGGGGGATTACAACAAGGAAAAAAGAAACGAGAAGCATAAAGGGATTTAAGGTCACGGGGAAAACCCTGCGTGGAAAAGTGAAACCCAACTCCCAGCCTAGTGCGCCCAAAGGGGTGACATCGGTAAAAGGGAAAGGACGGGGCAGGTCCGCCGGAGTCTGTGTTCACAGAACAAGCCAAAATTTGGGGGAAGAAGTGCCAAGGTGGGGTGGGTTCCCCATTGAAGAAAGGATGGAACAGCGGTGGGACAGCATCAGGCACACTGGAAACAAAGGGGGGCAGGGGGGGACCAGCGGGTTTTTATAACTGAAGCTTTTGGATGGAAAGGGACTTGGGAACGGGGGAACAGCCAAACCTTGGACACGTGAGGTTAATTTTGAAAAGGGAAAAAGAAAAAAAAAATGCGTGTTGGGGCGCGTAGGCTCAGTGTAACGATTTTCGGATAAGATGGCAGGGTTGGGTTCGAAAATGACCCCCCGAAAATAAAAAGGGGAGTCAAACGCCGACCCGGCAGGAAATGGGGCAGCTAACAAACGCGGGAGAAAGAAAGGGGTAGATTACAAGGGGGAAAGAAGAAAAAATATTGATGGATTACCTTCCACCAAAAAAAACCCGAAGTACGGGGTAACACCCTTGCGAGCAGACCGGTGCTCTAACCCGTAGGATCGGGGAAGTCGCCAACAAACGCGGCAAAAAGTCAATAGCTTTCGCTTAATGGTTAAGTGGGGGCAAACAAACGGTAGACAGGTCTGAAAAAGGAGGGGGTTGAAAGGGGGAAAAAAAGGGGGGGAAAATCGGCCCTCGGGGGGAGAAATGGTCAATGATCCGTTCGTGTTGTCGGGGGTAGAGGGATTTCCAAGAAGCAGTTTTGGGGGTGAATCACAGGGGGCAGGATCAAAAAAACATTGCAGGGTGTGGTATGGCAAAAAAAAAAGAGGAGGAAAAGGGAGGCCAACCGGGTGACGGGGGTGAAGAAAAAACAAGAGAGGAAACAAGCACGGCCAAAGAAAAGCCCTTGGTTTGTTGGCGTTTTCAGGTGGGTACCGATGTTGGGGAAAAGACATTTACCGTCTCATTTTTTTGGGGTTGACGCAGCGGGGGGGGGGGGAGAACCGTCTATTCGGGGGAAAAATGGGAAATCATGGCCGCAAAGACGCTGGGTGGATCTCTCAAATAAAGGGGAAAACCGGGAACTATTCGGGTGTGTTGGGGGGGGGGGGGCACTGTCTGGCTTCAGGGACGGGAGGTTCAGGGTTTTCGGGGGGGTGTAGGAAGCCTCAGACACAATGAATCCTAAAAGAATTGAAGACAAACAGCGATGGGCGCATATTTTGAACAAGGGTAATGGGTACGCGAACTCGGGGATTTTGACTGTACAGTTTGGTCGAGAACGCAGCCCACGGAAAAGTCAAAGGAAAAAAAAAACTTTCGGAGTTCGGGGGCACTTTAAGGCAAGAAAAGGGGTGGGGAAGGTTCAGCCCTTGGGATTCAAAACGGGGGTTCCGGCATGCCTTGGGGGGGAAAACCATGAAACTGTAAAAGGCCACAGTCAACGGGGGGGGGGGGAAGGGGAAAACCCGAAATGGCAAGGCAGGAAGTTTTGTCGATGTAGGAAGAAGGCCGCAAAGACAGCGTCAATAAACAACCCGTGTCCGTAGTAGTGAAAGTGGGGGACAACAGGGCGCGTTCAGGAGGCGTCTGTCGGGACAGCGGGGTTTGTGTGGGGTACTGGAAAAAGGAGGGAAAAATTCCAGGTGGTCGCCACCAGAGGAACAGCAAAGGGACGAAAAAAAAAGGCCACAGAAGAAATCAGAAGGTTCCGATCTGGGGGTGGCGCGACCTGGGACGCATTTGACCCAATCGGTCCATCGAAAAAGGAAAAGAATCCGGGCTGGGAAAAGGGTGCTTTGAAGGGGAGAGGTTCAAAATCAGTGGGTAAATACGATGGCCGGAAAAGTATGTGTAAAAAAAAGAATCATGGTTCACTCGCAGCAGTGAAACACTCTAAGGGAGAAAAAGAGACTGCAAACTTTTGTGGAAAAGAAGGGTTTTGGAAGTGTCTCAAACAAAAGACGAGAGACTAGATCATTGGTCAAGCAGAAGTTCAAAAAACGGGGGAACGTGAAAAAAAGTAATCGCTGTTCAAAGGGGGCACCGCTAGAGAAACCATTCAGGAAGAGGAAAAGAGAAGTGGAAACCGGCAAAAGTGTATAGACAAAGGATTTGGGAAAAAACACATAAGATCAAGGGACAGGCATAAATTCAAAGCCCCGGGGCGGGGGGGATTGGGTGGGGGGGGATAAAAGTAGTGTGGAAATGCCTCAAAAGGCAAACAAAGAGGGGTCACTGGAAAGAGAGTGGGAATTTTTGTGAATAAAACGGGTTGCGGATGGACTTGCTTGGGGACGGGCAGCACCAAAAAAAAGTCAGTGGAAAGAACAAAAGTGGAACTGCCAAAGCAGGGAAAAGAAAACGAGAAAAGGGGTTTTCAAAACAAAACGTTCCGGTTAAAGGAATCGGAACACTCTGGGACTGGGGGGGGGGAACGGATGTGAGGCACCGGGATTGGAAGAAGGGGCGGGCAGGACAAAAAGGGCCGGGCGCACAGCCAGCAGGTCAATAAAAAAACGAGGTGAGAAGGAAAAAAGGAACAGGAACTGCCCGGAAAGTTTGACACACACAGGGGAAGAAAAGCAGGGAACCAAGCGTCACATGAATGGGGGGGGAAAAGAGGTTGGTGGGTGGAAAGGAAAAAACCGAAAGGCATCATGACAAGGATGCTGCTTAGAATTAATCACGAACGAAGAAAAAGAAAGAACGGCGCGGTCCCGACAAGGTAGACCTTTGGGACAAGATGCCACGCTCCACGAAGCACGGGAAAATCAAGGAGTCTTTCCAAAAATTAAGGCGAGAAAAAAAAGGTTAGGAAACCCCCAACATAAAAAACAAGGAAAGAAGGGAAGGGAAAAAAAATGGAAAAGCCAAAAGACCACCCCATTTTCAATATGAGACCAAACCCATCAGATTTAAGTCAGGGGGGTTAAAGCATCCCTGGAGAACCACAAAAAAAGAACAGTCAATGGGAAGAGGCAAGAATAGAAATCTTACACCTGCATAAAGAAGAAAGTGTGGAAAGGAAAAAGGGAAACAACAAAAAAAAACTGACGAATCAAGGAAAATAAAACCCACAATTCAAAAAAACATTTCAGATTTTGGAGGGACCTGCCCTTAAAAGGGGGGGGGGGGGGTTATAGAAATCAACTATCGGCCGTTGAAACATAAAACCAAAAAGCCAAGTTGAAAAACAAGAGCATCCAAGATAGGAGGGGAAATAGAATTAAAGAAGAAGGAAATGCCAGGACGTATAAAAAAAAGAAAAATCAATTGAAGAAAGGAAGAAGGACAGAAGTTTCACATCCTCAACATGAAAACCTACCTGGTGGAATAATTGTCGGTGGCAAGGTGACCAAATAAACACTAAGAGAAGACGTATTGGGCACCGCGTGGTGTTGGGGAGGGGGGAATACATCGACTTGCGACCGGGTGACGGCCAGTGGTTTCGTTGGAACTCCTTGAATGTGTAATGATCATTTAACAATTGAGTTTCGAAGGGGGACTTTTGATTTAATAAAGAGAGCTTGCATCATGGGAGGGATATCAAATAAGGGGGCTACATGTTTCCGGTCTGTGGGAATGCACCCACTCCTAAGAGGAAAAAGCTAAAACGGAAGCGCGCCTGAGAAACACAAAGGAGGGGGGTTTCGACAGAGCGTCGAAGGCAGGTTTGGGGCGGGTGGCAACATTGTTACCAGGAGGGCAAACCCTAATAGAAAGTGGGATAAGGGCCTGGGCAAAAGGTTCTTGGGACAGAGGATTACTAATATGGAGCAAAACAGTCAAGCTAGGGTGACTTTACTACCATCCCTTGTCTTAGGGAAAGGGTGCGGAGAAGGGGGGAGGGTCTGGGACACTAAGAAAAGAAGTCCGACGTCCCCTCCTACGAAAAAAAACAGTGTTGTAGAGGACTGTGGTCCCGTTGGTTCAGGGCCGGGGGTTGGGGTTGTTGGCAACGGGAGGGAAAAAATATCTAATAGGGGGAGTCGGTGTCGTCGTTAAACCGCCTCAGATTGGAAGCACTAAATGTCGAAAAGAAGGAAAGAATCCTTGGGGTAATTAAGGGGGGGCGACAATGAACTGAAGTACCGTGGACTCCGAACATCCCAACGAAATGGGGACCACGGGCCAAGGGTTGTTGTCAATCCACTTCCAAAAGGAAAAAGGGGGAAAGACCGAGGAAGAAGAGAATGGGGATGACATCGATAAAGGGGGACGTTTTCCAGGAAATAAGTGGTAAATAAAAGGGGGAGCTAGAAAAACACTTGGAAAATTTTGGTAATGGCCCGCAGGGGTTGGGGTGTTTTCACCTAAAGGGGGTGGGTCCGTTGGGTATCTTTCAGGCGTTCATTTCTTCTTGAAGAGGTATGTAATCTTGGTGGGGGGCCATGGGAGCGGACTGAAAGAAGGGAGGGTTTGCTTTTTATTTTAACAAAAAAGCACAAAAAAAAAAAAACGGGATTCGGATGCCAAGTAAAAGGGTAAAAGAAAAAGGCCTTTGAAGAAGGAAAACGGATTGTACTTGCTCACAAAAACAACCACAGAAACACAAAATATTTCGTGTCTTGTAAAGCCCTTGGGGGACTTGAAAAAAGGGGGGGGGGGGCGCCCGAAAAGGAAAAAAAACTTGCACCTTCTATGGCAGATTTAAAAGCGGGTGGGTGGTCAAAAAAATCAGGGGGGGGGGACGTTTCTCGGGACCGGGTGGGGGTAAAATCCAAGGAAAAACTCAAAAAAGACACTGGGGGAGAACAAAACCCAACTCTATTCGAAGGGGGTGCTCACTTATCTGTTGGGTACGCTGTAGGGGGAAAGGGAGAAATTCAGTGCAGATGGGGGGGGGGCGTTCTGTTGGGGGGGGGGAACTTTTCAGTGCCTAAGTAGCCGCCCTCCTAAATCAAAATGGACGTTTGAAGTGACAGTCCGTTAAAAGAGTGATCGGAAAAAAAAAAAAAATATATAGGGGGGGAGTTACCCATCTCCCAGGAAAAGCACCTGGGCGCCCATGAAGATCTCAGAAGAAAGACGCAAAAAGCCCCGCCACTTGGGGTGCCCCAGGGAAAAGGGGAAAAAAAAGGGGAAAATCAACTCGCCAGGAGATAGAACCAGGGACTGAATGGGTTCGGGTCTAGGTCCTCAAAAAAGAAAAGTCACATGATAAAAAAACACAGAAATGGTTCGGAACTTATGGGGGACCCATTCCACAGAAGCCTCCGAAAAAGAAAGAAAGGCGTATTGCAAAGATGTCTCAGCTTTTGCACCAAAAAAAAAAAGGGCCGAAGATCGTGGAAAAAGGGCACTCCAGATTGTCGGCGCTTACTATCACAAAGGTCAAAGGAAAAAGTCCTGAAAACGGGGTGTGGGGAAAAGTCCAGGGGCGTGGGAGCGGTTGGTCAAACAAAGAAAACGCAAACGAGGCCAACAGAAAAAAAAAAAAGCGGGGCCCTCGGCCGCCTTCAAACCGTGAATGCTGTGAAAGAGGGGACTAGAGAGAGGTCAGTCAAAAACAAAACAACAACTGAGGATTAGGATAAGATGCTAGTTTTTCGAAAATTGGGATCAACTCAGCATTTCAAAAGGGTTCAAAAATAGCGGGGCAAAGGATGCACTAAAAGCCGCAATAAAGGGAAAAAAACAAAGCTCGTTGAAAGGGAAAAACTTGCCACACCCAACCGCTGCAACGAAACAAGTGTTGAAAAAAAAAGGGCACAGCCAACAGAAAAAGGGAAAGCAAAGGGGAAAAGATGGGCCAGAAGAAAATCACTTTAAAAAGCCTGGGTGAAGAGGACTGCACTAAGCTGGGGACCAGCACAAGGAGGCCAGGAAACTGTAATGACCGGTCTGTGACCCCGAAAACAATCAAAAATCATGGGGGGGGGGAAGAAACGCGGACCGCAGTGGAGCTAAGGGACCGAAAACCAGCACATGGGTAAGGAAGCTAATCTTCTATTATAAAGCCAATTAGAACGAAAAAACAAAAACCGGCGTGAGGCAGAGTAAAGGAACGTATAAAAGAGAGTGGACTGACAAATGCAAGGGGTAAATCAACATAAAGTGGGGGGCTATCTGGAGGGGGTTGACTTGCAAATGCAGAGAAATTTAGGAGGGTTGGGGAGAACAGGGTTGAGAAAAACTTAGCAACAAAAGAGGAAAGAGAAAGACCATCTGACACAAGACAGGGTTTCGGGGGGACTAAAAGGGAAAAATGGACAGAAATCCCCAAAAGATGAAGGGAAAGGGCAAAAAAAGGGACTAAGGGGGTGGTGGGAGGAAAAAGTTTCAACAGCAAATCGAGGTTTGCGGAAGAAGGGACCGGTCAGGGGGGGTTGGGAAACAACGGCGTATCGAAGAAGGGGTCAAAAAAAAAAAACCGGACCCAATCGAAACATAAGGTAGAGGTTTAATTCGAGAAACAATACGGCCAGGGCCCTGTCCACCGAACGTGTGGGGGGGTGGGGAAGAAAGGAAAACGGAATAAGGAGAGGGGGGGAAATATGCGGCCAGCCGCGTAAAAAAACGAAACACTGCCGGAAGTTCACAAAAGAACAAGGCAAAGATACAGAAGGAAAAGAAAAAGGGAAAAAAAGACGGTCCCGGCCCAGTGAAAACAAAACACAAACACTCCCGGAAACCAGAAGTGGGCAAGTTGGGTATGGATAAGCATTGTTGCGAGCAGCCCAACTGTAGCACCGGGCAGGAATAGAAAAGACCAGTAGGCAAGGGGGGACCATTGGAATTTAACGGGCGGCAGTTTGGGAGGTAAACAGCGATTGAGGAAAGGAAACAGAAAAGGGGGGCTGGGGGAGAAAAAAAAAAAAGGGAACCAGGTCGGGCCACAAGAGAAAAAAAATCGATAGCAAAGGCACACTAGTTGAGTGAACCTGTAGGGTGGGCAGCCTGAGAAGCGGTAGGTGAAAAACGAACAACCACTAGTAGAAATATGGAGTCAAGTAACGGGCAAAAAGAAAACAGAACTTTGCAAAAAACCGGGAAAAAAGGAAAAAAAGACCAGGTATTTAGCCCAAAAGGGGGGGTAGCCGGACCAAAAGGGGTGGTCTTACCGTAAGGGAGTTCTAGGTGGAACAAACAGCATAGCAAAAAAAGGGTCCATGCCAGTTGGGATGGGGGGGGGATTGAGCTGAAAAAGGCGTTTTGGGAAGGGAATTCAGGCTACTATGAAAAAAAAAAAAAGGGCCCCAAACCCCACCACAATAACAAGACTGTGGGTATCCCAGATAAGGAAGGGTGGGAAGGGGGCATGGAAGGGGGGGAATGGTTGGGCAACCCACAGCACAACCTGAACCACTTCAAAAAACGGGTTTACAATTTCGTGAGAAAGAGATTGCTTTTGCAAAAAAAGGAGGAGAAGGTTGGAAACGAGGGTCCCGTAGAACAGGAGGGGTCGAGGAACCCCCACAAGGCCGGCAAAAGGAAAAAAGGGGGAAAGAAAATCGCGGCTTCGAAAATTGCAGCTTTTCAACCCTGAACCCGGAAAAAAAAGGGGGTCAGCCCGAAAAAAAGAGGGGGGGGGGGAAACTGGGGGAAAAAAAGGGGGGAAAAAGGAAGAGGCTTCCAAAGAACACCTAAAAAAAGTTGAGCGGCCCGCGCCGGGGGGGGGGCATGCAAAACAGGTGCCAGAAGAGTACGTCTTTTTGGGGAGGGAGGTGGTGGGGTTGGGGGGCCAACTTTTAACCAGCGGGACAACCGTGAGGGGGTCATTTCTGGAAGGGAAAAAAAAGGCGGTTACACATAGGGGGGGGGGGAAAATCGTTTTTTCCGTTATATCAACAATGGCAAGGGGGGTGAAGGTTTGGGGGGGAAAAAAGGGGGCGAAGCAAAAAGAAAATTGCTGGTGTCAAAAGTAAAGGGTGCAAGTAGGGAAAAAGAAAAAAGGCCGCCTAAGAAAACAGTTTTGCGGGGGGAAGCCTGCAAACGCACCAAGGGGGTTGTTCAGGACGGGACAAGAAAAAAAAGCTGCGGTGTTGTGGAATTGGTGGGGTGTTTAGGGCTTGGCGCACTTGATAAGGTGAAGCGGTCAACCCGGCCAATTTTTTTGTTGGCAAAGGCTTAAAAGGTGAGTGGGTGACCTGGAGTTGGGCGACAAAAAAAAACAGCGAACTTGGTAGGTGGAAAGAGAGGAGGAGGGGGAAATTGGGACACTTTCTCAATCTGCCTGGTTGGATTCAGAGTGAAGTGGGGGGGGGGTGATACCGGGCAATCCATTGGGAACAAACGAATTGAGTCCTGTTTTTTATGGGGGGGGGGGGAAGGTTCAGCTCGAAGAAAGACAAGAATCCAGAAAAGAAGAGACTTAGTACAAGAGAACAGCACCGCGGATAGGGGAGGGCGCAATTGCCATTGAAAAATAAAGTGAGGACTCATCAAGTAGGGGGTTATCTTGCAAGGGGCACCGGTGCACTCCGAATATTCCCTTGAGGAAGGGTTCTGGTCTGGGGGTGGGTTACCTTGGGTCAACATCCTGCAAAAAGGGGCTGAAGATTCTGGGGGTGACCGTTTTCAGCGGAAATCCCTGTGGAAGAACAAAAGGGATGGGGGGACGCCTAGGTGGTTTAGATGACGAAGTCAGGTTGGGGAGGGGGGAAATCTATGTGCACAAGGAAGGGGGGAAAAAAATCAAGTTCAAGGCAACATGTCAAAATACCATGTGGACCGCTCCGATGCGAAAAAAACGTGAAAAGGACAAGGGACCATGGGAAAGGGGGGTCCCCAGAAAGGTCGTTTCCAAAAAAAGTTTGGGGGGCGGGACAAGGGAAGGGTGATCCCAAGGGGAGCCCAGCACGAGGGAAATTTTCAGACCAGAAAAACAAAAAAGGAGGCAACAAAAACGGAATAAAAAGAAGAGGAAGCCGAAGTGCCGGGCTTCGCATTGTTGTGACAAACAAATCCTTCGGAAAAAAGAAAAACGATCTGGGTCTCTTTTAATTGGAAGGAGCGGACGGGGATCTGCAAGTGGTGGGAGAAAAGAGAAAAGGGGGAGGCCGGAAAGAATTATGGTAAGATCGGTGGATGTGCTGCTTTCAAAACTTAAAGGAGATGAGGGGGAACTGGTAACGAAACGTGGGTTGGAGAATCATTATAAATTGAATTATGCGAGAGAGAGACAAAAAACGGATGAGATTAAAAGAGAATAAGGGGGAAAAAAAATTCATTTTTCCCAAAGTGTCCATAAAGAGGCCGGAAATCAAACTGGGCAGTTGGGGAAACAAACATAAAAAGGAACGTCAAGGACATATGGGGGGGTTTCCAGGGTCAGGTCGAGTAACTGATTGAGAGAATAAAACCTCACAGCAAAAATCCGAAAGGCGGGTTTTTGTGGGGAGGGGGGGAGTTATGCGCGCAGGGCACACAAAAGTAGATCTTAGAGGATTTTTGGGGGGGGATCCTTGGGGTTGCGGAAAGACGGGAAATGGCCGCTCGGGGCACAAAAAAGGTATCAAAAGCAAGGGGGGGCAAGTAACAAGAGAAGGCCAATGCAACCCGGCGCCCCCGACGAAAAAAAAAGGGGTGGAAACTTGGCTTTGCATTTCAAAAGATCGACCAGAAAACTAGGGGGGGGGAAAGTTGCAGGGGAAGACGGGAAGACATTTCGAAAAAGGAGGAAAGATAGGTTCGCAGGTTCGAGAGTACAAAAAAAAAAAGGAAGGGGGGGTAGAGGAACAACTAAAAAAAGGATGAAAAAAATTTCACAAAAGGGAGAGGGAAAGGAAACACCGACCTGATCATTGTTTGCGGGCAAAGGCACCATACGACCAGAAGTCAGGAAAACCTTAATACGCGGGCTGAGAGACAAAAGGCAAAAAGTAAAGAAAAGAAAAAGAAATCACTTGATAGGAAAGGTTGTAAGGGCAGCAAAAGGGGCGCAACTCCGATTCTCTGGGGCCAAGAGGACACCCCAGTTTTCCAATAGAAGCGAAAGTAGAAAGGGGGGGAAAAGGGACCCCTCACCAATAATCAAAGAAAGGAAAATTAAGCCAGGTGAAGCACCAAACCCCAGAAGGGTGGTACACAAAAAAAGAAAGGTGCAGTTGGGCATCAGAGGCATGAGAGGAAACGAAAGTCCTTTGCCCCCCAATATAAAAAAAGAACCTAACGGTGGTTCAACCCAGGGAAAACAAAAAAAAGGGAAAGGAAGGGGGATAAGAGACCAATAAAAAATGAAACCAAAGGACCCTCAAAAAGGGGGAAGAGGGGGAGAAAAATTTCTGGTTTGCAGGCTCACCAGCAAAAAGGTGAACTTCAGGAGAAGGTGCCCCAGATGAAAAAAAAGAAAGACCAAAGGACAATTGAAGATCGCCGGTGGGGAGGAAAAAAAAGCAAAAATGAAGGGGGAGGATAAAAAAAAGGAAGAGAGGAAATCCAAAGAAGAAGGGTCAAAGTTCCCCAGGCAGCACCAGAACAAAGAAATGGAAGAGTGGCGAAACGGGTTTGCAAAAAACTGGACAAACAACTTTACAAAAAAAGAAAAAGAAGACTATTCTCTGTTTGAAGACAGACTACCCTCGCCAAACAAAGGTGAAAAAAATAAAAAAAGGGGGGTTGAGGGGAAAACTTCGGAAGGGGGGGAAGGGGGAAGGTCCACAAACGCAAGAAAAGGGAAGGGAACATACGCTATGTATTTAAACTAGTGAAAAATGCTAAATAAGATAAGGAAAAACAAAAAGAAGTTGGAAAAGCATGGAATCTGCTTGTTGGGGAGGGGGGTGAGTCTAAAAAGCAAAAAAAAAAAAAAATAGGTATTATGCCTACCACTAAAGCACTTCCGGGGGGCTAACGAAAGGAGGGTGGGGGATGCTTCAACGAAAGGAAAAAAGTAAAAAAGTGGGGTCGGGGTTGGGGGGGGCGGGTGGAACAATGCAGTTCCAAACTGGGCACAAAAAAATACTTAATCTGGGGAAAGAACTGGAACCGGGGAAAGGGGGGGTAAAGGGGAAAGGGATAAAAGAGGCGAAGACAAAAACGCACTTCACCATCGGACTGGGGGGGTGTGCGTGGAAAAGAACAGGGGCTACTTCGGGGGTACCACTTATTGGGGGGAGGGGAGGACCACATAACTTTCCTGCGGAGAAACGTCTCCTTGTATACAAAAAAAAAACATTGGGGGCAGAACTGTTCCGGGGGAAAAGGTGTGGAAAAAGGGCCCATTGGGAGGAACTGGAAATCCTAATGAGGAAAAGGTTGGACTTCCGGTCGTAATCCAGAGATCCGGAATGAAACGAAGGTCACGTAACTGCACTGGGAGAAGAATTGGGCAAGTCGGGGGGGGGAGGGCACATTTAACTCCCAGGGTGACGTCCCCAACGTCGTCGAAGGGGCCAATGGGTCAGAAACCCAACGCACCGAAAGTCGAATTAAAAAGTTGTGGCCGTTTCATAGGGGGGAAAATAAGTTGATTGCGTCAACGATTCTTAGCAAAATAACACTTGCAATAACGGGTGTGGGAGATGAAGACAGGGGGGGGTTTGGTGTCACTTGCCGGCCTTGGGGTATTGCGTGGGGGGGGGAAGGAAGGGAAGTTTCAGGGCGGAGTAAAGAAAGAGGTCCTTCTGACTGGCCGGAAAAGGGGTTCGGGGGAAACTGCGGAGGGATGCACGACGCATCAAAAGGAACGCACGCTTGATGGAGGGGAGACACACTCTAGTCGTTGGAGTGATAGGCCTTGCGACGGGGGGTTGCCGGACCCGAGAGAAACCTCCCAAGGAATGCGTCAACAGTTGGCCTTCCTTGGACGGCCTGGGAGCAGACGTGTTTGTGAAAAGAGCCACAAGCCCGCCAGAGCCAACAAGATTGGGGGGTGGTTGAACTCTCCAAAAAGCGGGGGGTTCGGAACTTGCTTTCCAGGTAGGGGGGTGCGTCCTGAAAGGTGGGAAGGAAAAAAAAAGGAGAACACTTCGGTACGATGTGCTTTGGAAGGGGGCGGATAAGGAAAACGGCCGAACGCAACGTTGCCCTTGACCTAAATAAAAGGTGCTTTGGAAGTAAGGGGCGGAATTATCTACCCCAAGAGGAAGTAGGTTGCGCCCTGAACCCAAAAGGAAAGGGGGCCGTCACAGATGAAAAAAAGGGAAGTCCAAACGACGGCCCCAGGTGGGGGGGGCCCATATGATGTAAGCAGGGGGCCAGAAAGACGAAGGGGAATCTACAGAAGGGAAATCTGATGGTGGGGAGTGAAGGTGAAGGTTCCGGCTCAGTGACCTCCCCACCACGAACCGGGGTTTCTGTGACGGTGTTGGTTACAATGAAGAAAAACAGAAAAAAAACCCCAAGGTCGAAGGAAACAGCATAAAATCGTGTTCTACACTTTGCCAGGGAAAAAAAACCAAATGAGTTTCTGGAAGTATGGGGTAACGGAGGCGGGGGAAGGATTAAGTCTGAACTGCCCCTGGAGAGGGGGAATGGGGGGTTTTCCGGCGTGAAAACGGGGGCTGAAGAGACACTGGGGGTGGGAGGAAAAAAGGGAAAACAAAAAAAGAAAACGTTATCGGAAAAAAGGGAAAAGTGATTGGACGCAAAGCAAGGTGGTCCCGACTCGCCTCGGAAAACAAAAAAAAATGGGGGGGTAGAAAAATGGGAAAGAGTTTTCGTTGGGACTTGCTGCAAAGGGGAAAAACAGTTTCAGAGGAAGAAAACCCGTGGAAAAGGTTAAAAAAAAACAGATTCCAATAAAAAAAATGGGTTCAGGACCCAGCGCGGGTTACGGATTGGAAAACCACCAAAAAAGGGAAAGGAAAAATGACAAAGCCAAGAAACATCAGAGGTCATGAAGAAGAGTAAAACTCACGATAATGGAAAAAGTCAAAAAAAAGAACGATCATTTACGGGGGGACACCCCAAAAGTTGTGCAAAAGGGGGCCAGCTGGCTAAGGAAACGCACGGGTATAGGGTCCAGGCCCTGCGTAAGAATGTGTGGGGCAGGGGGGTTAAAAAGACCAGGAAAATAAGAGGTGAAATAGTGTTGTCACGGGAAGGGGAGAAGGATACACAGGACATAGACCAGCATCAATGGTACAGGTCAGAAAAGAGGGAAGTAATGAAAAAGGACATCGTCTGGGCAAAAAAAAAACATGGGAAAGGGGGGGTCGTGTGAGGAATAAAAAGTTTTCTTTACTGCCCATGGGTGTGGGCCAAAAAGAGTTGGCATGAAAGCAAACAGTAAAGGGGGAGAGTACAGGTCAATACTAAAGGGAGATTTTGGGCAGAGTAGCTAACAACGAAGGGGGGATGAAAAACTTAAAATAATATTAAACAGACGAAAGGAAAAAATAAAGGCCGGAAAGGTCATCGTCCCTGCAAGTGAAAAGAAAGCCGCAAAACAAATCAAGAAAAATAGATTGAAGCAGTCCCGACGAAAATGAGAGGTGGGGGGGGAGATAGTTCAAACACCATTGCGAAGGCAGTCTTGTACAACACGTCGGGAGAGTACTGGCAATCCCAAGAAGCACAAACGGACTAAAGCAAAAGCTAACACGACTGAAAGAGGTATTTAATAGGGGGGTCGCTAAAACCCAAAAAAATACGCAAGGATGGGGACAAAGACCAAACGTAGAGGGGGGGGGGGGGGGACAGCAATTTTGAGGAGTACATGTACAGAAGGGTGGAGCGAATCCAAAAAAAAACAGAAAAGTGAGAGGAAGAAAAACCAACTAAACTTGGCCGTCTAAGGTCCGCAAAAAAAAAAGGAAATTACTAGATTGGAGAAAAGTGAACAAAAGAAGAGGTGAAAAAAAAAAAAGAAAACCCAAAGTCAGGGGCCATGACAAAAATCCTAGAATTGGTTCAAGTGTATAAAGAGGTCGACGCGGCAGGGTCAAGACCCATTTGAAACGGCAAAAGGAAGGAACTATTTTAGGCGAGTTTGCGGGGGGGACATAAAGTGGGGCAGGGGAAGGGGAAAAAGTGGAGACGTCAAAAGGTCTTCCAAATTGGGGTCCAGGCGCGCAAAAGAAATGCCCAGCGGAAAGGATCCAATAACTCGGGGGGGGGAACACATGGAGACATTCAGGGTAGCGGTAAACTGAGACACTCGACCTATTTTTGGAAGGGGTGGGGGAAAAAAGAAGTAAGAAAACAGGGAACCAGGGGAAAAAAAAGGGGAACGTAAAAAGAAAAAAGCTTTTTGTCGCCGGACAGTACAAGGGCACGGTTGCGTTCCGAACGTTAAAGGAAGGGTTCCGGGGGGGTTTCCAGTGAAATGACCCTCCAGGTAACGAAAGGTGGAAAAAAAAAACAATGGGGATGTAACGAAAGCAAAGGGAGGGGGTTACTCTGCTAAAAGGGCAAACAAAGGGGGGGAAAAAGCAGTTTGGACCGGAACGGGGGGGTTGAATGGGGCTTGACTAAGGGTGGCAATCCAAAAACCGTTGGACTTGAAGGACGGGTTGGGGATAGCAAATAAGAATTGATAGGCCGGCGTAGATCAAAGTGGTGTAGAAGTAACTCAGATCATAGTAAGTGGGGGGGGTTGCGTTCACCCCCGCCGGCCAAAAAAGAGAAAAAAAAAAAAAAAAGAAACCAAACCGTCAAATTCGTGGGGGAAACATTCACCAAACGAAGGGTGATACCGGAAGTCGAAGGGGATTCGCGAAAACGAATATGGGTAATGTGACTGATACGGTTGCCACCCGGAAAAGGAATTTAAAAAAACAATAAAAGGTCGACCGAAACGGGGGGCTGCGTCTTCAGGGAAAAAGGTGTATCAATAGGACAAAAACTATGGGAACTAAATTTCATAAGAGGGACTTTGCTAAGGGGTGTGTTGGTAGGTGGGCCAATTACTCAAATAGGAACCCGGTTGCATGCCAGGGGTAAAAAAAAAAATTCAGTCGGTCTTGGGGGAGAAAATCTCGAGGTACAAATGGTATATCGCAATGGGGCCATTGCAGGCCTGGGGGGGGGTGGGGGAAGGCAAGGTAAAGACCTCAATTTGGTAAGTAAGGATCTGGTGAAGGGGGGGAGTTCCTAGGGGGGGCAGAACTCCACACATTTTTCGGTGAAAATGCCTCCCAAGGAAAGGGCGGGGTCAGTAAGCGCCAGGGGGGGGGTTTAATTGTTGGGTGTTATGAGGGGTCTCTTGGGATGGTACGGCAGGGGAGAAGTTTTTTTGGGGGGGAAAAGCAAGCTGAACCCATTATTTCGGGTGGTCCATTTAAAAGGGAATGGGGGGGGAACGCGCGGAACAAAAATAAGGGTAGGGTGGACATCAGAAAGATAAGGTAACAACGGGGGCTCCGAGACGGGTGGGTTATCATCAGGGGAAATGAAATGTTGGGGGGGGAGAAAATGCTGGAGGGTGTTCCAACGGTCGGCCCGTGTGTTTTCTGTGGGAGGTGGAAAAAAAATCAGAAACCAGGAAGACCCGCTCCCTTGGGGGAAGACCTAGGAGGCATCTAAATAGGATGGTTCTCTCAGGAAGAGGGGGGGGAAAATTGCCACATTATAATTCCTGGTGCATTCGGGGAGGGGATATCGGGGAGGAGGGGGGCTTGCGCAGAGTGAAAAAAAAACGTTTCGGGGTAATTTCAGTCTGGTGGCAAAGGGTTCCGCAAAAGACCCAGCATAGGCCGCGGGTAAAAGCTGGGGAAACTTGGGGGGGAATGCAGGGGCAAATTTTGCGCAGGTCTGGGGGTGGGGAAAGACCTTGTCTGTGTCTCCACAATCTGGGTTGGGAACGCCTCGTGGGGGGAGGGAAAGGCTCATTTGCAAACAGAGGAGGAAAAGGGGCCTTCATACAGCGAAAACGAAAAACAACGAGTGTGAACATCCGATCTTGGAGGGGTGAAATGAGTGGCAGAAAGAGGGGGAACGGGACTTCCCAAACCAAACGGGGGCAGCAGCGCCAAAGGTTCCAAGAAGGTGACTTGCCTTCTTTGATTCCCAGGGGGGGGGGGGGACTAAAATGGAAAGAACCTGGAAAAAAGACCGCAAAACACGATCCACAAAAACTGTAAGAAATTATTCCGACCGCTGGGGTTACGAAATGGGGCAATCGGCAAAAAGAGAAAACAAAACCGCACGGGACCGTTGATGGGGATGCCACTTGAGTCTGAAAAAATTCGTGACGAGGGGACGTGACCGGAAGATATTAAGGGATTTTAAGCTGAAGGGTCAAAAACGATTCGACCGAAGGCGACAAAGGGGGGGGGGACAATCTGAAAAAAATTTA